>Ga0316205_10002848_pt1 | contig 17172 bp, 13 predicted proteins | sample 3monthpyrite_MG_FD_204941 | JGI IMG/M metagenome (GOLD analysis project Ga0316205, IMG submission 204941) | Microbial mat bacterial communities from mineral coupon in-situ incubated in ocean water Damariscotta River, Maine, United States -... | ecosystem: Environmental > Aquatic > Marine >... | reverse complement strand
TCATACTTAGCAAATAAGGGAAATCGACGTTTAACTTGGCCGGATCACGGAATCGAATGACAACAAAACTCTCGTCTGGTGTTGGAATATCGCGCGCGATAAATGGATTAGATGTATCGACAGTAGGTACGCGCTGGAAGTTAATGTCAGTGCGTGAGAATTGTGGTGTGATGTAATTCACGTAATCCGGCATGCGACGTAAAATTGTGTCTACAATGGCTTCAGCACTGTAGCCACGCTGCGCATTGTCACGGAATATTTTCTGGATCCATTCAAGATTAACAATAGGTACAACACCAATCAGTAAATCAACGTGTTTTGCGGCATTGGCTTGGTCGGTCACGACGCCACCATGCAGACCTTCGTAAAAGAGCAGGTCGCTTCCGGCTGAGATATTTTCCCAGGGAGTGAACTGTCCAGGTGCCAAGTCAGTGTTCAGGCGGGCGTTGTGCTCTTCGGCTTCTTCTTCGCTGTGAAGATAGTAGCGTTTATCACCAGTACCAGATTCGCCATATTGCTTGAACAGATCTTCAATTTTGTCGAACAAATTGGAATCAGGTCCAAAGTGACTTAATTGCTTACCCTTGGCAGCAAATTCTTCAATAGCACCTTTCATTGAAGCGCGGTCATATCGATGAAAGCTGTCACCTTCAACAACAACCGGGTTAATACCTTCACGCCTGAATATATGCTCAAAGGCAACTTTTACTGTAGTAGTACCTGCGCCGGAAGAACCGGTCACTGCGACAACGGGATGTTTCTTGGACATGCCAAACTCCTAACCATATAAAAAAAACTGTATAGCCATGGTTATAACCATGGCTATGAATTATTACGTTAAATGAACAAAACTCGTCAGATATTTAGCCTGGAATGGCTAATAGAAATCAGCTTCATTCGATAAAGTGGGCCGCTGGGCCACAAGATTGCGTATTGAACCATTTTTTAATGCTGTCAGACAAGGAAAAGTGTTAGTTTTTTTATGGATCATATCATCTGAATTGACTCAGTAAATGTTAAATAGTGAATAAAAACAATGATATATAAAATTTATTGAGTAATTAAATAGAAGCCTGGCTTGGCAGTATTTCTATCAATATATGAGGGATTATCTTCATAGAGAGACTTTGTTCACGAATACTGTATCCAGGATTCAAATTACCGATGTAAGGGCCGTTAAATAGATTAAGTATCAAATAACAGTAAGGCGTAGATGTTAATGTTGAAAAATCTGTTTGATTATCAGGATAGTTTGGCGGTTTTAAATGACGAAGCCACATTACATGAGAAACTCACCAGTTTACATGAGGTGATTACGGCCACCTTTGGCTTTATTGATCGCATCGCCATTGCTGTCTACGAGCAAGAGACTGACTGCCTCAAGACTTTTATTGCCAGTTGCCATGGTGAGAATACGCTGAACCATTATCAGGCCAAGCTGAGTAATTCGCCATCACTATTGGAGATTTTGAAAAAAGGCAGGCCCAGAGTGGTTAATAATTTGAAAATTTTTTCTTCAGGGAGAAACGTTCATACACTACAAATTGCCGAAATGAAATTCGCTGCCAGCTATAGTATGCCTATTTATCAACATGGCCGTTTCTTCGGGTTTGTGTTTTTCAATTCCAGAGAGGCTGATGTTTTTGAAGAGAACGTGCTGCATCAGATGGATTTATTTGGACACATGATATCGCTTATGGTTATGAATGAACTCAGTGTTGCCTATACGTTGACTGCAGCCCTGAAGACGACCAGCGAAATGATGAATCACAGGGATCCTGAAACCGGTGCTCATATCGACAGGATGTCCCGGTATGCCCGTCTGATAGCGGTAAAGTTGGCAGACCAATATCAGTTGAGTGATGAATACATAGAAAAAATATTCTTATTCTCACCCTTGCATGATATCGGTAAAGTCGGTATCCCCGACAGTATTCTTCTTAAGGCAGGCTGCCTGACTGAAGGTGAGTACAGTGTGATGAAAACACACACCGTACTGGGCCGTGAAATGATAGACCGATTGTTGGAAAACTTTGGCTTTAACGGTTTTCAGCATACTGATGTTTTGCGTAATATTGCAGAGTTTCATCATGAGGCTGTTAATGGCAGTGGGTACCCTGAAGGTTTAGTGGGTGATGAAATTCCACTGGAAGCCAGAATAGTAGCCGTCGCCGATGTGTTTGATGCACTGACCAGTAAACGCCCCTATAAGGATGCGTGGACTAACGAAAAAGCATTTGAAATGTTGGTTAAGTTGGCAGGTAATAAACTGGATAGGGACAGTGTGCGCGCATTAATGGATAGTACTTCTGAAATTGAAGAAATTCAGCGGCAGTTTAAAGAGGATGTCATTGGTTGATGGTTAATTAGATAGCTGAGTATATTTTTTACTGTTATTGTTTCTTAAATATCAAATCCCAGACCCCGTGACCCAGGCGTTGTCCTCGCCGTTCATACTTGGTTTCAGGTCGATCATTGCGAGAAACATATAACTTTTCTCCTGCAGTATTAGTGAAACCAGTCGCTGCGGACATGATGTCCATCATGTGTCTGGCATAGTCTTCCCAGTCAGTAGCCATATGGAAGAACCCTTCCCGTTTAAGGCAGCGATAAATTTGTTCTACAAATGCAGGTTGTAGTATTCGTCGTTTATGGTGTTTCTTTTTGTGCCAGGGGTCTGGGAAAAATAAATAAACGCCATCCAGGCTATTTTCAGGAATGGCACGCTTCAGAACTTCTACTGCATCTTCATTGATCACTTTAAGATTGGTTAACTGTTTTTCATGGGTTGAAACCAATAAGCTGCCAACACCGGGTCGATGCACCTCAATGCCGAGATAATCTCTGTCAGGGTGCTCTTCAGCCATTTGAATCAGTGAGGCACCCATGCCGAATCCAATTTCAAGTAATCGCGGCGCGTGACGCGGGAACAACTGGTCCAGGTTGATGGGATGGAGGGTATCCGCGACGCTGTAAATGGGCAGTAAGTGTTCGAGTGCCTGCAATTGTGCGCGGGTCATGCGGCCTTCACGTTTAACAAAACTACGGATAGGGCGAAATTTTTGTTCAGTCATGTTGGAGTCATTAATCTTCAGCCACCTGCATGCCTATATTTTGGCACGTTCCCCTAAGGGAGGTGAAAGGGGCGCAATAAGCTTGTTTATGTAGGCCGACTAAAAGAACAGGCCGTCCACAGGAGATGAAGCGGTTGCATAGCGCTTTCGGGGTATACGACCTGCATGGTAGGCTTCGCGCCCTGCTTGCACGGCTTTTTTCATGGCTGATGCCATCAGTAGTGGGTCTTTGGCACCCGCTATAGCCGTTTGCATCAGTAGACCGTCACAGCCCAGTTCCATGGCAATGGCAGCGTCAGAAGCTGTACCGACACCGGCATCCACCAGAATGGGTACATTCGCATTTTCTACTATCGTGGCAATGTTATAAGGGTTGCGGATGCCGAGGCCAGATCCAATCGGCGCTGCAAGTGGCATCACTGCAACGCAACCCATTTCTTCCAGGCGTTTTGCAGCTATGGGGTCGTCGTTGGTATAGACCATGATTTTGAAGCCTTCTTTGATCAGGGTCTCAGCAGCTTTGAAGGTTTCAGCCACGTCAGGGAACAAGGTCTTTTCGTCTCCCAGTACTTCCAGTTTAACCAGGCTATGTCCATCGAGTAACTCACGGGCCAGGCGACAAGTGCGTACTGCCTCGTCAGCACTGTAGCAACCGGCTGTATTGGGCAAGTAGGTGTAATCCTGTGGTGACAGTATTTCGAGTAAGTTGGGTTCATTAGCATTCTGGCCAATATTGGTGCGGCGTACAGCCATGGTGATAATGTCGGCACCACTGATATCAATGGCCTGTTTGGCTTGATGCAGGTCAGCGTACTTGCCAGTACCAACCAATAACCGCGACTGGTATTCAATACCATCAATGGTGAGTGGATCAGTGATGGGGCTGTCTGTTGCTTGCATCTGTGTGCTCATACTCGTTAATTCCTGTTGGGTCTATACATCGTTGTATGGTCTGCGTGGGAGTCTCTGATCAATCCAGAATTAATCAGAGACTCTCTTGTTATTAATAGTGTTCAGCCGCCGCCTATAGCACCGACGATTTCGATTTGATCACCGGGATGAATGCTGTGTTGGTCAAATGTGCTTCTGGGTACAATTTCCTGGTTGATTTCCATCGCCATGCGTTTGCCTGTCAGGTTGAGTAGCTCAACCAGTTCGGCAGCAGTGAACTTATCAGGTAACTGGCGTTGTTCGCCATTTAATGTAATTTCCATCGTAAAAATCAACTATCAATATCATTCGTCTAGGTATTTTACACCAACTCAGCAGGATTGTTTCAAAAACAACAAGCTCTCATGCGCAAAGCCACTATGCTATTGATGATAAAGTATAAAACAACAAGACGATAGGATATATCAGGAGTATTTTAATTCTCTGGATGGGTGTTGAGTCAGTTAATTATCCTTTATATAGACCAGTGTCTCGGCTTCAATCTGGTCAAATAACGTGATCACATCATCATTGCGCATACGGATACAGCCATGAGAAACCGGCTGACCAATCAGGCCTTCTTCAGGAGTGCCATGAATATAGATATAGCGTAGTTGGGTGTCTACATCACCATCCAGGTTTTTACCCGTTTCTATACCCTTCAGCCACAAAATTCTACTGGTTATCTGGTCTTCTCCCGATGAACGAGCCTGATGAATGATGGTTGCAGTACAGCCTGTGTCTTCTCGTGCCTTGAAGATGGTATTGGCGGGTTTGTCTGCGCCAATTTTCTTGGCAATGCGATGGGCCCCCAGGGGTGTCTTCAGGCTGTCCTTTTCGTTTCCGCAACCACGGCTAGATGTTGAGATTGGCCAGGATTGCAGGCATTTATCCTGCTCATATAAATCCAGCCTTTGTTGTTTTACGTCGATGACAATCATTCGTCCAGACGGGGAGGGGCCGAATTGGGTTTGCAGTGATTTGCAGGTTTCACGATCCATATTTTGCGCCAATGACAGGTCACTTATTGTCAGTTTTAATGCCTATTGCAATCGAGTATAAAGAGGTCTGCCTATATCATTAGTCAAACTGTTAAGTAACGCAACTGCTTATTATGCAGTGAGTTTATTGGCTCAGCATATTCTTGGTAAGGGTTCATCTTCAAGTTCTTCCAGGATGCGTTCACCGCCAAGCGGTGTTTGCAAAATGACATGCTGCTGTTCATCGATCGTACCAATTAATGACGCGCCAGCTCCTTGGGGAAGTTGTTGCCACTTGGTCAGCGCTTGCCTGGATTCTGCGGGGTCAATAATGGCAACAACACGACCCTCACAGGCCAGGTACAAGGGGTCGAAACCCAGTATTTCACAAACAGCCTGAACCGGATCACGTATCGGAATGGCCTCCTGGACTAATCTGATGCCTAACCCGCAGGCTTGATGAATTTCATGCATTACGGAAGTGAGTCCGCCTCGTGTTGGGTCACGCATGAAACGTAATCCTTTTAGATCAGCCAAGGCATTCGTTAATGGAAAAACATTGTCGGCATCGGATTTCAGATCGCCACGCATACCGAATTGTTCTCTAGCCAGCATCACTGCGGTGCCGTGGTCTCCTACAGGGCCGCTGACAAGGATATGGTCTCCCGGCTTGATCCTTTGAATACCCAGCCCCGAAATCAATTTAACTCCGATACCGGTTGTAGCAAGGTACAGTCCCCCGCCTTGACCCCGTTGGACCACTTTGGTGTCCCCGGCAACGATATCTACACCCGCTTCACGGGCCGCGCACCCCAAACTCTTGACGATACGATCCAGTAAAGCTACCTCAAGACCTTCTTCAATAAATGCATTCAGTGTCAAATAGAGGGGTTTTGCACCAGAGACCGCGAGGTCATTGATGGTGCCGTGGACGGCCAGTGAGCCAATGTCGCCACCAGGAAATTCCAGTGGCTGCACACTGAAGCCATCCGTGGTCATCATTAGTTCACCTTCAACTTTATTCAGAAGGGCTGCATCCGCTTGAGTGTCAAGTATCGGGTTGCTCAGATGGTGGAAAAAGATCTGTTCTATCAGCTCCCGCATCAAGCGGCCGCCGTTTCCGTGAGCAAGTGTAATTGCTTCATGTTCCATGCGAGAAGATTAGCATTTAATGCGTGAAATAGGTTGTTTTATGGATGCCAAATAAAGAAAGGCCCTCATTGGTCGATATGTTCAACAAGGCTAAATAATAGATAAGTTTATTATACTGCTAAGCCTTAATAAATTATGGTTATTTTGGCTAAAAATTACATTAAAAATGAACATAAATGTTGGTTTTTTATTCAATCAGCATGCATAAAGGGTAATAAACATGAAAATAAACATGCCTGTTAGTGGAAGCGAGTGTAAATTCAGTCAGGATGAAGACCTGATAACCACTACGGACCTTAAAGGTGCAGTAACATTTTTTAATGAGAATTTCAGAAAAATCAGTGGGTTTGACGAAGATGAACTGCTTCATAAGAACCACAATGTGGTACGACACCCGGACATGCCATCTGCGGCATTTGCTGATTTATGGAGCACAATAAAATCTGGAAAGTCGTGGGTGGGTATCGTAAAAAATCGTTGCAAGAATGGTGATCATTATTATGTGGATGCTTATGTATCACCGATCAGCAAAGACGGGCAAATATCAGAGTATCAGTCTGTTCGTACAGTTCCATCAAGTCAGGCAGTAGACCGGGCAGAGTCTCTATATGCACGAATACGGGACGGCAAGCCTGCTATCCGATCGTGGCTGCGCTTTGGTTTGATGAGCAAGCTCATGATGTGTTTTTCTTTATTGCTTTTAACATCGTTGGGATACATGCAAGCCATGTCACCACAGCCTTGGTTGAACCTTGGTATTGCTTTTATTGCTGGTCTCATTATTTCATACGGGTTGAGCATGCTGATTGCCAAACCTTTTCAGCGACTGGCTGAAGAATCTAAATCTGTTGTAGACAATGACCTGGCGCGGCAAGTTTACGGCGGTGGGCAGGATGAGCTGGCGCAAATCAGGCTTGCTCTGCATGTGAAAGAACTTGAGGTTAATAGTGTGGTTGCCCGTTTGAGTGATAGTTCAGAACATATGTTAGACATTACTCAGCAAACATCGCAAACGTCTCGATTAACCGGCGAAAGTATTATTGGTCAGCAATCAGAGATTGATCAATTGGCAACAGCCATGAATGAAATGTCATCAACTGTGCAGGAAGTGGCACGTAATACGGCAGAAGCGGCTGAGGCTGCACAAAGTGCAGATACAGAAGTCGCATCCAGTAAACAGGTAGTGATGGCGACGGTTAGCTCTATTTCCCAGGTGGCGGATGACGTCAGGCAGGCTGCAGCGGTTGTCTCCAAGCTGCAAGAAGAAAGTAATAATATCGGTACAGTGCTTGATGTTATTAGAGGCATTGCCGAACAGACAAACCTGCTGGCTTTGAATGCCGCCATCGAGGCTGCCCGTGCAGGTGAGCAAGGGCGCGGTTTTGCTGTTGTTGCTGACGAAGTAAGATCACTGGCAAAACGTACACAGGAGTCTACGCAAGAGATACAGTCCATGATTGAGAGCATGCAGTCTGGTGCTGCAAACGCCGTAGGTGCAATGGAGAATGGTAGCCGTCAGGTCGATGGTACCGTTGAACAGGCTGAAAAAGCCGGCCAGTCACTGGATAAAATTTCTGAAATCGTTGGCTCAATTTCTAATATGAATATCCAGATAGCAAGCGCAACTGAAGAGCAGAGCTCCGTGAGTGAAGAGATGAACCGTAATGTCATCAATATCAGCCAGGCGTCTGAGCAGAATGCTGCCAATACTCATGAAGGGCTGGAAAGATTTGTAGAATTGGAAAACCTGATGACAGAATTGCAGTCTCTGGTGGTTCAATTCAAGCACAGTTAATGAGCGTAGTCAGTATTCTATTTTATTTGTCGCCGGTTAATATTTAACACTATGCGAATAGATAGCGACAACGTTTTTCAGAAAGCGGAAATGCTATCGAGTGGTTAGTGAGGGATCATTTTTCCGTGGTTTCAAATAGACTGATTTAATTGCGCCTGTCGGCAAACATGGATAATATCTAGTCATTGAGGTTATTCGTGATTGAGGTATTCGTGGCACGTCTGTCTGCATATTTTCTTTGTTTGTTATTAATTCCCTTTTCAGTATTGTCTGAAAGTCAGCAGCGTCTGGATCCTGCCTTGAAAATTTCCAAATGGAAGGCAGTGAATCAGGGCTTCAGTCTAGAGCTTGTCCAGGTGAATAAGGATTATGCCCGAGCAGTCTTTTATGCCAGAGGGTTACCTGAAGAAGTTGTTGAAGATATTGGTCGATACTGCATATTTGGATCCATTGTTAAAAATCTCTCGGCATTACCGCTGACTTATCGTCTGGCAGATTGGCGTGTCGTAGCTGCGAGCGGTACTGAACATAAGATGAAGCTTAAATCAGAATGGATCAAGGAATGGAGTGCCAAGGGTGTTGGTTTTCGATGGTTATTATTAGCTGATGAGCAAACGTTTGATGAAGGGGATTGGATACAAGGTTTTACCACGATGGCGCTGAAGCCCGGGGAAACATTTGACCTGCATTATTCATGGAGTGTTCAAGGAAAAATCTATCATCAAACATTCAAGGGGATGCAGTGTGCGCCTGCCAAGACTGATGCACCTTAAAATACCACTCATCGTGCTGCTGGTTTTGCTCATGCAAAATCTCGCTATGGCCGAAAAACAGGCGTCAGTTAACGATTTTAAATTTAAACGCCTCACCGTACCCCTGACTGCGCCTGATTTTTCCTTGCCGGACATGGACGACATAACGCACACCTTAAAGCAATATAAGGGTAAGGTAGTGCTGGTGAATTTCTGGGCTACCTGGTGCCCTCCTTGTATTCGTGAAATGCCTTCACTGGAAAAACTTTATCAGAAGCTGGAAGGCAAGCCATTTGTTCTGTTGGCGATAAATCAATGGGAAGATGAAGAGCGAGTCTTTGAATTCATGGGGCAGCTGAAAACAATTCCGACATTCCCTATTTTGTTTGATCCGGATAGCAAAATATCAGATGCCTATGGTGTCAAAGGTTTGCCCTCCAGTTATATTATCGATAAGCAAGGGCGGATAGTGTATCGCGCCACTGGCGGACGAGATTTTAATCATCCGGAAATCGAACGCACAATCAAATCTTTATTTTAACGACAGGTCGAGTCATGAATTCAGTCAATTGGATGTGCTGTTTAAGGTGATATTCCTGTATTCCAGAATATTTGGGCCGGGATAGTATGCATGAATAATGCGACGCAACATCATCAAAAACCTGATAGTCAGTCAGAAGGTTGGACGCAAGAGAATAATGCTGTACTTGTCGCACCACATGCTCAATCGATAGACAGTGTGTTACAAGTTTTGCAGAGTTCATTGCAGGGCTTAAGTACCGACGAGTCCTCCGCGCGTTTACAAAGCAATGGCCCTAATGCGCTACCACGGGCAAAACCTCCCGGTTTACTGCATATTTTTCTGCACCAATTCGCCAGTCCATTGATTTATGTACTGGTAGCTGCTGCGTTACTTTCTATTACGATTCAGGAATGGTCGGATGCCGGGTTCATAACAGCCGTATTGCTAGTCAATGCGATCATCGGTAGTTTTCAGGAATATTCTGCTCAGCAGGCAGCTGAGGCTTTGCAGCAACTGGTGACATCAACAAGCCGGGTGTTACGTAGTACAGAAACCCAGGAGATTAATTCAGAAGGATTAGTCATAGGCGACATCGTTTTGCTGGAGTCCGGTGACAAGGTGCCAGCAGATATGCGACTGATTCATTGTCATGATCTCGAAGTCGATGAATCTTTATTAACTGGCGAGTCCTTGCCGGTATTCAAGGACAGTCAACAAGTACTGGAAACAGAAACCAGTCTGGGTGATCGGGTAAATATGTTGTTTACCGGCACTCTAATCGTGCGTGGGCGCGCACAAGCAGTTGTTGTATCAACAGCACTGGATACCGTGCTGGGACATATCGCGGCCGATGTTTTATTCAGGCCTTCTCCCAAGGCGCCCTTGCAAGTGCGTATGGACAGGTTCACCCACCGTGTGGCGATATTCGTTGGTCTTGCAGCGTTGCTGATGTTTGCTGTCGCCGTTCTGCAAGGAACCGCATTAACTGAAATGTTTTTGCTTGCCGTTGCCCTGGCCGTGTCTGTGATACCGGAAGGTTTGCCTGTGGCCCTAACGGTCGCCCTTGCTATAGGAATGGGGAAAATGTCGCGTCGTCATGTGATAGTGCGACGATTATTGGCGATGGAATCATTGGGGTCATGCACTTGCATAGCAACTGATAAAACAGGCACCCTGACCATGAATCAGTTGACAGTAACTCGTATTCTAATTCCAGATTGTGAGGCTGTTAATATCACGGGTGAAGGTATTAAACCTGAAGGTGAAGCATTGGTAGCGGGAGAGTTGCTGTCTGTACAGCAACAGCAGTCACTGCAGCGCCTGAGTCAGGCAGCCGTTTTAACCAATGAAGGTTTTCTCGGGCGTAGTGAAAGCGGCTGGTGTCATCATGGTGATGCGGTTGATGTGGCTTTCCTGGTGTTGGCGCATAAATTGGGTATTGACAAGGCCGGGCTCATTAACCACTTTCCTGAGATCGCAAGTATACCTTTTGAATCAGAGCGCTTGTTTTCCGCAACTCTTAATAATGTAGAGGATAAGGCTCTGGCCAGTGTCAAAGGCGCGGTGGAGCGTTTGTTGCCTATGTGTACACAGATGGCTACGCCAGTAAAAGATGTGGCGCTGGATAAAGCCAAAATAGAGCAGCAAGCCATCGCTATGGCAAATGAAGGTTATCGAGTGTTGGCGCTGGCAAGCGGCCCGGTAGCATTAAAAGATAGTGAAGTCTTCAATGAAGAACATTTAGACGGGCTTGTATTTTTAGGACTCGTTGGCATTATTGATCCATTACGTCCTGAAGCTAAGCAGGCCGTTGCTTGTTGTCGGCAGGCCGGCATCAAGGTAGCGATGGTGACAGGAGATCATCCGGCGACCGCATTGGCTATTGCCCGTGAGTTGGGTCTGGCACAGGATCCAGCGCAGGTAGTCACAGGCCCTCAACTAAGTCTGGCAGCTGAAGATGGCAGCATCGACCAAATTGTTGATCAAGCATTGGTCTTTGCTCGAGTAGGCCCCCATCAAAAGTTGGATATTGTTCAGTCCATGCAACGACATGGACACTTTGTAGCCGTCAGTGGTGATGGTGCGAATGATGCGCCGGCATTACGAGCCGCACAAGTCGGCGTTGCGATGGGTAAAAGTGGAACAGATGTGGCCAGGGAAACAGCTGACATTATTATTACTGACGATAATTTTGCATCCATTGTGTCAGGCGTTGAAGAAGGGCGTATCGCCTATGCAAATGTACGAAAAGTTATTTTTTTGTTGATCTCTACCGGTGCTGCCGAATTAGTGTTGTTTACTTTGGCGTTATTAAGTGGTTTACCACTGCCTTTGTTGGCCGTGCATTTATTATGGCTGAACCTGGTCACCAATGGTATTCAGGATATTGCCCTTGCATTTGAGCCGGGCGAAGGGGATGAGTTGAATAAGCCACCCCGGTCTCCAGGCGAGTCCATTTTTAACCGATTGATGATTGAGCGGGTATTGGTCTCGGCCGTGCATATAGGCGTGTTGGCCTTCGTCGTATTTCAATGGTTGCTGCATAGAGGTTTTAGTCTGGATGAAGCACGAAATGGTACGCTTTTACTTATGGTGTTGTTTGAAAATGTACATGTATTTAATTGTCGGTCTGAAACGCGCTCGATTTTAAAGCATAATTTTTTCAGTAATCCAATATTATTAATAGGTACGGCAGTGGCTCAACTCGTTCATATAGGGGCGATGTATACGCCCTGGTTGAGTGATGTGTTGAGTATACAACCTGTAAGCTTCCTGCATTGGGCCGAGTTGTTGATGGTGGCGTTGACGGCTTTAATATCGATGGAGTTGTATAAACGCCTGCGAAGCAAATGGGTTGTAGCTTAATTAAATTAATGCGAGTGAGTCCCGTGGTTTTTGTTACAGGAGACGGTTAATTCCTTTAACAGATGCAAATTTCATCAGTATTTATATACTAAAATACCGCGATAAAATTTTAGCTTGTTAAAGCAACGAATAAACCGCCTCATGTATTAGCCCTATGAATAAATAATAATGCTAATTATTTAAATTCAAAGTCAGGGTGTTTATGTTGTCCCTATTTTTTCTTAACCGGTCATTTTCAGCTCCATGCATTTTTCGGTAATGATGACATCTTTTATTGCGCCATACCTTGACTTGGCTCCGGCTTTATAGGTTTCAACCATTTTCTCGATTTCAAGCAAATTTTCGGATTCTAAAACCTCAATCATAATGTCACCAGCTAAGCCGGTTGATTGCAGGGATGTTATTGATACGCATTTAAGATGCTCGGAGAGCTTCTTTACATGAGGCGCCGTTAATTCTTCTCTTTTGGATTTTCCCAAATCGTAATAATTTTTATCGACTTGCACAAATAATAAAACAACATACATTCTTCTTTCGGGTTTTAATGCGGGATCCATAGTTATTTCTCCTTTTTAATAGATATAAAATAAGTATTCAGTCGTCCATTGATCTTTGTTCTTAAAATCAGCAAACAAAGAATAGCTTCCTTATTATCAGGCGATCATTTGCCTTGCTTTAAATGACTTGTCTTTATTGAAATTAAGTATATTTTTAAAGCAAAGATAGCATTGCGTATTTCAAAATAATTTACTGTGATATTTTGCCGCGTAAATTGTGTATTGTTAACTTTGCTAAAGTTGGTTAGTAGCTGGGACTATTGTTGCCGAGAAGGGTATTTGAATAATATTTTCGGCATGATGAACGCTGTCGTACGTGTGAGTTTGCAGTGTGAGTAAAATTTAATTTATTATGAAATTATAAGGCTTAGTGATGATTTTAATTATTGATTAAAGATGGTCTCCATGATTTGACCGGCGCACAGTCCTCCGTCATTACAGGGTATTTGTTGGTTGTAGTGGATTATAAAATCATTTTCTTCGAGTATGGCTATGATGTGCTCGGTCAGTTTTTTATTCTGAAAAACCCCTCCCGATAAGCCAATCTGGAAATCACCATAAAGTTCTCGTGCTAAAGCAGCCTGTTCTAGTAAAGTGGCTGCAAGGGTCGCATGAAAGTGGTTGGCGCGTTGAGTAATAGTTAACGTCTCGTTCTGTAATATAGGGAGTAGCGGGCGCCAATCTGCTTTCAGGATATCATCGATGTTCTTTATTGGCAGTGATTCAAGTTGTTCCAATGGTGTTGTGTTGGCTTCCAGTAGCATAGGCCCCTGTCCTTCAAAGCTATATTGTTCAATCAAGCCTGTTAATGAGGCGGCTGCATCGAACAGGCGACCCACGGCGCTGGTGGTTGCACAATTTAAATTATTCTTCCAGGCATGTTTAACCAGATCGTGTTCTTGTGGTGCTTTATAATCCTGGCCCGCTTGCCAGCAAAGTGCGGCAGCACTGCGCCAGGATTGTCTTGCAGCCATGTCTCCGCCGGGCACACGAAAAGGCATGAAACTGGCGACACGTTTCCAGTTGCCAGGTCGGCCGAGTAATGCCTCGCCTCCCCAGAGAGAATGATCTGCCCCATAACCAACGCCATCCCAGGTAAAAACAAGCCAGGGCGTTTTCTTTGGGAATTCTGCTTCGAGTGCTGAAGCATGGGCATGGTGATGGAAAACCGGAATGACGGGTAACCCGCTATCCTGCGCCCAGCGATGCGATGCGTAACCGCGATGTGCGTCGCACACTACTTGTTCAATTTTTATTTCATAGAGGTTTTGCAGATCTGTGATCACTTGCTCAAATACACACAGGCTGTGAGGCGAGTCCAGGTCGCCTATATGCGGTGATATGATCATGCGATTATTCCAGGCCATGGCAATGCTGTTTTTCATCTGTCCACCGACAGCCAATGTCGGTTTTTGTATTGAATAAGGAAGTAATAACTCAATAGGCGCCATGCCTCGACCTATACGAATGGCTCGTGCTTGTTGATTGATCACGCGAACTACACTGTCGTCCGCGGGTCGGGCAATGGGACGATTGTGATGCAGGAAGCAATCGGCAATATGCTGGAGTCGTTGTTGTACCTGTTCCTTTTTTGTGAGTACAGGTTCTCCGCTGATGTTGGCAGAAGTGGCTACTACTGGTTTATTGAATTTTTTTAGAAGCAGATGATGTAAGGGACTATAAGGTAGAAAGACCCCTAGTTGAGTCAGCTCTGGCGCAAGATGAGGTGATAAGCTTGAGTTGTCTTTTTTATCAACGATAACAATGGGTCGTGAAGGATCTGTAATTAATTGGGCCTCTGTATCAGATAGTTTGACATGTTGTTGTAATATCTCCAGTTCGTCGTTGCCTGCTGAGGGAAACATCACGGCTAGTGGTTTGTGAGGGCGTGGCTTATTAGTGCGTAGCTTTAAAATGGCTGCATCATTACTGGCATCGCAAAATAAGTGATAGCCACCAATACCTTTGACAGCGACAATTTTTCCCGACTGCAAGGCATAAACCGCTTTATCTAATGCCTGATGCGTATCGTTAATTTCATTATTTTTTTCAATATATTGTAAGTGAGGGCCGCATTGAGCGCAGGCAATAGGTTCGGCATGAAAGCGACGATCGAGTGGGTTATTGTATTCGCTTTCACAAGCACTGCAAAGCGGGAAACCTGACATGGTCGTGTGGGTGCGGTCATAAGGTAACTGATTAATCAATGTATAACGTGGGCCACATTGGGTGCAGTTAATGAATGGATACTGGTAACGGCGATTATCTGGGTCCTGTAATTCTTGCAAGCAATCCTTGCAAGTATAGAAATCTACTGGGGTGTGGATATCGGCTTCAGTGTTAGTGTCACTATCGCGGATGCTGAATGTTTGTACAGGTTCAGGCTGTACATTTTTTTCATTGATAATAATGGGTCGAGCAATGTCGGGTGCTTGTTGAGTAAGAGTTGTTGAAAATTGTTTTAGTTTGGATGATTCGCCTTGAATATGTATGAGGACATTACCCTTTAGATTTTGTACCCAGCCATTTAAGCCGAGAGAGTGAGCTAATCGATAGACATATGGCCTAAAGCCGACGCCTTGTACCTGGCCACCAATGCTGAATTGCCGTGCGTTGATTGTTTTTATAAGTGACAAGCTAAGTTGATTATTTTGCTGCGACAGTTTTTCTTTCAGTTGGGTTCGCCGCCTCTCGTGTGCCACTGGACCACCAAATACGGCATGCGCCTTCATCGGATACCATGCAAGGGCCGATGGGGTGTCGAGGCGTGCAGGCTTCACCAAATAAACGGCATTGATTCGGATAGATTTTTCCAAGCACTACCTGTGTGCAGTCACAGCCTGGTGGCATTTCACCAATGCGTTTACGATTCGGGTCTTGTTGGAAGGGGAATTTCAGGCGCGCATCATGTGCAGCATAAGCAGGTTTAAGTTGATAGCCGGAGCTGGGTATCGTGCCGATGCCGCGCCATTGACTGTCGACGACTGTCATGGTTTTGCGTAGTAATTGTTGAGCGGTTGGGTTGCCTCCTGCATGTGCGACTTCGCCATAACAATTATCAAGGAATATATTTTCCTCCAGGGTCTGTCGTATTACAGAATACAGTGCTGCCAATAAACTCACGGGTTCAAAGCCGGCGACGGCGACGGGCAGGTGATGTTTGTCTATAACGAATTGCCATTCCTCAGGCCCCATGACGGTTGCGACATGGCCTGGAGCGATCAGTGCATTAAAACCAGGTTGTTTGGAATTGAGTAGCATCGCTACGGCAGGCCAGGTCAGTCGGCCTGATAGTAATAACATTAGATTTTCCGGAAGACCTTCCGCTACCATTGCAGCGACAGGTGCTGTAGTGGTTTCAAATCCGGCCGCGAAAAATACAACGGTTTCATTTGGGTTTTGGCGGGCAATTTGCACGGCTTCCAATGGTGATGCGATGGGTCTGATATCCGCGCCCTGGGCGGATGCCTGTTGTAGTGTGCGGGGTTCTTTTTTGGGTACATTTACTGGCACTCGTAACATATCGCCAAAAGCAAGCAGGATAATTTTTTCATTAAGAGCCAGTTGCATGGCTTCATAAATATCTTCTTCAGGACAAATGCACACCGGGCAACCAGGGCCGGGTATTAATTCTAAATTTTCAGGTAGTAAACTGCGAATGCCCGCTGTACTAATCGAGCGTTCATGCCCCCCGCAAACATTCATGACCTTGAGGGGCTGGTGAATAGGCAGTTGATGAATTTGTCTCAGCCAGAATTTAGCGTCGTGATGGCTCATAATGATTTAAGGTGTTTGCATGCCAGCATGTAGTTGCTGGCCGTCAGGCTGAATCATGGGTTTGCGTGTTTGTCCTAGCTGAGCTAGTTTACTTTGTTCAGTTTGCTGTTGAAGTAACCATTTCAGCCAGTTGTCCATGCCGATTTGTTTACGTGCTGACAGTGCTATCACCGGGGCGGTGCTGGCAAGTTGACGCAAATTGTTTTCAGCCGTGGCAAGATCAAAGTCATCTAGAACGGCAAGAAGATCTGTCTTGGTCAATAGCATCAGGTCTGAAGCGCGGAACATCACCGGGTATTTGGATGGTTTGTCGTCGCCTTCAGTGACTGACAATAAAGTAACGTTCAAGTGTTGCCCGAGGTCAAAGCTGGCAGGGCAAACAAGGTTGCCGACATTTTCAATGAAAACTATATCGATGTCATCCAACGAAAGTTGATGCAAGGCATCATGAACCATGTGTGCATCAAGGTGGCAAGCGCTGCCTGTACTTATCTGAATAGCAGGGATGCCTTTCTTACGAATGCGTTCGGCATCATTTTCTGTCTCCAGATCACCTTCAATAACTGCCACTCGAATGTTTTTGTCGAGTGCATCCAGTGTTGATTCAAGTAGTGCGGTTTTACCTGACCCAGGTGAAGACATTAAATTAACAGCTAAAACGTTGTGGCGGTCGAAGTGTTGGCGGTTATGCTGTGCCATGCGATCGTTTTCAGAGAGCAGGCTTTTTAATACAGTAACGGCTTCATGTCCTTCTGAGGTGCGATAAA
>Ga0316205_10002847_pt1 | contig 17175 bp, 15 predicted proteins | sample 3monthpyrite_MG_FD_204941 | JGI IMG/M metagenome (GOLD analysis project Ga0316205, IMG submission 204941) | Microbial mat bacterial communities from mineral coupon in-situ incubated in ocean water Damariscotta River, Maine, United States -... | ecosystem: Environmental > Aquatic > Marine >... | reverse complement strand
AAGGATTCGAACCTCCGACCGCTCGGTTCGTAGCCGAGTACTCTATCCAGCTGAGCTACAGGCGCTTAACTTCAAGGGCGTGAATTATGGGGAAAAATATGCTCCACGTCAATCTCAATTTACAAAAAATTAAACAATTATTACTTAGCTTTTAATTACGAACCAATCATAAAAAACCTTATATCAAATTTATGAGTCAATCAGCAAAATTCCTACAACAGAACCGTACGTTCGGGTCATTACATAGGGGTTTGCATTAGTGTAGAATACACACAATAATTAAATGATAATTAAAAAAGGGAGTAATTGTGAACCAATTAGCTGATGTTAAGCTCGCAATAATAGGTCTTGGTTACGTAGGTCTGCCTCTTGCAGTAGAGTTTGGGAAAAAAATGCACGTTATGGGTTTTGATATTAATCAACCCAGAATAATTGAGTTGAGCAACGGCACGGACAGTACTCTTGAGTGTGAAAGTAAAGAGTTACAGGAAGCCATTCATTTAAGTTATTCAGCGCAGGTCGATGATTTAAAAGCATCGAATGTATATATTGTCACTGTTCCTACCCCTATAGATAAAAACAAAAACCCTGATTTAACACCTTTGATTAATGCCAGTCGTATGTTGGGAGGGGTTATTGATAAAGGAGATGTGGTAATTTTTGAATCAACGGTTTATCCCGGTGCTACTGAAGAAGACTGTATTCCTGTTATAGAAGAAATCTCTGGTCTAAAATACAATATTGATTTTTATGCTGGTTATAGCCCCGAGCGTATAAACCCGGGTGATAAAGAGCACCGTGTTACAACGATTAAAAAAGTTACGTCAGGTTCAACGCCAGAAGTTGCGACATTCGTCGATGATCTATATCAGCAAATTATTACGGCTGGAACGCATAAAGCATCATCAATAAAGGTGGCTGAAGCCGCCAAGGTAATCGAGAATACCCAGCGAGATGTAAATATCGCTTTGATTAATGAGCTCTCACTTATTTTCAACCGTTTGAATATTGACACTGAAGAGGTGCTATTAGCTGCTGGTACCAAGTGGAATTTTTTACCATTTCGCCCTGGTTTAGTTGGCGGGCATTGTATCGGTGTAGACCCATATTATCTTACACATAAAGCTCAGGAGATTGGTTATAACCCTGAAATGATTCTTGCTGGTCGTAGATTAAATGACCAGATGGGGAGTTACGTCGTTTCCGAAATTATTAAATTAATGTTAAGAAAACGTATACATATTAGTAATGCTAATATTTTAATTATGGGGCTAACATTTAAAGAAAACTGTCCTGATTTACGAAATACTCGTGTTACCGATATGATTGAAGAGTTTGTTGATTACGGTGCAAATATTGATGTGTATGATCCATGGGTTGATAAGAATGAAACCGAAAAAGAGTATGGGTTTCGCCCAATTGATAAACTCGAGAATAATAAATACGACACAATCGTTCTTGCTGTTTCTCACGACGAGTTCGTAAAAATGGGCGCCGATGCAATTCATAAATTAGGTAAAGATGATCACGTTTTATACGATATTAAATACATACTAACAACTGATGAAGTTGATGGACGTTTATAGGAATTTATTGTGTCGAAATACGAAGAAGTATTAAAAGGCCTTAATGAAAAACAGGAATTTTGGCTTATTACAGGTGTTGCTGGTTTTATTGGATCAAACTTACTTGAAACTTTACTAAAGAATAACCAGAAAGTTGTAGGTCTGGATAATTTTGAAACAGGTCACCAGCATAATCTTGATAAAGTACAGGCTTTAGTTGGTGAAGATAACTGGCTTAACTTTAAACTTATTGAAGGCGATATACGTAATATTGACGATTGCAACAATGCGTGTGAAGGTGTTCAGTATGTTCTGCACCAAGCTGCCTTGGGTTCGGTTCCAAGATCAGTAGTCGATCCAATTACAACCAATAGCACTAATACAGACGGTTATTTAAATATGTTAGTTGCAGCACGTGATGCAAAAGTTAAACAATTTGTTTATGCCGCATCTAGTTCTACATACGGCGATCACCCAGATTTACCGAAGGTAGAAGATAAAATTGGTAACCCTTTGTCTCCTTATGCAGTAACTAAATATGTGAATGAGTTGTATGCCAAAGTGTTTGCTCGTACCTATGGTTTTAAAACAATTGGTTTAAGGTATTTTAATATTTTTGGTTATAGGCAAGATCCGCAAGGTGCCTATGCTGCAGTTATACCTAAATGGGTTGCATCAATGTTACACAATGAAGAAGTAGCTATTAATGGTGACGGTGAAACGAGTAGAGACTTTTGCTTTATAGATAATACTGTACAGGCGAATATCTTATCGGCTAAGGCTGATAACCCGGAGGCTACTGATCAGGTTTATAATGTTGCATTAAACGATCGCACTTCGTTGAATGAGCTTTTCAATTTACTACGTGATGAATTAGTCGCGCGCCTGCCTGATCTTAAAATACCAGATCCTATATATAAAGATTTTCGTGCAGGAGATGTCAGGCATTCGCTTGCAGACATCTCTAAAGCAAAGCAGCTCTTAGGTTATGAGCCTAAATATAAAATAAGTGAAGGTATTAAACTATCTATGGATTGGTATATTAATGACTTGCATACAAAAAAATCTAAGTAAGTCATCCAGGTATAATTAAAAACTTTATCATATGTTACGTATATTTAATCATTATATTCCTACCTCACTAGTAGTTTTAGTTCTAGTGGAAATGTTTTTATTATACATTTCTGTTTTCATGGCTGTTGAGATACGGTTTTGGACTTCAATTGAGAACGTTTTTACCACGGAGCTAATTAGTGGTCTTAAATATAAGGCGCTGTTATTTACATTGCTTATGATGCTTTCTATGACAGCAATGGGTTTGCATACAAGAAATCTCGTTGTCAATTTTTCTGGAATGTTGGTTCGTCTCCTAATGAGCTTTGCAATCGGGTTTTTTGTCATTTCATTTACTTTTTATTTGTATCCCCAGTTTTTTCTTGGGCGTGGTGTTGTTGTCATAACGTTTGTGATTGCTTTTTTAGGCGTTTTATCAGCTCGAATTATCCATCATAATATTGATAAACGCAGTATTTTTAAGCGACGTATATTGGTTATTGGTGCAGGTGATAACGCATTATTGATAGAAAATTTAATGCACAAAGCTAGCAAACAAGGATTTGAGATAATTGCTTTTCTCGGGATAGATTTAACTAACCCTAAAGTTTCTTTTGATAAACTAGTTGGAATCAAAACCACATTACTTGATTTATGTTTAGATAATGAAATTGATGAAATTATCTTTGCTGTGGATGATAGAAGAAATCAGTTTCCAACATCTGGCTTAATCGATTGTAAAATGCAAGGTATTGTTATAAATGATTTCTCTAATTTCTTGGAGCGTATAAATGGACATATTGATCTTAAATCATTGCAGCCAAGTTCGATTATCTTCTCAGATGGCTTTACTAAAGCTGTAAAAGTAAGTGCTGTTAAACGTATGTTTGATATTGTGTTGAGCCTGGTAATTCTTCTTTTGGCTAGTCCGATAATCGTATTAACAGCTATGGCTATTTGGTTAAGTAGTTTTGGTAAGTTGACGATTTTATATAGACAAGTTCGTGTTGGATTGGGTAATAAGCCTTTCAATGTTTTAAAGTTTAGAAGTATGACTGTTGATGCTGAAAAAAATGGTGCGCAATTTGCGAAGAAGAATGATTCAAGAGTTACAAAAATTGGCTCATTTATACGCAAGACAAGAATTGATGAGTTGCCACAGCTAATTAATGTTATGAGAGGGGATATGAGTTTTATTGGTCCCAGACCTGAGCGACCACAATTTGTTTTGGGGTTTGAGCAATCGATTTCTCATTATTCATTAAGACATAGTGTTAAACCTGGTATTACTGGGTGGGCACAAATCTCTTACCCCTATGGTGAGACTGAAGAAGATACTAAAAATAAATTACAATATGATTTGTATTATATTAAAAACTATAGCTTGTTTTTAGATATGACAATATTCTTTCAAACAATACAGGTGGTTTTATTTGGTCAGGGCGCCCGATAAAATCGAAGTAATTATAGAATCTTACTAGGTCTAAAAGGTAGTACTATAGAAATGATATATTTATTTTGGTTCTCTTTTATGGGTGTGTTTTATGCTTATTTTGGTTACCCACTTTTACTGTTAATGCTTGGTAAGATAAAAGACTTATTCAAGCCTAAGACTATGGAGTTATTGTCTGAAAATCAGGCGCCCTCTATTACTATAATTATTCCTGCATATAATGAAGAAAAAGTAATTAAGAATAAAATTGAAAATACACTAAATCTTTATTATCCAGGTGAATTACAAATTTTATTTGTCTCAGATGGTTCTACTGATTTAACGGTTTCTTATATTAACGAATATACTGATAATGTTCAGTTATTAGATTTGAAGAAAAGGCAGGGTAAAGCACAAGCTATGAATTTGGCCCTGAAAGAAGCGTCTGGTGAAATAATTGTGTTTACAGATGCATCTATAATGCTTGAAAAAGATTCTGTCTGGAATATTATTCAGCCATTTGCAGATTCAGCAATAGGTTGTATCTCAGGGGAAGATCACATAGATGGAGAAGGAAGCGAAGGCTTATATGGAAAATATGAATTGTTTTTACGTAATCAGGAATCACGTCTGGGTTCAATAGTAGGTGCAAGTGGCTCGTTTTATGCGCAGAGAAAAGAATTAGTTTTCCCCTTTTTAGAGGGCTTAGCACCTGATTTTTTATCTGTTATGAATACTGTTGAAAAAGGTTATCGTGTTATTACCTACCCATTAGCTAAGGGGGTTATGACAGCGCTGAAATCAAACCAGGATGAATTCAACAGGAAAGTTCGTACCCTTATTCGCGGCATGACTGCGCTATTTAAAAAAACAAATCTGCTTAATCCTATGAGATACCCATTATTTTCACTATTTTTGATTTCACATAAGTTATTTAGATGGATTGTGCCATTCTTTTTAATTACCTTGTTTTTTAGTAATTTATATCTTCTGGATTATGTGTTCTTTATTCTGACTATTATGTTGCAGGTTATTTTTTACCTCCTGGCAGTGCTTGGTAATGTTGGGAACAAAAAAGTAATGGAATCAGTAATTGGTAAAATTGCGGTCTATTTTACTAATGTAAATGTTGCGATATTTGTTGCATGGTTCAGGTATCTTGTTGGTGTAAGACAAGAGCTATGGGTGCCTACTAAAAGAAGCTAATTATGTTAAATGAAACACCTTTATATTTTGGAGATGATGAAGAGCAATTATTTGGTGTTCTGCATATTCCCGTTAAGAATAACTTAAATTGTGGTTTTGTATTTTGTCACCCTTTTGCAGAAGAGAAGTTATGGGCTCATCGTGTTTATGTTAGTTTTGCGCGTACTTTAGTCGAAATGGGTTACACCGTGTTGCGGTTCGATCATAGAGGTTACGGTGATAGCGATGGTGCTTTTTCAGAGCTGAATGTACAAACATACATAAGTGATATAAAAGTAGCTATAAGTTATCTGCATAATAGCCAGCAAAATTTGGAGTCAGTGGGTTTGTTTGGCTACAGACTGGGCGCTAGCTTTGCGCTTAATGTGAGTCAGCAACAAGTAGTATCTGGTCCAGTTATTTTGTGGGACCCCATAATAGATGGAGATCGTTATATGCAAGAATTTTTACGCTCACATCTTTCTACGCAGCTTGCAGTTTATGGTGAAGTTAAAGAAAACAGAGAGCAGTTAGTTGAAAATATGAATAAAGGTGAGTATGTGAATGTAGAAGGTTACGATCTCGCTATCAATCAGTTTAATTCTATCTCTGCAGTTAATTTAAAAAATACTACTATTAACAAGGGAAGGTTTCTGATTGTTCAGGTTGGTCGTACAGAAAAGCCTAAAAAACAGTCAGTTGATTTGTCAGAATCAATAAATGCACAATTAGAATGTGTTGTTGAGGAGCCATTTTGGAGAGAAATAAAGCAATTTTACTACCAGGCAAATAACCTTTCTACTGCAGCAGTAAACTGGTTAGGAAGTGAAAAATGAAAAAAACACCTGTAACATTTAAAAATAAAAACGGGTTAACATTACATGGGATTCTAGAACAACCAGTAAATGATTTAGATAAATCTACTGCCATACTGTTTCTATCACCAGGTATCAAAATGCGTGTAGCTCCGCATCAATTATATAATAAAATGAGTAGGCATTTTGTTGGTCTTGGATACACTGTTCTAAGATTTGATTTTTATGGGTTGGGTGACTCTGAAGGTGAAGTTACTGAAATGATGCTTGCTGATTTATACAGGAGTATTCAAGAGGGCCGGTATGTTGATGATACTCTGTCAGCAATAGAATGGTTGTCAAAAGAAGTTAATAAAAATAAGTTTTTATTAACAGGCTTATGCGGTGGGGCAATAACAGGATTGTTATCAGCTGAAAAAGATGATCGAATAAATGGCCTTCTCGGTTTAGGAATACCGGTAATTCTTGACGGCTCAAAGGTTGATGCAGCTAAAAATTTGACTGCTGGTCATATGAATAGACTGCAAAAAGGTTATGTTCGAAAAATATTTGATCCAAAATCATGGATGAGGCTGCTTACTTTTCAAAGTGATTATCGTATTATTTTTAATATACTGAAAAAAAATATAAGAAAGAGATTGGTTTCACCTGAAGCGACAGCTTCGGCTGACATTAATCGCGTTGACATTAATGATAATACTAATCCACTATTTGCACCTGCAGTTTTTAAAATGCTGGAGAGAGACGCTAAGATTAATTTTATTTTTAGTGGTTCAGATAGGCTTGATTGGGAATATGAAGAGAAGTTTGTTTCACTATATAAGAATAAGCTAAACCAATATGAAGGTGAAGCTCTCAGTGTTTGTACTATAGATGATGCAAACCATATACTCTCTCTACCTAAATGGCAGAATGAAATGATTGAGATTTCAACAAGCTGGCTAAGTAAAAATTTTAATGATAATCAGGTATAACTTATGTTAAGTCATTTATTAAAAAAAGTTGCAAGTAAACTCCCGTCTCGTTTACAGCAGGAGATGAAAAGGCTGTATTTTTCTATGCAAATCAGAAGAAATAGCTTTAAAACAGATGAAAAAGAGTACGATCATTTAGGAGAGTGGATAAAAAAAGGCGACTGGGTGTTAGATGTTGGTGCAAATATTGGCCACTACACAGCCAAGTTATCTGAGATCGTTGGTGATACAGGTCGAGTAATTGCGTTTGAACCAGTGCCAAACACATTTGAGTTGTTAGCAGCTAATATGGCAGCAGGCCAATTTAAGAATGTTACTTTATTAAATGTAGCGGTGTCTGATAAAACTCAAATATTGGGAATAGAAATGCCCAAATTTGATACAGGCCTGGATAACTATTATCGTGCACAATTAACTGCAGATTCCAGCTCTTTACAGGTTATGTGCTTATCAGTTAGTGATTTGAAGTTAACGCAGCCAATTAAGCTAATTAAAATTGATGCAGAAGGACATGATTTATTTGTTTTACAAGGTATGGAAGATCTCTTAAAACGAGATTACCCGGTGCTAATAGTTGAGGATGACTCGGAAGGTGTTCTGGAATATTTAAGCAATCTTGGCTATGGGCATACTAGAATAGAAGATTCTCATAATCTGGTTTTTACTAAACAAGACTGATGAACTTTTTAAGCTGTATTTATAGTATGAATAATTATGAATTATTTTTGATTAGGTAATAGCAGTGCCTATAACTATTTTATTATTCGTATTTATTGTAGGAGCAGAATATCTCGGCTTAGGAAATTATATTCCCTTATATAAAAAACTGCCCATTCCACTATTAATTTCATTTGCATTATTTTTGCATGTACTTAACAAAAATTCAGTTTCAGAAGTTTTAGAGCATAAACAAGTTAAATACTATTTGTTTTTTATAATGTTGACTGCCTCTGCAATGGTTCATGGATTAATTCATAGTTACGCTATCGAACCAGTTAAAACGCAAATTGGATATTTTATGTTGACGGTCATTGCTTTCTTTTTGATAGATAATCAAAAGAAAGCTGTTTTGTATGCTTCTGTGTTTGCTATTGCGCATGTGCTTATTATTTTTGCAAACCTTGATAAATTTGGTCAAGCTAGAACAGGTTATTTTAAGGCTAGTTTTTTTCTAGGGGATGGTAATGACTTTGCCTGGTCATTAAATATCGCTTTACCGCTTGCCATGTTTCTGATCTTTTCATTTAAAAAACCTCTATATAAAGCAATTTTTACAGCTACGGCCTTGTTTTTACTTCTGGGTATTGTTGGGACTCAATCCCGGGGAGCTTTTTTAGCTTTAGCCGCTGGCTTTTTATACTATTTGTTTTTTATTACAGAGAAAAAATCTTCAGGAATTATGTTAGTGCTTGTCGTTGCTATAAGCGTTGTTGTATTTGCTCCATCTAATTATTTTTCTAGAATGGAAACAATTAGTAGTTATGAACAAGACTCTTCAGCTATGGGGCGAATTAAAGCGTGGCGGTCAGCTACTGAAATGGCCATAGACAACCCGGTTTTAGGTGTCGGGGCGGGTAGTTTTAATTCTGCATATGGTCGGTTTTATCGTAGACCTGGTGATCCCGTTAGATGGATTTCAACTCACAGTGTTTTTTTTAAAATATTAGGTGAATATGGATTTCTTGGCTTGTTTGTTTATCTAATGGTTATATACCATAACTTTAAAACAAACTTTAGAACAATTCAGTTAATAAAAGAGAATGTAAATAAAGTTGATCTTGATATTTTATGGCCGAAATGTGTTAACTGGAGTTTAGTATGCTGTTCAGTAGGATCTATGTTCTTAAGTGGTGTAAGTTATCCGCATCTATTTCTATTAACGGGGCTCACTATCAGTGCATCAAGAATTGTAACCAGTCAAATTAATAACTATTCAGGTGATGATGATGCTGATGCTAATGCCAATAAAAGTACTAGATGGTACGACATGCAAGAAAAAGAGTTTAATCCACTATCGAATGTAAAAGAATGGAAATGAGTATGAAAAAGAAAGTGAAAATTTTACAAATAATTCATGGAATGTACTTAGGTGGTGCTGAGAATGTAGTATTTAATATTATAAAAAAAATTGATACTGAAAAATATGATATTGCACTATGTTGTACTCATGGTGCAGGTGAATTAGGTGAAAGGCTTATAGGTGAGGGGTATTCAGTAGAAGTATTTGAGCGTGGTATAGGCGCATTGCAAACATTTAAAAGAATTAAAGCCCATATAAAAAAGATTGACCCTGATATTGTACACACACATGGTGTTTCAGCATTTCTTGCGGTTGGCCCTTTATATTTATGGAATAAATTACCACCGTGGATACATACGTTTCATTTTGGTAATTATCCTCATATTCAAAAAAGTTACCTATATGGTCAAATGATATTTTCTCGGTTTGCAACAAAATTAATCTCTGTATCTGAAAGTCAAAGAAAAGCAGTAATAGACCATTTACGTGTTAAACCCAAACAAATATCAACTGTTTTTAATGGGGTTCCAAATAATCCTTGTGTATTTAATAGTGAAGTTAGAAACAAAATACGAGATGAGTTTAAATTCTCGGATACTGACCTTGTATTTTCTTGTATCGTGGTTTTTACAGAACAAAAAGGCGTCAATTACTTATTACAAGCAGTTGACAAGGTTATTGACTCCGCACCTAATGCTAAATTTTTAATTGTTGGTGGTGGCCCGTTAGATGAAAGTTTACGTAGTCAAGCGTCGCAATTAAAACATTCTGACTCAGTTATTTTTGCAGGGTGGAGGCAGGATATTCATGAAGTCATGACTGCAATTGATGTATTTGTATTACCATCGTTATGGGAGGGTTTACCTATGGTTCTTCTTGAGGCAATGGCTTCGGCTCGTCCGGTGGTAGTAACAGATGTTGCAGATAATTTAAATGTAGTCGGTCAGGGTGAAGCTGGATATGTTGTTCCCCCAAAAGATACTAAGGCTCTCGAAGACGCAATACTTAAACTAGCGTTAAATGAAGATAATATCGAGAGTATGGGAAAAGTAGCGCTAGCCAGGTATGAGGCTAAGTATACTGTAGATAAAATGGTTCAAGGTTATGAAAAAGTATATACAAATATTCTAATTAACTAGATTTTATGTTCATCTCATATTTATTTTGGAGTATTCAAACATGATAGAATCTTACAATGATTATTTAGTATACTTAGAGTCCGACCGGGTTTCGTTAGGTAGAACTAAGGCATTACGTACGTTGATTTTTGATGATGTGTGGAAGTTTCAGCGTTTACTTAGAAAGTACGAATTTCTTAATAATTGTAAAAAGAACCCCGTTTTGAAATTTATTACATCTATTCGATTAAGAAAGCTAGAAAGTAAGTTAGGATTTTCTATTCCGCCAAATGTTTTTGGCCCGGGTCTTGCTATAGCTCATGCGGGAACTATTGTGGTCAATCCAAACACGTCTGTCGGTGCAAATTGTCGTATTCATGTGTGTGTAAATATTGGTACACAGGCTGGAAAAGGAGATGAAGCACCAACAATTGGCGATAATTGTTATATAGGCCCGGGTGCTAAATTATTTGGTGCGATCAAATTAGGTGATAATATTGCTATTGGAGCGAATGCAGTTGTGAACAAGAGCTTTACCAAGGGCAATATAACGATTGGTGGTATACCTGCAAAAGAGATATCACAAAAAAGTAGTGATGGTCTGTTTGTAAAAGGCTTTCACACTGAATAAGTGGTTATTTACAATATATTAATTGTCGCTTCACATGATGTAAATATAGGAGCTTTGGCTGTATAAGCCCGTTAAACTCCAATATTTGGCGAGAATTGTTACATAGGTCCGGTACTAAATTAACTGGTGCGATAGTATTAGATGGTATTATTGCTATCAGGATGAATGCAGTTGTAAACAAGAGTTTTAGGTAATATAACTATTGGGCGCATACCTGTAAATAGAGATATCACATATAAGTATTAATAGTTTGTTTTTAAAAGGATTTTATATAACTGAGCGGATATTTTTAAATTTTTAATAGGGTTAAAAGAATATGAAAAAAAATAGTTTATTTTCTATAGTTATATTAATGTGTTTTTCTCATTTTGCTAATGCAGCGGAGGAATCACCAACTGAGACTGAATTAGCTGTCATGAATGAAAGAAATATAGTAATTATTGGTGCTTCTTATGCGAGATCATGGCCTCTACAACAAGTCGAGTGCCTTAAAGTCGTAAATAAAAGTATAGATGGTGAACAGTCAAGTGAAGTAAATCAGCGTTTTGAAAAAGATGCATTTGAGTCAGATCCAGAGGCAGTCATTATATGGGGCTTTATCAACGATTTACATAGAAGTCCTAAAGAAGACATAGATAAAACTAAGGAAATTGCTAAGAAAAACATGATGTCTATGGTAGAAGCTACATTGGCAAATAATAAAATTCCTGTTCTTGCAACGGAAGTTACTTTGGGTATTTCTGAAGGTCTGAAATGGCAAATTATGTCTTTTATAGGAAAGTTAAGAGGTAAAGTTAGCTATCAGGAGTTTATTAATTCAAATGTTTTATCGGTTAATAACTGGATGAGAGAATATGCTAAAGAAAAAGGTCTCTTGATACTGGATATTGAAAAAGTGCTCACTAATAAAAAAGGTAATAGAAAAGAAGGTTTTGCTCAAATTGATGGAAGTCATATAACTGAACTAGCCTATGCAGCTATTACACGTGAAATGACGCCCGTATTAGAAACTGGTTTAGTTAATAGAAATGCTCTGTGTAATTCAGTTGCAGCTAATGAGGAAAATTAAGGAAAAATCATGAAATCTTACTTATTAAAAATACTATTCTTTAATTTGTTGTTTATATCGGTGCCTGTTTTTTCAGCAGCAAACTTGCCGTTTTTGAGTGACTTTGAGACAGGTGATTTTTCTGAGTGGGATGGTGGTGCTGATGCAACTTTAATTGTAACTAATGAAGACTCAAGCCGTGGTCAGTATTCTGCTAGAGCACAAATGATTAATGGGCAGGCTGCAGATAATTATAAAGATTTTTATTTTGGTGATCATGTTTCGGTAAACGGGCAGGCAGCTAATGATGAGTTGTGGTTGCAGTTTGATAGTAAATTTGATTCCAATTTTGATTTTGGAAATAATGAGTCAATTCATAAATTAGCTATTATTAATTTTACAGATGAAAACGCACGCAGACGTTATCAGATGATTGTTAATTTATTACTCCCGGGGGAAACATTTTTTATTGAAAACTTAGCATGGAATGCTGATAGGAGTTTTGATAAAACTGTTGATGCTTATCAACAAAATACAGGTGATCCAGTAGTGATGACAAGAGGTCAATGGGACACAGTTAAAATGTATTTAAAATTAAATACTCCTGGCCAGCGTAATGGAATTTTACGTGTCTGGGTTAATAATCAACAAATTATTGAAGTTACTAATTCATTTATGAGAGAAAGTTCTAATTATAATCCGAATAAATTAATATTATCTAACTATTCTAGAGATTCAGATTTAATAGGTTTCCAAAGATGGGATAACTTTTATTTAGCAATCGAACCACCGGCAGATACAAAACGACCTAAATCTCCAATTTTGAATCAGGTTGATTAAAGTTAAACGTTTTCTTTAGCTTTATCAGTCATTAATTTTTCATAGATACGTTCAATTTTATTGACACGGGTTTTAAATTCATAAAAATCCATGACTTTTTGTTTGCCTGTCTGAGTTAGTTTTTTTGCGTCTTTAGGGTTATCAAGCAGGTATTTAATACCTGATTGTATTTCTTCAATATTTCCCGAATTAACTAAAATACCGGTTTTTTTATCTGTAATAATTTCAGCCGTTCCACCAACATCAGTTGCTAAAACAGGTGTGTTCATACATAAAGACTCTAATACAACATTCGGAAAACCTTCAGTATGAGATGTCAGGGCGAAAATATCTAAATCCCTGAAAATTGGTTTTACATCTTTCTCATGACCTGTGAAATAGATAAATGTCTGAATGTTTAATTCTTCAATGAGGGCTTCAATTCTTTTACGATCTGGGCCATCACCAGTTATTATAAAAGCTACATCTTTACGCACATCAATTATTTGTTTTGCAGCCAGAATAAAATCGATTTGGCCTTTTTCAGGACTTAAGCGACCTATGTTCCCTATAATTTTTGTTTCTTCTGAGATATTAAATCTATTTCGTAGGTACCCTTTGTCTGTGTTTTCTTCCCGATAGTCTTCTTCAACTATTGCATTGTAAACTAAGGATAATTTTTCTTTCTTTACTCCAAAGCGTAAAACCTCGTTATAAATTTTAGGTGATACAGCAATGATATGGTCAAAAAATCGAAATGATTGCTTGCCTAACCAAACATATATCTTGCTCTTTAATGAGTTTGTTATCCAGCCATGGGCAGTTGTAATAACCGGAATTTTGATTCTTTTAGCAATGAGAGCAGTAAGGATGTCAGACTTATAGTCATGGGAGTGAACGATATCAATTTTGTTCTTTTGAATTTCATGTATCGTTTTATTGATAATTTCCGGGCTGAATTGTGATTTTGCTACTAGTGGTATAACCTGTATTTTGCGATTTTCTACTTCATCGCGGTAACTATTTTTTGTTTCTGAGCTTAAAAGAAAGAGCCCTACAGACAATTCAAATCGACTACGATCAATTCTACAGGCAGTTTCCAGAATAGTTTTGCCCGGACCACATATTTTATTTGTATCTCTCAAGTGTAAAACTTTTATCATATTTATTAAACTTTTATCATGTTTTTAAAGGCTGATGGAAAAGGACATTCTAACAAAAAACGGGGTTATTACTAATATAATGCATTAGTAAAAAACACCTGCTATATCCTTTGTATCGGGTGCTGCAAGTTATTGTTTTGTATAAATAAATCTGTTTTATCAAATTTATGGTATTATTCATCGTTTCTAGTAGAATAAATTAAACATTTTGGGAGAATATTCACATATTCTGTCTGGCTTAAGGGTTAATCTTACGTTTAATCGAAATATTGCAGGCTAGGCTGTTTGGAGTTTTAATATGTACCTAATTAACCGAAAAAATCACAATTACGATGCTTTTACTGGCTCAAGTCAAAGTCCAGTAGAACAAGCTAAGTTTAGCCAACCATCAGTACTATCACTATCAGAACGTCGTCAGGTAGCACTAATAAGCCCCTCTTTTTTGATACTAATGGCATTATTATCTGCTCTCATATCAACGGTAGCGCAAGCAGGTCGTGTGATTACATCTTTGCCCCATTACGAAAATTTTGATGATAATTCATATGTAAGTGAGCTTGTTTTTACTACACAAGGTGCAACACATTCTTATCGTGCTGCTGAAGGCTGGACTGGCGGTGCAGCCAGGTTTACGCCACCGACATCTGAAGGCTATTCTGGTTTAGGGTCATTCACTGGTTTAAGAGATCATAACGGTGACTTAAGACGTTTGAACGTGAGAATTCTCATTAAACATGGTCCGGAATATCACGATAATGCGGGCACTAATAAATTAATGATATTTAATCGCGAGGCTATGGACGGTACTACCAACCGAGCTGAACGCAGACCAATGATTATTACAACAGCGCCGAATGGACTGGCATGGCAAACATACAGACCTTGTCATAATACATGGTGCTATCCAGAAGATGTACCATCGAATGAGCCACTACAATTTGGTAATAATATTAATAATATTATTAGTGATAGATGGGTTTCTGTTGAGCTTGAGGCGGATTTAGATGCAGGTGTTATTAATCTTTATGTTTATACCGATAATGGAGAGGTTAGTGGCTTGTATGCAACAAACCCATTTATAGACCCTAATGATCCTCTTACAGGCGTATTTTCGTATATAGATATAATCGGTGGTTACTTTAACTATGATAATAATCTTAATGCAGCAACTGGAAATTATTTTTTAATTGATGAGTTGGTGATTGATGATGGATATATCGGGCCACCTGTAAATTTTTTAAAGTTCTCGAAACCCCCGACTGAGCTAACTACTGATTAGTACGAACAAGTATATTTAAACAAATAATAAATAATAAATAATAAAAATGACAAATGCGGTATGGATTACCTGGGAAGACCAGCGTAGGAATAAGACTCTGAGCAAAGCTTTAGGTGTTAAGCTTTATCAGGTCGAAGCTAATTATCATCGTCTTATTAGATATCCAGTATTAATAGTACGAACTCTATACATACTGTTATCATCTAAACCGAAAATTATATTTGCTCAAAATCCTTCAATTATTCTTGCATTATTCATAGCCATATATGGAGCTATTTTTAATAAGAAAGTTGTTATAGATGCTCATAATGCCGGAGTTTTTCCATTTGAAGGCAAATTTGCCTGGGCAAATTTTGTAACAAAAATCATATTTAAATCAGCCGATTTAATTATAGTAACCAACGAGTCATTGAAGTCTTACGTTGAATTAAATAAAGGCAATGCCTTTGTTCTGCCAGATCCATTTCCGGTTATAGAATCCAGTAGTACTAAAAATCTTAAAGGTAAGGTTAATTATCTCTTAATCTGTACCTGGGCTTCTGATGAGCCTTACATGGAAGCAATTCAAGCATTTTCTAACCTCGACGACTCATATGTTCTATACGTAACGGGAAATAGTAAAGGCAAAGAGAAAAAATTACCTTTTGAAATATCAGATAATATTCAAATAACAGGGTATTTAAGTAACCAGGATTTTGATCTGTTATTGTCTTCTTGTGATGTCATAATTGATCTTACAACGAGGGAAGACTGTCTGGTATGTGGTGCTTATGAGGCAATTTCTGCTGGAACACCTTTAATATTATCCGATACAAAAGCATTGCGTCATTATTTTAAAGAATCAGCTATATATACTCAGAATACTGTCGATTCAATTCAGAGCAATGTGTTGTCGGCAGCAACTAAGTTACCAGAATTGAAGCAACAAGTTATTATATATCGTGAGCAACAACAGCAATTGTGGAATGATATGAAGCTAGAACTTTTAGCTTATTTGAATATGCCTAATAATTAGTCATATCATTATTTAATCTAATAGGATGCTTGTTAATAGATCAGGTATTCGTATTTTCCATATCTTTTTTTTTCATTAAAAGTTAAGTAACTATCTAAAATGTCATTAAAGAATAAAGTAATTAAAAGTGTATTTTCAAATTGGGCAGGCTTACTTATAAGTATCCTGGTTTCTTTCTTTCTTGCGCCTTATGTAGTGCATAAATTAGGGAATACATTTTATGGTATATGGTCAATTATTAATCAGTTTACCGGTTACTTATATTTATTTGATTTAGGAATACGTGAATCGGTTATACGTTATACAGCAAAATATCAATCTGGTGAAAATTCCAAAAAACTTGAGGATATTCTTAAGGCCTCGTTTTACATATATTTAGTTATTGCGGCAATGTGTCTATTGGTGACCGTACTGCTTGCTTATGTATTTACAGATGTTTTTGATGTTGATCCAGAGTTAGCTACACAATCAGGTATTGCAATACTATTTGTTGGTGGAACCATTGCACAGGTTTTTATATTTAATGTTTTCAATGGCTTGTTAATGGGGTATCAGCGTTATGATATTTTTAATGTTGTACAAATAATAGGCACGCTAATAAGAACCCTGTTTTTCGTTATTGCACTAGAAATGGGCTATGGCATTGTAGCTCTCTCAGCTATTCAATTTTTTGTTTCTTTATTTACGGGTTTTATAATGTCTAGAATGGCATTAAAGCTCGCTGCTACAAACGGTGTATATTTTAGCTTTAAGATTCCTAAATTTTCAGCACTAAAAAGCACATTAAGTAAAGTCTATAATTACAGCGTTTACGTGTTAATTAATAATATTGGCCAGAAAATTATATTTACAACAGATGCAATCGTAATTGGTCTGTTTATGCCGGTGGCTTCTGTTACATTTTATGCAATTGCAGGTACTCTTGTAGACTACCTTCGTAGATTATCAATTATTTCAGCCGAAATATTAAATCCTTTGGTGAGTCATTACAGTGCCAATAATGATGATGAAAAAATTCATTATGCGATGGTAACAGGTGCTAAGTTAACCTTATTTAT
>Ga0316205_10002846_pt1 | contig 17175 bp, 12 predicted proteins | sample 3monthpyrite_MG_FD_204941 | JGI IMG/M metagenome (GOLD analysis project Ga0316205, IMG submission 204941) | Microbial mat bacterial communities from mineral coupon in-situ incubated in ocean water Damariscotta River, Maine, United States -... | ecosystem: Environmental > Aquatic > Marine >... | reverse complement strand
ACGGCACCCAAAGGATATGGGAAAAGTCGAACTGGAAGCTTTCCTGAACTATTTAGTCACCCAGCGCCACTTATCAGCCAGCTCTCAGTCCCAAGCATTGAACGCGCTGTTCTTTATGTACAAACAGGTTCTCGAAATCGAACCCGGATGGTTAGATAATCTGGCTCGCGTCAAGCGAAAACAGTTTTTACCAACGGTTTTAAGTGCCAATGAAGTGCGAGAGGTACTCGCCAAAATGAAAGGTACGCCGAAGCTGATGGCTAAGCTAATTTATGGCACGGGCATGCGGGTCAGTGAATGCACGCAGCTCCGGATTAAAGATATTGATTTTGACCTTAAGACCATCACCGTACGCCATGGGAAAGGTGGCAAGGATCGCACGACGCTACTCCCCAAAAAACTAGTCGATCCACTTCAAGAACATTTGCTAGGCGTCCTGTCACGCCATAAAGATGATTGTTTAAAGGGGGCCGGTTATGTACCGCTGCCTGGCGCACTGTACAAGAAATACCCTAAAGCAGCTCGCTCCTTAGGATGGCAGTATGTGTTTGCCTCTTCTGCGATTCGGTTATGGCCACGAACCGGGCAAAACGTCCGCTGGCACTGTTCGACCTCAACACCGCAGCGTGCGTTTCGGCGGGCACTGAAAGACACATCCATCACCAAGCATGCCAGCATCCATACGTTGCGCCACTGCTTTGCGACCCATTTACTACAAAACGGCACCGATCTTCGCACCATTCAGACTTTGCTGGGGCATCGCAATATCAAGACGACAATGATTTATACACATATCATCAAGGCTGAACAAAACACTCAAAGTCCGTTAGACAGACTTTAACACCTGTGCCAATGGGTCGGTCATCGGCCGGCCCGAGGCATTCACCGCAAAGGTCCGCTTTATCCGCGTTTCCGGGCATTTAACAGGCGAAAGGTGGGCGCTGGAAACAGGCATTTTGGTATTTGAACGTCTGCTTTGGAGCAAGAAAGGGAAATGTCTGAAAAGGGTCGTCTCCCGCCTGTTAGCGAAATCTTATATAAGGCTTTCATGTAGTACCGAGTTCGGTCGGTAACTTGCCGTTCGTGGCTGGGAGGAAGCTACTTCCTGGCTCAGCTGTGTACGGGGAAGTCCAATTATTAAACCATGTAAGGATGAAGCACTCGAGGCGATGCTGCCCTTCGGCGTGATCTGCGGTAGCGCTGCCGCTTCACACCCGGGCACCGGGCTGTTTACCCGTGCGGAGCTGGAAGCCGCCAGCCCGGACCTCGAGGTCAGCAGCCTGGACATCTAGCTGCTTACAGATCCACCTTGCACCATCAGGTGTTCTGGTCGCAGGTGTTAAGTGCCCGATCGGTATCCCGGCGTTTTAGCGCTGTGCATGCCTTGACCGACCTGGCAACTCCTGTGGCAAACTGTTCCAGCGGCTGCGGGCGGGCGATCCCGAAACCCTGCGCGTAATCGACACCCAGCTCCTTGAGCCGGTCGAGAATGGCATCGTTTTCCACGAATTCGGCGATGGTCTTCTTTCCCATGACATGACCGATCTCATTAATGGACTTGACCATCGCGCAATCGATCGGATCATCGATCATGTCCTTGACGAACGCGCCGTCAATCTTCAGATAGTCCACCGGCAGATCCTTGAGATAGGAAAAGGATGACATCCCGCTGCCGAAATCATCGAGTGCGAACTCGCAGCCCCTGGACCGGAGCGTGTCGATAAATTGCTTGGCCTTGGCGAGATTTGCAATAGCCGCGGTCTCCGTTATCTCAAAGCAGATGTGCTGCGCCGCTACCCTGGAGTCCTCCAGCGTCTCGAGCACAAAAGGAAGGAAGTGCTCATCGCACAGTGACTGCCCGGAAAGGTTGACCATCAGCTTCAGCGGCTGGATATACAGATGTTGTCTTTCCAGCCAGCCGATGGCATGTCGAAAGACCCACTTGTCAACCGAGCTCATCAGGTCATAGCGCTCTGCGGCCGGTATGAACGCGCCGGGCATGATTAGACTGCCGTCCGGATCAAGCATGCGAATCAGTATCTCCAGGTGCTGACATTCAACCGCACCGGAGGCAGTGGGAATCACACGCTGGCAGTGCAGCTGGAAGCGGTCGTGCGCCAGCGCATCTTTGATGCGGCCAACCCACTCGATTTCACCGCGATGTCTTACGATCTGGTGATCCTCAGTATCAACGACGTGCACCCGGTTGCGTCCCTCCTGCTTGGCCACCAAACACGCCATGTCAGCGGTGCTGAGTGCTTCGGTCAGACCGCCGCTGTCCTGCCGGACAGGTACAACACCGATACTGGCACCGAGGGAGAAGCTCTTTTCTTCCCAGGAGAAGCGGAAATCCTCCACGGCTCCGCGCAGGGTTTCGCCAACTTTAATGGCCATCGCGAGTGGACAGTCTTTCAACAGGATGCCGAACTCGTCTCCTCCAAGCCGCGCAATCGTATCGCTCTTGCGCAGCCGATCGCCAAGCAGGCTGGTGAGCTGGCGGAGCAGATCGTCACCGGCCATATGGCCGCAGGTATCGTTAACAATCTTGAACTGATCGAGATCCAGGTAGAGCAAGGCGTGTTGCCCACCGGATGACTGCACAGCATCTACCAGTGACTTCAGCTCATACTCGAATGCCCGCCGGTTCAACAGGCCGGTCAGCGTATCGTGGCTGGCCTGGTAGGAGATCTTGCGGTTCCTTGCCGAGGCACGACGGATGACCAGCACCGCAATCAGGACGCAGAACAACAAGGCAACCACTGCCAGTATAATGACCGTATGCCGTGTCTTCATGTAATGCTGGTTGGTCGCCTCCAGCGCCCGAGCGGCATTGGTCTTTTCCAGGGCAACCAGTTCGTCGAGCATGCGCAGCAGGAGGGTACGGTGTCCGCTCGCTTCTTCCATCGCCGCCTCGATCTCCCCGCCGGGCGCATCGCTCATCAACAGTTCGACTGCATATTCGTTCACCGGCTGGGCAACGCGGGTCATTTCGGTGAGTCGCACATGCAGGTCGCGTTCACGTTCATCCATCTCCAGGACGACGAGCTGTTCGCGCGCCCGGCGATACTTGCCCGAGTAATCGATAAACTTCATCAGCTGCTCGTCCCGGGCGAACATATCGTCCAGGAGCTGCATGGATTTCAGGCTGTTGGCACGCAAGCGTATGGCATCGCGCATGCCGTGGGCTGCTTCCATTTTGGCGTTGGTCTCCTCGACCAGTGTCGACATACCCCGGTTGAGCTCCTGCAGCTGGCTGAGGGCCACGAACACCAGCACGAACACCAGCGTAAGGATGGCACTGAAGCCCAGGGTGATGATGACCTTGATGTCGTCTTTCATGACTCGTTGCTCTGCAGCTAGTCCTGTTGTTGGAAACCGTGGCTGGAGCGGGACTGCCTCCCATTAAGCGCCCGCCTGTTCATACCACCCGCGCCGGCGGCAACATCGCTATTTTTACTAATAATTACTGAAACTTGCGCTGTTCCCGCCGGCAGCCACCGGAGCCGGCACGAGCTTATTACCTTTTTAGCGGCAAACACGGGCAGGAACTTATGTGCGCGGCATATGGCCTCATTACCACGGACTTGAGGGAGAAGGGCTGTCAGTTACATTAGTGGTTACCAAATGACCGGAATGTGTGAAGATGGTCGTCCAGAGACCGGCTCGGGCACGACTGCTTCCAGTATTATCAGTCATTTGTTGACCTTTGAACGAAGGTCAGTTCTGGGTCGATTCCTGCCTGATAGGCCCCTCAATGCCAGATGAGACAGTCAAAGGACAGGATCCGGCCAAAAGTCTTTATCCGATGCGGCGGCACACCTGATGCGATGAGTTGGCTGTACAGATCGATAAGACACACAGAGGGCAAGCCATGCACGTTGGATCGCACCAGGAACCGCTGATCGCAGCGCTGTTCAGTTCCCCCGAGCCCGCCACACGGGTCGTAGAACAGCTAATTAAGCATGACTTCCCCATGGATCAGATATCGCTGCTGCACCATGCCGGCGGACATGGCGATGACTTTCTCGGCATCGCCTACAGTGATGAGGAGGAACGGGTGCGCGTCTGGAGCGAACAGGGCGCACTCTGGGGCTCCTTGGCCGGCCTACTGGCTGGTGCCAGCGGTCTGTTGGTGGTACCCGGCATCGGCCCGTTGCTGGCTGCCGGCCCTGTCATAAATGCCATTGCCGGTGCGGTACTGGGCGCCGGGGTAATGGCTGGTTCTGCGCTGGCAACGCGGCTCGGTATTGCCCTTCACCGCCTGGGTATCCCCGAGGAAAAACTCGAAGAACTGCACCAGGCCATCCTCGACGGTAAGATCCTGCTGCTGATCCACTGTGGCAATGATGACCCACAGGTCTGGCGGCAACGCCTGCTGTGGCAGGGCGCCGAAAGCGTCACCGTGCTGCCCTGATCGTTCCCTAGCCGGAGTCTTTCACTGGTTCGCACCACTGCTGCCGGCGCCGGGCACTGCAAAGACACCCGCTGTCCCCTGTCCCTGGCCGACTGGCACGCCGCTCTCTGGAATGGGGCCAGTATTCGTTTATGTAAAAAGGATCTGGAGGTCTGCTGAGGGTCGACTCCTGCCGATTAGCGTAATTGATGCTCCCGATCAGGATTAGCCATTCCCGCCAGGCTATCCGGTTTTGCAAAGATATTCGGATTGAGAGGTTTATTCGTCCTCGGGCACGCCCTGCCACAGCATCTCGTAACCCACTTCAAAGGTCGCATCACAAAAGTTGGCCAAATTGGAAAACTGCTCCTTGAACAGGGCGTCAGCATGCGACTTCTCGTGCTGATCAAACGACTTCCAATAAGTAACAATAACGATGTCCCCCATATTCTGTTGAATTCGTTTGTCACTAGCATCGCTCATCACCGAACCTTCATCTGAGATAAAACCTGCATTCTTGAAAACCTGACCACCGATAAATCCACCATTGTCATCGCCGTAGTTGTTTTTCACCACGTTGCACATTTGACCAAGCACCAATTCAACATCCTCAACGGCCACACCATCTTTTAAATCAACCACGTTGAATAACATTACACAGCCAAATGGTATTTCTATAGGGTGAAACATCTTGTTCTCCTTAATATTGCTGATAAACGAAACGTAATGACTCCAGTTTTACCCCTAATCAGACTTAACCCGAAAGCGGGAAATCCAACATATCACGCAACCTCTCTTGCGTACACGACCGCATGCCACCGCCGCGAAATCTTGCGCCATTCCGCACTGACTATCCAACCATTCGCCCTCGCCTGTACCGCTTCCCCCAGGGGACCTGCTCTTCCGCCTGCGGCGGAATTCACCTTGTGCGCGGCTATCCCGGGCGTCAGGTCAACCGGCAGCCTGGCTCTGCCCCTTGGATAACTACCATTGGAATGAGGTGAAGGGTTTGATGCGCCCAGCTCATCGATCCCCGTCGCTTGGCGGGGGTTTGTTCTTGGACCTCGTCGGTAGCTTTGGGTTTGTTTCCCCTCCCCCGTCTGGCTGGTGTCAGCTGTTGTTTTTTTATGCGTGGAGACTCATATCGCAGTATTATCACTGCAATAAAAGTGTCATAAAAGCCAGTTGTTGACGAATCGGGGATGCCTTCATGGAATTAAAAAATCTTAACCAGATAGAAACCGCCACTCAGGCCAATCGGCCCGAGCTATTCAGGGTTGGTATGGCATTACTGTTTATCGTCGGTATTATGCTGTTCGCGCTCATGCGCCCTGTTGAAGGCGTACACGGGGTTCTTCTGGTCATTGCCGCAATGATTGGTGGCTACATGGCCATTAACATCGGTGCCAATGATGTTGCGAATAATGTAGGCCCGGCAGTTGGTTCGAGAGCGCTTACCCTGACAGGGGCTATCCTGATAGCCGCAATCTTCGAGGCCGCAGGGGCACTGATTGCCGGAGGCGAAGTTGTCAGCACGATCAAGAAGGGGATTATTGATCCTTCAATGATCACTGATACTGATACCTTTATCTGGCTCATGATGGCCGCTCTTCTGTCCGGGGCTATCTGGTTGAATATCGCTACCGCCATGGGTGCACCAGTGTCGACAACGCATTCAATCGTTGGGGGTGTTCTGGGTGCCGGCTTAGCGGCCGGCGGGATGGGTATAGCTAACTGGGACAAGATGGGGGCCATTGCATCGAGCTGGGTTATTTCCCCTGTGCTGGGCGGCATGATTGCTGCTGGATTCCTGTACCTGATCAAAAGAAATATTACCTATAAAGATGACCTCATAGCTGCATCCAAGCGTGTGGTTCCCGTTCTTGTTGCCTTAATGGTCTGGGCATTTGCGACCTACCTGATGCTGAAAGGTATCAAGAAAATCTGGGAGGTTGATTTTGTAACGGCCTTAATGATCGGTGCAGCTGTTGCAACCTTTGCGTATTTTATTATTCGAAAACTGGTCGCCCGATCTGCGGAAAAGATGCCTAATGAAAAGAACAGTGTGAATCGCTTATTCACAGCCCCCCTGATATTTGCAGCAGCGCTACTGAGCTTTGCCCATGGTGCTAACGATGTGGCTAATGCGGTTGGTCCTCTGGCAGCAATCAATGAAGCCATAGTGGCTGGTGATGTGGCCACAAAGGCACCTATACCATTATGGGTGATGTTGGTAGGGGCTATCGGTATATCGATAGGTCTGGCACTGTATGGCCCAAAATTAATTCGTACTGTGGGTTCCGAGATTACAGAGCTCGACCAGATGCGTGCTTTCTGTATTGCCATGGCCGCTGCGATTACGGTGATCATTGCCTCACAACTGGGGCTGCCTGTTAGCTCAACGCATATTGCTGTAGGTGGTATATTTGGCGTGGGTTTTCTACGCGAATATCTGAAAACCAGTTATGGCGGTATGATTGAAGAAGTTAAGCACCATCATGAAGATGATGAAGCTCTGAATAATTTCCTGAATGAATTTAAAAAAGCCACCCTGGAAAGAAAGAAGGATATGTTGGCGCAGCTAAAAACCAACTCAGCTAAATCGGGGCTCTCGAAGAAGGAACGTAAACAGCTGAAAAAGATTTATGCGCAGCAACTGGTCAAGCGTAGTCACCTTTTGAAGATTGCTGCTGCCTGGGTTATTACCGTTCCCGCTTCTGCACTCATGGCTGCACTGATTTATTTCATGATTCGCGGTATTTTACTCTGAGACCCTTGCGCGTTGTTATATCTCGAAGTTCTATTTTTGCGGGATAACCGGCGTTTCTAACCCCGGTGGTTTAATCGCAAGTACAGAGCAGGCGAGGACCGGAATCTTCTTGCGCGGAGAGCCCTTCACGAGATGTGTTCGAGGCTTGATATATTGCAATGCTTCCCGCCCCATCTTACCAATGACTCCCTCCACTAACTTGCTCAATTGCTTCTGGTTCTTCTGCTTTACTTCGTGTCATTGCCCTCCATTTCAGACAGATCATCTTCTGTCTAACTATAAGCCCACAAAGAATATAATTCTCTACTATTTAATTCGATCTTTGCGCCGAACATAATATTTCTCTAGCTCAACGAGTAGTAACACAGAAGAGGAGACAAGCAGGATACGTAGCCAAATATTAATGTCGATTGCCGTGGTACCAAACAAAGATTGCATTGGGGCAAGGTAGGTAAAACCTAGCTGAAAACCAATGAGAATGGCAATGGCAATCAGCACATAACGGTTACCTGTTAATCCTGCCCAGTTAAATACTGATGCGGTAATATAGCGAGAATTAAAAAGATAAAATATCTCGAACATGACCAGCGTGTTCACCGCTACAGTGCGTGCATGCTCAATACTAACACCTTGTTCCATGTCCCAAATAAAAAGCCCAAATGTTCCACTCATCAGAATAATTGAGACAAATGTGACGCGCCAAATAAGATGGGTTGTAAGTACCGGTTCATGGGCATCGCGTGGCGTGCGTCGCATCACATTCTTTTCCGGCGGCTCAAATGCCAGCGCCAAAGCCAGTGTGACAGCCGTTATCATATTCACCCAGAGAATCTGCACCGGCGTCAAGGGCAGCTGATGGAAACCGAACAGAATGGCGGCAAGGATGATCAAGGCCTCACCGCCGTTGGTCGGTAGAATGAAGAGGATCGCCTTCTTGAGGTTGTCGTAAACTGTGCGTCCTTCTTCCACAGCGTGAGCAATAGAAGCGAAATTATCGTCGGCCAGTACCATCTCGGCAGCTTCTTTAGCTGCCTCTGTACCGTTGTGTCCCATGGCGATACCTACATCGGCACGTTTCAAGGCTGGGGCATCGTTTATACCATCGCCCGTCATGGCCACGATTAGGCCCTGCTCCTGTAACAGTCGCACCAAGAGTAGCTTGTGTTCAGGATTGACTCGCGCATACACATCAACATCTACTACTTTTTTCCGCAACTCATTCTCACTCATTATCTCCAGCTCTTGTCCGGTAAGTACGTCCTCGACATTAATAAGTTTAAGTTGCTGGGCGATTGCACGGGCAGTAGCACCGTGATCACCTGTGATCATCTTCACCCGGATACCCGCCATACCACATGTATGCACCGCTTCAATGGCCTCCTCACGAGGGGGGTCGATCAAGCCAAACAACCCCAACATATCCAAATCATTCTCCACGTCGCTGAACCTGAGCTCCATCTGGTCAGTGCGTACCGGCTTGACAGCAATGGCCAGCACACGTTGTCCTTGCTCTGCCATTTCCTGTATACGTGCCAGCCAGTAGTCTTGATCCAGAGGCTGATCACCCTCGGCGGTCTTTTGATGAGAGCACATCGCTAACACACGCTCAGGGGCTCCTTTTAAAAAGACGAAGGCGTCACCCGTGTGACTGTGATGGAGCGTTGCCATAAAGCGATGTTCGGATTCAAAAGGTATAAGATCGGTGCGTGGATAGTGCTTACCCTCTACCTCAATATCCAAACCGGCCTTTAAACCTGCCACCAGCAACGCCCCTTCCATTGGGTCCCCATGAACCAACCACTCACTGTTATTCTGTTCTAGTGATGCATCGTTGCAGAGCACCACTGCACGAAGCACCTCCAGCAGGAGGGGCCGTTCCTCCGGCAGAACATCTCTATTTCCCAGAGTAATTGCACCGTGAGGATCATAGCCCGTGCCATCTAGCTCAAAATAATGCCCGGCGGTAGCAATCGTACGCACGGTCATTTCATTACGGGTCAGGGTGCCAGTTTTGTCTGAGCAAATGACCGTTACAGCCCCTAATGTTTCGACAGCAGGAAGTCGGCGAATAATGGCATTACGCTGAGCCATGCGCTGTACGCCGATAGCCAGCGTGATGGTCATGATTGCAGGTAACCCTTCGGGAATCGCGGCTACCGCCAGACTTACAGCAGCAAGAAACATTTCAGTGACGGCGTAATCGCGAAACAGCACGCCGAATGCGAAGGTGATAATGGCTATACCCAGAATGGCCACCGTAAGCCACCGGCCAAACTGGGCCATTTGACGTAACAGCGGGGTCGTTACTGACTCCACTTCCGATACCAGTGTACTTATGCGACCAATCTCGGTTTGTGCGCCGGTCGCAACCACCACGCCACTGCCCTGGCCATGGGTAACCAGCGTACCCGAATAAGCCATGCAATAGCGATCGCCAATTACGCTCTCCCGTGCGACAGGATCAGTGATCTTTTCTACCGCCATCGACTCACCCGTCAGTACCGACTCCTGAATCTGAAGCCCCTTACCATGGAATAACCGCAAGTCTGCCGGTACCTTATCGCCTGATTGCAACAAGACAATATCACCAGGCACCAACTCTTCAGCCCGGATTGTTATTTTTCGGCCATCACGCATAACCATTGCATTCGGAGAAAGCATCTGCCTTATTGCTCGTAAAGCGTTCTCGGCCTTGCCCTCCTGCACGAATCCGATCACAGCATTAATAAGTACCACGCCAAGAATCACACTGGCGTCCACCCAGTGCCCCAACATGGCGGTGATAGCACTCGCAGCAATCAATACATAGATCAGTACATTGTGGAATTGGTAGAAAAATCGCACCAGTGGACCATTCACCCTCGGCTCGGGAAGTCGATTCGGCCCGTGTTGGGCAAGTCTGTTACTTACTTCCTCTTTTGATATGCCGGCTGGTGTCGTTTCGAGTGTTTCAAAGACTAATTCGGCGTTTTTGGTATGCCAATCGTCTAATGTTGAAACCGGCACACCTGTCTGACCATTTGTTCTTTTGACTGTTCTAAGTGACTGACGCGTAACCACAGCGCCCACAACAGCCAGAATGACCAACATGGCAAGGACGATCAACCATTCTATGACCGCAGCATCGTGTCGCCAGGTAAGATTATCATTCATTGCTATAGGTCAATATTTTTGGTTGCTTGAAAATAAACGTTAACAAACGGCCCCATGCGGATCATCTAACGCATCTGCAAGTTCATTGCCAAGCTCACCCATTTATCCTTTTTCTTGCTTGCATATGATTTACTCCTTAGCATTGATTTTTCTCATCATATATTCATCCCTGACTTACAAGTATAGCTGAACGACAGTGCCAGCCATATTCAAATACTTCCCGCAATCCGTAAATAACTGCTATTTACTAATTTCGTACGTCCTTATTAATTCTTCCATAATAGTCTCTTCGAAAATATTCCCGCACAACCTCTACTTCAAGGCAATAAAGGTAAGAAAAAACAATTGCTCTGCAAGTCGGCCAGGTTCTGTACTGGCACGCATTCTTGCTTGGTCTCCTCACCGGGTGTGTGCCCCGGCTCGACCGCCGTCAGTACCTCAAAAGCAGAAATGACAGCAGTTTAGATACTAAGGTATGAGCGCCAGGTTTTGGTGCACTTTATGCGTTCAATCTAAGATTGCTGGATGTCTTATTTGGGTCGTACTGATCTTACCCACGAACAGTGGACACCTTAAGTGGAGATTCATAGTGAATGGTCGAATGCCGCCGCTGACGGTTATAAAACACCTCCATATAGTCGAACAGGCTGGCTCGAGCCTGATCACGCGTTTTGTAATCACAGTGCATGACCAGATCGGTCTTGAGTGTGTGGAAGAAGCTTTCCATGGGGGCATTGTTCCGGCAATTACCCTTACGACTCGTCAAGTCAGCCCCCCTCGATCGCGGCGAGCGGCACCTCATATATCCCCTCGCCATCGATGGTGATGATCCAGGTGCCTCCCTCCAGTATTGCATCCACTTTGCCGTTGGTGGCATTGACATAGTCAGTCATGAAATTGATGGTGAACTGCTGGCCGGCCTTATTCTGCACCACGACCGAGGCCTGCTTGCCCTCCATGCGCAGAATGCCGGCCGGGCACTGGCCAAATTCGGCGTCGCCCGCTGCGCGGCAGCGCAGCAGCGTGGTGGCATCGTAGTCCTTCGTGGTGAACGGCCAGGTCGGATAGTCAGGGGTGTCGGGCACGAGGGCCGCTGTGTTCCAGTAAACGTACACACTTTCATGTGGAAAGCGGAAGATCAGCCCCTGGTCGCCGAGGCCGCTCTGTCGGTAAACGTTGCGGCCGTCCTGGTCACGGAAGTTACCCGGTCCATCACCGGCAGGAATGAGGTTGTGCGTGACCCCATCCGATCGGGTGATGGTCACTGCACCCTGGCGCTGCCCGAAGGTGCAGGGGATCATCGCGCTGGCCTTGTCCTCTCCGCGCGGATAGATGTCACAGCGGGCGTCCGTCCAGTCAGCCGCCGCGATACCCGTCCAGGCAGCTGCCGTGATACCAATGATTTTTTTCCATGTCTTCATTTACTTCGATGTCTCTATAGCATTGTGTGATATCGGTGCCGTGCACCTCCGATGACGTCGCAGGCACTCAGCGATGATCCTCATCAACCGCCCTGCGCTTAATTCACATTTGTTCATCGATCGGCAGCATTCCGTAAAAGAAGTCACCCACTCTACGCCAGATGCTGCCAGCCGGTTGTCTGCTGAGCACGCCATCGCTGGAGTGCCATGCCAGATTGCCATTTTCCGCACGCTCGATACGCCAGCTATTTCTAGGGTAGAAATCGGTCGAGAAGGCGCTTAGAACAGCTTCGGCCAGTTCCGGGCTGTCAATCATCAAGCTCACTTCTGTATTCAGAACGATCGAGCGTGGGTCAGCATTGAGTGTTCCCACGAACACCCGACGCTTGTCCAGCACCAGAATCTTGGCATGTAAACCGATATGTTCTGCAGTAAATCCCGGCGCCTCGAATCGGGCGCGCTCAGGTGCATGCGGGCGTAACTCGTACAGCTCGACACCCGCATCAAGGATTTGCTTGCGCCGATGCCGGTAAGCCGTATGGGCTGCAACATGATTGTTAGAGGCCAGTGAATTGGTCAGTGCCTTGAACTGCACGCCCCGCCTCGACAGATCACTGGCGGTGTCCAAAACAGCATTGGGTGGAATTAAATAGGCGCTGATACTGACAGCATCCGCTTCGGTCCGGCTGAAGAATGCCAGGATCTGCTCGGCCGCTTGCTGCGGCGGCTTATCATCCTCTATGTCGGGATTGTCCTGATGTATTTTGGCCTTGCCAGGCAGCATGGTCGGTGCCAGGGCTGCCCACTGTGTCGACCAGTTGTGCGATTCTGCCCCAGCGCTCTCGACCCAGTCATCCAGTATGGCGGCATTGGTGCGCAGCTCCCTGCGCACCTGGTTCAGTTCTTCCTGCGTACCCTTCCTGTGATCGACAATGGCAACTGGAAAGGCCCAGTCCGAATTCCAGTAGGTATCGAAGCTGGACGTTATCTGTGGCATGACCTCGCCAGTGACCAGTACATCGAAGTCACGAAAATTGTGGTCCCGGTTGAAACCGAAGTATTCGTCCGCGATATTGCGCCCGCCAACGACAGCCGCCTGGCTGTCCGCTATCAACAGCTTGTTGTGCATGCGGTGATTAATACGTGCGTTGTCATTCAGATTTTCAAAATAGCGGCCCAGCATGTTGTCCCCGCGCACCTGGAAGGGATTGAAGATGCGTACCTCGATGTTCGGATGTGCATCAACGGCAAGCAGGACCAGGTCTTCGCCTGACAGAAAGCTGTCATCGAGCAGCAAACGAATCCTGACGCCGCGACCTGCTGCCAACAGCAGGCGTTCAAGGAGGAGCGATCCGACCGCATCATCACGCCAGATGAAATACTGGGCATCGAGTGATGTCGTTGCCGTATCCATAAGCGCCAGACGCCAACGCAGTGCGTCCGGTCCCGCATCCTGAATGTCGAACCAGGAAGTGATCTCGTCCGTCGGCAGGTTGCTCCGCAAGGGTTCCCATGCCACGGCGGCTGGATCGGGGGGCAGCGCAAAACTATCCGGTAGTTGATGGGGCTTCAGCGGTGTGGCACAGGCAGGCAGCAGTAGAACTGCCGCCAGTATTAGCAGTACTGACTTGCGGGTCTGTTTGCGCAGATGCAGTTTTATTGTCCGCATATCCCGTGATCTTCCAGTAAATGCTCCATTTGCTTCTTCATGACCTTGTGCCCGATTTTCTTGCCCAGCGAGGCAAAACTGCTCCAATAATCGACCCAGGCCCTTTCAACAAAGATCAGGATATGTTTGCCGGACTCGAGCCGGGCAACAACAGCAACCCGTTGTGAAACATCGAAGAAATGTGAAATATAGTAATCACGTATACCCACCAGGTGCATATTTTCACTATTGGCAATAAGCCGGTGAGACAGGATGAATGCCGGCCGTTCATCAATAGTGAGTTTGACCCAGAAATAATCGTCCCCGACGATATCATCCGGCACATTCCGTGGATAGCTGAGCCAGGCGTTATGAAAATCCGGGTACAGTTCATGCAGCCCCTGCATATTTTTTTCGGTCTTACGTAATTCCTCGCCGGGACTGACGTCTGCGCCTTTCTCGCGGGCATATGGCTGCGCACCAGCAAGACCGTTGCTGCGGTATGACAGGTAGCGCGCATGCAGCATATCTTCCAGCAGTGTCTCGACCTGATCGGGATCATCTGCGCCCTTCAATGCCTGCAAGGCGGCGATCTCAGCGGTGGAAAGGTTCAGACCAAATCCGGGCTGTGCATCAAGATAGTGTTGCACCTCGTTGCGGTCATTGCTGCCAATCGTGATAGCTGCGAATGATTTCTCATGGAGATCAGCGTCAATTAGCTGCTGGTCTACCAGGAGCTCTTCATCCACTGGCAGTGAATCACCGAGAAAAGGTGCCAGCGCATCTTCTGCTTTGCCGTTCACCAAGCATGCAATAACAACGGCAATCTCACGGTCGGAGACTTCGTGTATTTTAGCAACACCAAATCCACCCTTGCGTACAGTTTCTAGATCGGATGCATCAAAGTAAGGTTCACTCAGCACCTGTTCCATCGTAAAAGCCGCATGCACCAACTGTGTTGAGGACGCCAGTAATAACTGGGTAATAATGATATTGACCAGGTTAAATATTCTGCTGAACATATTATCACCGCCTCTCGGATAAACGTTTGCTATAAATATTCAAAACCACTTAGTAATACAAGAATATGCTTTGCTGATTATTTCGCTCTTGCCCGGCCCCATGCGGGCTTTTTTTCAGACAACGGCGTGTATTGTAATTTAGTCAGATATTCCAGGCTTGGCACGAAGGACGACAACGAGGTTACTTACCACAGCCTGGACAGGGAGGGAGCGATTTCAGTATACTCCTGAATTTTAGCATAAAATCTGTGCGTCTGGGTTGGGTCGTTCTTTCTCGTTTAGGTACTGCTTATATAAGGATCTGCTAAACGTCGTAGTTGGGTCGTTTGCGGAATTAGGCCCGGCGCTAATATTGGCGACTGCTAAACGACGACTTACGGCTGCGACTTCAATCGGTCATTCAGAGAAATCTGTTGTATGTCCTGAATGCCGCAACTCCGGTCATTCGTAATGTCGCGAATTCCCGGCTGTTATAAGTAGTGCGGCTGTATCCTAGTGGAAGCCGCGCAGCTTTTTGGCGGCAACTTGACCCAATAGTTAGCTGTCTTTAATGACATGTGCGCAATTAATTAATGCCTCATCATGCAACCACCCCAAATATGCGACCTACTACTGCGGTTAAACCCATAGCTAACGCACCCCAAAAAGTCACTCTGATTGCGCCGACAGTAATTGGAGCGCCACCAGCGCGCGCTGCAACCCCACCAAGAAGTGCTAGAAATACAAGAGATAAAACAGCAACTGCAGATATTAGATAATTGCCTGGTGTGGCCCATGCCACTATTAAAGGGAGTGCGGCACCGACTGTAAATGTACCGGCCGAATAAGATGCTGCTTGAACTGGCCGGGCACTGACACTCTCCGATATACCAATTTCATCTCGAGCGTGCGCCCCTAGCGCGTCGTGAGCCATTAGTTGTTCAGCAACTTGTTTTGCTAAAACAGGCTCAAGTCCCCTGTTTTGGTATATTTTTGCGAGCTCATCTTTTTCAAACTCTATATCGTTCTCTAATGATATCCTTTCGAGCGCCAGATCCGCATTCTCTGTATCGGACTGAGAACTGACGGACACGTACTCACCAGCCGCCATAGACATGGCTCCTGCTACCAATCCAGCAACGCCGGCAAGAAGAATGTTTTCTTGTGTGGTACTTGCAGCGGCAACACCAATAATAAGACTCGCTGTAGACACGATGCCGTCATTTGCGCCCAAAACAGCAGCGCGCAGCCAGCCTACGCGATGTGATCTATGTGCTTCATGGTGCGTCATGTGTTACCTCGATATGCTTTCTGCAGCTAACAGGTATTAGGTTGACCCGTCGGTCAGCCTAAATAGAAATAAGATTTTTCTGATATTCAAACTATTCATAACGCCAATCAAGACGTTATTGAAATCCTGTCCGTGTAGCAAGCGGATGATAGGCTGACAGGGCTAGATTGGTCGGAAGATGTGATTTTTGGTCCGATGAATGACCGATAACAGTACGTTCCGGTCATCCAAGTAGAAATGCTGTACTTCTGCTTAGTGATCTGGCCCTGGTTTTTCGGACCAGTTAGTTAAGCCCTCATTGCCTGTTCCTCGAAAGCAGCGGGGCTGAGATAACCAAGCGTTGCATGCAACCGTTTCCGATTATAGAAACGCTCGATGTAATCGAAGATATCCGCCTTGGCAGCCTCTCGAGTCGGATAGGTCTGCCGACGCACGCGCTCGCGCTTCAGCAACGAGAAGAAGCTCTCGACCGGCGCATTGTCGTAACAACTGCCTCGACCACTCATGCTGCACTCTATACCGTGCTTGCACAACAGTTTCCTGAAGTCATCACTCGTATACTGGGGACCACGGTCCGAGTGGTGTACCACAGGACTTTCACGTTGGCCGAGCGCCATCTTCATCGCGGCTACCACCAAATGTCGACCGGTCCGCTGATCCATCGACCAGCCGACGATACGACGGGAGAACAGATCCATGACGATAGCCAGATACAACCAGCCCTGTCGGGTAGCGATGTAGGTAATATCGGATGCCCAGCGTTCATCGGTACGCTTGGCAGTGAAGTCCTGTTGTAGCAGGTTATGGGCCACCGGGTAGCTGGGTAGACGATCCTCGATGCGACGGAAGCGACGCTTGGGACAACCCTTGAGGCCAGCCTGACGCATCAAGCGGGCCACCTTGTGGCGGCCGCAGGCCTGGCCACTGGCCAGTAGTTCGCGGTGCACCTTGCGCGCTCCGTACACGCCGCGGCTCTCGAAATGGACCTGGCGAACGAGCGACATCAGCTGGCGATCCCTGCGCTTCCTTGTGCTCTCGCCCCGGCTACGCCAGTCGTAGTAACCACTGCGTGAGACCTTTAACAACTGGCACATCATCCTGACCGAATACTGCGTGCGGCGCCGGTGGATACAGGCGTATCTCACTTCGATTCCTTGGCAAAGTACCTCGCCGCTTCTTTTAAAAAATCCCGCTCCGCCTTTACCTTGGCCAGTTCACGCTTGAGCTGGGTGACCTCCTCATCGCGGCTCTTGCCGTGGCCGGGAAAGGCAGCCGCTTCGCCATACTCCTGGACCACATCCCGCCAGCGTCGCAGTTGCCTTGTACTGATGCCCAGTTCCTCACAGACCAGGGCATCGGTCACACCCGGCTCATCAGCCCGCCTCAGGGCCTGTCGTTTAAACTCTGCGCTGTAGCGCTTCCTTCTTGCCATGACACACCTCCAAGCACATTATCGTGCTTATGCAGGTGGTCCGTAAAACCGGGGCCAGACCAACAA
>Ga0316205_10002845_pt1 | contig 17177 bp, 17 predicted proteins | sample 3monthpyrite_MG_FD_204941 | JGI IMG/M metagenome (GOLD analysis project Ga0316205, IMG submission 204941) | Microbial mat bacterial communities from mineral coupon in-situ incubated in ocean water Damariscotta River, Maine, United States -... | ecosystem: Environmental > Aquatic > Marine >... | reverse complement strand
AGCAATAGGTAAACATAATGGCAATGACAACACATGTCGACATAGTGAGTGCAGAAGAAGCGATCTTTTCAGGGACTGCTGAAATGGTATATGCACCAGCCGAAATGGGCGAAGTGGGTATTGCACCACGTCACACGCAAATGATCACACGCCTGAAGCCAGGCGAAGTGCGTTTGCAGACAGGTGACCAGGAACAGAGCTTTTATGTATCAGGCGGCATTCTTGAAGTGCAACCTCACGTGATAACAGTACTTGCCGACACAGCTATTCGTGCTGACGACCTGGATGAAGCCCAGGCAATGAAGGCAAAAGAAAAAGCCGAGCAGGCACTCAAGGATAAAAAATCTGATATGGACTATGCCAAGGCACAGGCTGAACTGGCCGAGGCAGCTGCTCAATTACGTACCATTCAGAAGCTACGTAAAATCAAGAAATAAGCCATCACTATCGGTGAAGCAAAGAGCGGCATGCTAAAACATGCCGTTTTTTTTGTGAATCCATCGTAAATTCGAATACCCTGGCTTGAAATGTCAGGGTCAGCCCGTAAAGAGGAACAGTATGTCAGCACCGGTAGTGAGTAAATACAAAGCGGTATTTTTCACCTATTCGATTACTGACGAATCAGGTGAAATTGTCGAGCAAAGCGATTTACCGGTCGGGTATGTACATGGTGTTGATAGCGACATTATAGAAAAACTCGAAATGGTAATGGATGGTTGTTCCATCGGTGACAAGGTAGAAGTGATGCTGACCCCGGAAGAAGGTTTTGGTGAATCAGATCCGGACCTGATGTTCAGCGACGATCTGCAAAATGTTCCACCTCAGTTTCATGAGGTTGGCGCAGAAGTGGAAATGCAAAACGACAATGGTGATGCAAAGAAATTTATTGTCACCGGAATAAAGAATGGCAAGTTGACAGTGGACGGCAATCATCCTCTCGCAGGAAAAAATATTACCTTTCATATCACCATTACTGATATACGTGATGCCGCTGCCGATGAAATTCAGGCAGGTAGGCCGCAAGACAGCATTCCGCCAATGTTGCATTGATTCAGGTGAAAGAAACAAGGTTTAAAATATAAGTCTTCACTTTTTCAGCTCAAATTTAGAAGAGTTCGAAAGGTTCGCGGGGAGGATTTAACCCTTATTCTGCTAAAGGGTTATTTTTGCAACCGATCATATATGGGTAGAGTAATTCAACACTCGCCTTGCTTTGCATGAGTCGCTTGTCAGCTAGCATGATTACATCCTGGCGTAACAATCATTCTAAAAGCAAACCATATGTTATGTTACCAGGCATCTAACGATGCAAATGAAAAAGAAATAAGAATATCAGTTATTTAACATTTCATTTTTAGTGGAAAATCCAGTATTCTTAAGCTGTTATAGTCTAGAATAAGATCATTATGAAGCTGGAAGTCATTATTCTCGCCGCCGGACAGGGTACCCGCATGAAGTCGGATAAACCCAAGGTATTGCATGCACTGGCAGGCAGGCCATTGCTGGATCATGTTTTATCCAGAGCCAAACAACTACATGCCAGTAAAGTATATGTAGTTTATGGCCATGGTGGGGAGCAGGTCAGGGAAGCGCTGGCACATTGGCCGGTAGAATGGTTGCTTCAGGCGGAACAACTGGGCACCGGTCATGCTGTGCAACAAGCCATGCCGATGATTGCGAAGGATAGTATCTCCCTGATATTGTATGGCGATGTTCCCCTTATTAGCTATCAAACTCTTGAGCAACTACTAAAACAGGTTGATGATCAACACATAGGATTGCTGACAACCGTATTATCTGATGCCACAGGCTATGGCCGTATTGTGCGTGGTAAAGACAATAAAGTACTGAAAATAGTTGAGCACAAGGATGCCAGTGAAATAGAACGGGATATCAAGGAGATTAACACCGGCATACTGGCTGTGCAGTCTAAATATTTACACCAATGGTTACAAAAGCTCGACAACAAGAATACCCAGGGCGAATATTATTTGACGGATATAATTGAGATGGCTGTGAATGAGAACTTAGGAGTGGCGGCAGTCGTGACCGATGACACGATAGAAGTCAGCGGCATAAATGACCAGGTGCAATTGCAGGAAATGGAAAGAGCCTATCAATACAGGCAGGCGATCGCATTAATGCGCGATGGGGTTAATATCAGCGATGCCAGTCGTTTTGATTGCCGGGGAACCTGCCAGGCGGGCAAGGATGTCAGCATTGATGTAAATGTCATCATGCAAGGCGAAGTCATCCTCGGTGACCGGGTGACTATTGGCCCTAACGTATTATTACAAGATGTAAAAATTGGCAACGATGTTCAGGTATTTGCCAATAGCGTCATCCAGAATGCCGATATAGGAGCTTTCTCGCGTATAGGGCCTTTTGCCAGGATTCGTCCAGATACCATATTAATGGATAATACACATATTGGTAATTTTGTCGAAATTAAAAAATCAACAGTAGGATCCGGTAGCAAGGTCAACCATCTGAGTTATATAGGTGATTCAGAAATAGGAAAAAACGTAAACATCGGAGCGGGTACCATTACCTGTAACTATGACGGTGCGAATAAATTCAAAACTATCATAGGAGATAATGCGTTTATTGGTTCAGACACACAACTGGTTGCGCCGGTAACTGTGGGTAAGGGTGCTACCATTGGTGCAGGATCCACAATTACGAGTGATACAGCAGATGATAAACTTACACTGAGTCGCAGTAAGCAAATAACCTTGAATGGTTGGCAGAGGCCTAAAAAAAATGAGAAATAATCGGTGAGACTATGTGTGGAATAGTTGGCGCAATCGGCAATAGAGATATTAGCCAGATTCTTATTGAAGGTTTAAAAAGACTCGAGTATCGCGGCTATGATTCAGCCGGTGTTGCCATTTTGACAAATGAAAACAAAATAGCACGCGTCAGAAAAATTGGCAAAGTCAAAGAGCTGGAATCGGTACTGAGTGATAATGCCAAAGGTAATATTGGTATAGCCCATACCCGTTGGGCTACTCATGGAAAGCCCAGTGAATCCAATGCGCACCCACATATTTGTAATGACCAGGTAGCGTTGGTGCATAATGGTATAATTGAAAACCATGAACAACTAAGAGAGAAGCAACAACTAGCTGGCTATCGATTTACATCTGAAACTGATACAGAAGTCATCGTACATCAGATACACCACTATCTAAATAATGAGCTAGACATATTCAGTGCTGTACAATCTGCAGTCATTGATCTTGAAGGTGCATATGCACTGGGAGTCATCAGCGTGCATGAACCTGATGCACTGATAGCTGCCAGAAAAGGAAGCCCATTATTAATCGGAATAGGTGTTGGCGAGTACTTTATAGCTTCCGATGCAGCCGCACTGATCCCGGTAACACAACAATTTATAGTGCTGGATGATGGTGATGTCGCAAAATTAACGCGTGAAAGTCTGGTTATAGTCAACCGTGATGGTGACAGAGTAGAGCGGAAAATCCATATATCAGAGCTTCGAAATGATTCTATCGACAAGGGTATTTATAAACACTATATGCTCAAGGAAATTCACGAGCAACCAACAGCCTTAAGCGCTTGTCTTGAAGGACGTATTGGTGTTACCCAGGTTCTTGAAGAATCTATTGGTCACAATGTCGATGAAGTACTGAAAGATGTTGAATATGTAAAGATAGTTGCCTGCGGCACAAGTTATCATGCTGGACTGGTAGGAAAATACTGGATGGAAGCTATTGCGGGTATACCCTGCAGCGTAGAGGTTGCGAGTGAATTCAGATATAGAAAGCCGATTGTTCAAAAAAATTCGCTCATTATCACGTTGTCACAATCAGGTGAAACAGCTGATACCCTGGCCGCACTAAAGGAGGCAAGGAAGCTGGGCGCAAATAAATCACTGGCTATTTGTAATGTGCCCGAGAGTTCAATTGTACGTGAATCTGATCTGGTGTTAATGACTCGAGCCGGTCCTGAAATTGGAGTGGCATCTACCAAGGCTTTTACTACCCAGTTGGTTTGCCTGATGCTGGTAGTGTTGGTGTTGGGTAGACGGCACGGCATGCCAGAAGCAACAGAAAAAGATATAGTCAGAGAGTTGCATAGCTTGCCAAGAAGAGTAGAAGAAGCGCTGCACTTGAATGATGCCATCATGGCAATAGCAGAGCGATTCAGTGACAAGCACCACGCCTTGTTTTTAGGGCGAGGTGCGCAATACCCCGTGGCGATGGAAGGGGCATTAAAATTGAAAGAGATTTCCTATATTCATGCGGAGGCTTATCCTGCGGGTGAATTAAAGCATGGCCCGCTGGCATTGGTTGATGAAGACATGCCCGTTGTTGCCGTGGCACCCAATAATGAATTACTCGAGAAATTAAAATCCAATTTGCAGGAAGTTAGCGCCAGGGGTGGCAAATTATTTGTGTTCGCAGACAAATCAGTTTCCATGAATCAGGGAGACAATATAGAAATAATCAGAGTGGCAGAAACAGAAGATAGTATCGCGCCAATAATTTTTACCATACCATTGCAATTACTTGCTTATCATGTAGCGGTATTGAAAGGTACAGATGTAGACCAGCCAAGAAATCTGGCAAAATCGGTGACGGTAGAATAAGTTTCCCTGTATTAGTGCAGGCTTTACATCTAGCACAATAATATTGATGCGTTCATTTAAGTTTGACAAGACTTTAAATACATCCTGCAATGTGCCGCCGTATGCCCATGCAGGCCATGAGTTGATCAAATAGTTCCAGTATAATCGAGCCTGAGAAAAAATGGATATCGATTCAGATAAGGCAATGATAAGTTGCCATGCAGAAAAGAACGTTTACCGTATAATATGTAGCGGTGATTGGGATCTCAATCATCTGTCATTTGCGATTAATCAATTCAAGAAAATACATAAAGAACTCCCCCAGGGCATGGCTGCCCGTATTGATATTACTGCGGTCGAAAAAATTGACAGCAGTGGCGCCATACTGATCCTGAAAAATATAGACATACTTGAGAATAAAGCTCACAAAGTTGATGTGAGTGGCGCCAGTGATGACCAGCAAAAAATTCTGGATATGTACAGACGGCAGCTGAATTATGTAGACAATAATAAAGTAAAAAAATCGCTCACCATTATTGAATGGCTGGAAAAGCTGGGCAGAAATACAACTCATTACATTAGAAATAGCGCGAATTTTTTTGCATTCCTGGGTGAGACTTATAGTGCATTTTTTTACTATCTGATTCATCCGTCTTCCATCAGATACAAAGCCATCATAAAAAATATCGAAGAGGCGGGCGTCAGGGCACTGCCTATTATAGCCCTCACGTCCTTTTTAATAGGTGTCGTTATCGCCTATCAAAGTGCAGTGCAGTTGGAAAAATTTGGCGCCAGTATTTTTATAGTCGACATGATTGGCATATCAGTGACACGTGAATTGTCGCCACTGATCACAGCCATAGTGGTAGCGGGCAGGAGTGGATCTTCTTATACCGCTCAAATAGGGGTCATGAAAATAACCGAAGAAATCGATGCAATGAAAACCATGGGTTTCAATCCTTTTCGGTTTCTGGTGTTACCCAGAATGATAGCATTGATGATAGCGATGCCCCTGATGATATTTTTTGCTGATCTGGTGGGCATATTTGGCGGCATGTTTGTATCCAAATTCCAGTTGAATATGTCGTATGCCGAGTTTATCAATCGCTTGCAAAGCGTACTTGATGTCAAGCATGTCTGGGTTGGGCTTATAAAAGGTCCATTTTTCGCGTGGCTGATAGCAGCAGTGGGTTGCTACCGGGGCTTCCAGGTATCATATAATACAGAAAGTATCGGTCGATATACTACCATCAGTGTTGTGAATGCCATATTCCTGGTTATTGCTTGTGACGCAGTCTTCTCAGTCATACTGACGGAGCTGGATATATGAAAAAAGTCGTTGTCAGTATGCGTAACATCATCACGCGATTTGGTGAAAACCTGGTACATGAAGATGTTAACCTGACGATAAATCAGGGTGAGATATATGGTTTGTTAGGAGGTAGTGGCTCGGGCAAATCAACCTTGCTGAGAGAGATGATAATGCTGCTAAGACCAGAAAGTGGCAGCATACAGGTTCTGGATAGCAATGTGCTGGATTTGAGCCCGGCACAGGCGGATGTCCTGAGAAAAAAATGGGGTGTCTTATTTCAATCAGGCGCTCTGTATTCATCTCTGACTGTGGCAGAAAATATAGCCATAACACTAAAGGAATATACAGAGTTACCCACAGATCTGATCAGTGATATTGTTATGGCCAAAGTCAAAATGGTGGGTTTACCAGAGCATGCCTCGCGTTTATTTCCAGCAGAGCTGAGCGGTGGTATGATCAAGCGAGCCTCATTGGCAAGGGCATTGGCTATGGATCCTCAAATCCTGTTTCTGGATGAGCCCACCTCAGGCCTGGACCCAGTCGGCGCCGAAGCGTTTGATAAATTGATTGTTAGCCTGAGAGAATTACTGGGATTTACCGTGGTGATGGTTACCCACGATCTGGATTCTATCTGGACAATTGTCGACAGGCTGTGCGTACTGGGTGATAAAAAAGTGGTTGCCGAAGGTAGCCTTGAAGAAGTCATGCAACACAACCATCCTACCATTGAAAGTTTTTTTAAAGGCAGCAGAGGTTTACTCAGAAGCAGGGCGTAATATGGAAAGCAGAGTCAATTATATTATTGTAGGTATATTTGTGGTGGTATTTACCACATGTCTACTCGTATTTGCATTCTGGCTCGGTAAATACGGCGATGATAGTGATTACGTTTATTACAAAGCCTACATGACTGAATCTGTGTCCGGCCTCAGTCGGGAAGCATCAGTCAAATACAGAGGTGTCGATGTCGGCATCGTCACCGAGGTTAAAATAGATCCTGAAAATAGCGAACAGGTACAATTATTATTGAAAGTCAGAAAAGATGCACCCATCAGAAAAGATATGTACGTCATTCTGAAATTCTACGGATTGACAGGTCTGGCTTTTATCGAAATTAGCGGTGGTACCAAACATGCAGCTTTGTTTACCCATGAAGAGGGAAAAATCCCCGTTATTAATACTGCACCCTCACTGTATCAAAGGTTGGATGAATCATTGTCCGGGCTCGCAGGAAAACTCACACATACACTCGACAGTATGGATGCATTATTAAAGCAACAAAACATTGATAATTTCACCGATTCCTTAAGTAATATTAAAGACTTTTCCATACAGATAAACAGTTTTCAGGATGAAGTAAGAGGCTTACTGAAAAAAGGCGTTAAAATGGAAGAAAAAATAATCACAGCATCAGAGCAATTTTCTCAAGCTTCAACAGCTATAAAGGATGTGGCCAGGACACTTGAAGAAAGTTTCAACAAAGGGGATTTCAATATCAAACAAATCAGCTCCAGTAGTCTTGAAAAATTTGATGACTTGATGGGCAGGCTGATAGTGTTGAGCGGCGAAATTGAACAAGCCGTGATATCTATCAAGAACAGTCCGAGCGATTTATTGTTTAAACAAACGCAGAAAAAAATGGGGCCCGGGGAGCGTAGTCAATGAGTAAAGCCAATACATTCCTGTCGCTAATATTAATGTGCCTGCTCGCTGCCTGTACGACCATAAAATTACCACCCACCTATTTGTATAATCTGGATATAAATCCGTTGATTAAAAACAAGCCAGCCAGTCCTGTATTTGAAAAAACGCTGGCTGTGGATGTACCCAAAAGTACGGCTGCTATTATGAGTCGTAATATACTCTATCAGGATACTAATCATTCAATGAATGCCTATGCATTCAATCAATGGAGTGATACGCCTAATCACATGCTGGCCAATCTGTTGATGGCAACAATAATAGATAGTTCGATATTTAAGGTAGTCTTGCCAGTTAATTCCAGAGCCAATAGTGATTATGTGCTAGAAAGCACTATATACCAGTTCCATCAACAACTAATGAGTGGCGCTAAATCCAGCGTGCATGTCAGAATTGGGTTTTATTTGCTCGAAAGAAACAGCGCGAAGATCGTCTCAACAAAGCAGTTTACGACAAACCTGGAGACCAACAGTGTGGATGCAAAAGGTAGTGTAGAAGGCTTTAATAAAGCAGTTAATGCTATCAGTGCAGATGTCATCACCTGGCTAGCATCGCTAGAGCTCTAGCCGAACCAGTTAAGTATAAACTGATACTCAAAATGTTAGCTGATAAGCAAACGATATACACGACGATATCACAAAGACTTAAACGCAGGCAATTAGGCTTATACCATCGGGTGTAGAATGATTTCAGAAATAAACTTCAACTCTATGTAACTTTGTGGTTAATATCGCTGTTAAATTATTTATAACTATTACAATTTAACCAATGTACGCGCGTCAGGGTTTACTTTTTTCTTTTTCAATCTCTTCTTCTTCAGCAATTAACTGATAATTATCAGAGCGCACACCCTTGACCAGTAGTTCGACATTTTCCTGTGGTATGTTGACCATTTCCAAAGCCAGACCACCGAGTCGCAGGCTACTCTCTACCGCTTCAGGATACGCATAGGTTGCACCGGCTTCAACAAGTCGACCGCAGGATTCAAGATCGCGCGCCCGTGAGATAACCGGCACATCCGGAAAATGATTTCTGATATGTGTGACAGCGCGTTCTGCAATAGCTGTATTATCTATAGTTAAAACAACCAATGCAGCTTGTTCTATATGTGCCGTAGCCAATAGTTCGGGATCTCCAATATCACCAAAATAAACAGGCAAGCCATCCTTTCTACCCTGCGCGACATGATCAGGATTAGTATCAAAGGCAATAAAAGGTATATGGCTGGTATTTAGTAACATCGCAACTGCATGTCCAACACGCCCATAACCACCTATGACAACAGTTTTTATATTACCCTCACCGGGTTTCGGAACGTATTTCTCGTTACTATCAGGTTCAATATATTCCAGACGTCGTGCCAGTGAGTCACCCAGCTTAACCAGTAGTGGTGTCAGTAACATTGAAATAGAAATAACACCAATAGCATAGATAAACGTCTGGTCATCAATCACTTCCAGCGCCTTGGCTGAACCAAAAAGTACAAATCCGAATTCCCCGCCTTGTGATAATAGAAAAGAAATTCTGGAAGCGACTGCAGATGAATAACCAAACGCTATAGCAAGAGCAAATAGTACCAATATTTTGATGACAATAATGACTGTAGTATGTTGCAGAAATAATAAGGGGTTTTCTGCCAAAGAATGAAAGTCAATGGACATGCCGACGGCTACAAAGAAAAGGCTCATCAACAGCCCTTTATAAGGCTCGATAGAAGCCTGAATTTGCAGGCGATAGCGCGAACCTGATAATAGCATGCCCATAATGAAGGCACCCAGCGCCATCGACACACCTGCGATTTGCATCGTCCAGGCAGCCAGGAACACGGATAACATAACGGCCAGTATAAAACCTTCTTTATTGGATTGACGTGCAAGATAATTTAATACGACAGGAAGAATGTATTTACCAAAGGCTGTAATCAATACCAGCATACCAATAACAATTGAGAACTGCTCCCACAGTGGTACGTCAGATGACAGTCTTCCGGTAACAGACATAATGGGTACAATCGCCAGCAAGGGAACAATAGCAATATCCTGCATCAGTAGAATCGAAAAGGCGGTATTTCCATGTTTGCTGGCGATATCACCGCGTTCCTGTAGAAGCTGTAGTACAAAAGCAGTGGAGGAGAGAGCAAAAGTCAGACCGATCAGTAAGGCAGCTTTCCACGATGATTGGTAAAAATAATAATAAGTGCCTATCGCAGCACCACTAATAAGAATTTGCAGCGAACCCAGTCCGAAAACCTCTCGTCTCATGGCCCAAAGGCGGCTTGGTTTCATACCCAGGCCAATCAGGAATAACAGCAGAACAACACCGAGCTCAGTAAAGTGACGTACATCTTCAACGTGCTTGGTAACGTACGGTCCAGGTGAATAGGGACCGACGACAATACCGGCAACTAACAGGCCGAGAACCGAGCCCAGTCCAAAATGTTTGAAAAGGGCAACAGTAATGGACGTGGCCAGTAATATCAGCAGTGCCGAGGTTAAAAAAGTTTCAAGATGCATAATATGTTAATAATAGTTGTATTGTTGGTATTGATTGCACATAAGAGAAGCATACGCACCAGAATATAACGTTATGAAAGGTGGAGTAGCAGCCCTCAAGAAATTAGTTATTCTTAATACTATACTACAGAATACTAAAACAAATTAATATGTATGGTGAGAATTTACACTGGTAGTACGGGTGTATGTATAGACTATCTCTCGTCCCCGGTAGCTGAGAATATATTCTGGTCTATTAGTTTACTGCCGGGATCAGCATTGATCGAGTTGATTAAATTGGCAGGAGGAATGCGTATTGGCAATATAGAAAAATCTGATCTGTGTTATATTTAATCAGGATTCTTAATCAAGCATTTTTAACTCAAGTTTAATAGACTCACGCACAGCATCGATAGCCTGTACTATTTGAGTCACTGAATCGGTATTGTCAACCACAGAATTCCAGCGTTGAGCCCAGGTATTTTTTAGCGCAGTAGCAGTATCGCGGATTGAATCTGCAGTGAGTAAACTCAAATCAGCAATAAGTCCGATTTTTACCCAGCCTTTACGTGGGCTACCTTCCACTAAATTACCATCATAATGCGCAGTATAGATTAATTGTTCCAGTGAAGAGAGTTCCAGTAACATTTCAAAAGAAGCCGTTCTAATCGTGTTGTTTTCTTCGGAAACCTCCATGCGCCATACGTTATAGGTAAAACCAACCAGCGCAAATAACACACTAAAGATAACGGCCATCTGATATAAATTAATTTTTTCCTGATGCTGTATAGCCATATTTTCCAACGTAATTTATTGAGCATAAAAAAAAGCCAGACACTATATATAGTGTCTGGCTGTGATCATGTCAATCTTATTTAGAATGACATATACTTACCTGGAAATAGCTTTTTTGATTAAAGCCACTATCGCCATCAATGCGTCACCGCCTACTCCACCACCGGCAATACTAGCGATATCCATGCCACCTGTTCTAGTGTAGATTCCTAACATGCCAAGTAGGTGATCACCCAAGTCTTCACAGATAATGTCTGCAATAGAGTTAACATTTGTTGCTAGAGAAGGCCAGTGCTTACTCGCCCCAGAACTTCCACCATTTTTTGCTTTGTTGACGTTGTTCCATGCCTTTATCAGAACCCTTATCGAGTTCATTTTGCATTTGTTTCGATTTTCTCTCTTGTTGTTTGTCGAGCCCTTTCATATCATTATGCTCTCTTTCTCGTTTTTCCTCACTTTTCATTTTCATTTCTTTCATTTCATGATCTTTCTTATTCAGATCATTGTCTTTCATTTCGTCTTTCGCTTGCATGGCTGAGCGATGCATATCTTTTTGTTCTGTTGTTGGCTTACCTTTTCCTGTCCATTCCGGTTTATCCGCAAACGCTGGCATGGCTATAATCAAAGAAAAAAAGATGGCTACATGTGAAATTTTCATAGATCTTATTCCTGTTTCGAATAGTGTTAATGAATGGTAGTGACTGTGTTAAAGACGATACCGTGCGTGACTGCACAATATGACAGGTAATGATAATTTAATACAGCAAAACTCATATCATCAGTAAGATTTAACAATTGATATAGTCCGGAAGATGTTAAGGTAAGGTATCAATCAACAGGTATGCTTTATCATTAACTAGTTTAGTAATGCGACACTTTTTGCAAGGTCTGGGAAATATTTTCCCCGCGCACTAAACGTTGTTGCAGTTTAGTCCATAGTTTAAGTGCCTGTAATACTTCTTGCGCAGCCAAACCGTAAGGAGCGAGTTTAGGATTCGCAATCGCCAGATAGCGAAATTCACCCTGTTTAAGAATCCTCGCAGATGAGTCTAGATAATGATCAACGGGGCTCCACAAAACCAGTTTACCGATAGCGTAGGTAAAACGGCTATCAGGTATAGCGATACCTTTTTTTTCCAGACGTTCAGGTCGATGCGTATCCGCTGCAAAAAAAATATCGAAGGGTGCGCCATGGATAATCTGCGAGTAATGTTTACCAGTTGAGCCAAAACTCAAGATCACCTTATGATCTGAGACTGATTCAAATTGTTTGACAATCGTCAGCATGGCATTAGAAAAATTACTTGCTACCGCCACACGAATTTTAGCCGCAAATATTTGCGTCGGCACTAGTATCAGAGTGGTGATAATTAATACATAAGGTAAGCGCACCATTCGCCTGAAAAACATGTGTGTTGTTGAGCTCATCAGTGCCGAGTGATTGAAAAATATCAATCTGTTTTAAACAGGGCATGGCAGGCTACACATTGCTGTAGTAATTGACCCGTTAATATAGTGAGTGATTCCATGTCATCTGTTTCAGCGCGTGACACTATTTCCTCAAACAGCATATGAGTAGGGCCACCGAGTTGTTTAAATGATGGAGGTAATTTCTGCCTGATAGACTCAGGCGTTGCACGAGCCATCCTGTTACCAGACAGACGCGCTGAATCAATAATAAGTGTCCGGTCAGCGACACCAAGGCCTGAAACTATACCCTGTATACTGGCCAACATTTGTCTCATTTCAGTGAGAAAATCAGCTTTTTCCTGCATCGTAAGTGCGAGGCTAATACGTGAGTCATGTTTGATGTCAGACTCAGCCACGACAATCAGGCTATTGAGTGTAATGAGTAGAATACAAACAAACTTGATAATTATCTTCATTTTATTTTACCTTGATGCTCTGAATAGAGCACAGTATAACGAAGTTGCAGTTAGTGAAAACAAGTTTTTTCTAGATGCTGATCAGTAGATTTTAAAGCCATTTTTTTCGCTTAAAATAGATAAGCAAGACAACAGGAATAGATATGAAAGCTACCCAAAGGGCAGGGTATGCCCACTTTAATTTCAATTCTGGCATGTACTCAAAATTCATGCCGTATATACCAGCGATGAATGTCAGGGGAATAAAAATAGAAGCAAAGACCGTCAGCACCTTCATAACTTCATTCATTTTATTACTCAGGCTTGAAATATATATATCCAGAAGTCCTGTTAATATTTCGCGGTAAGATTCTATTGATTCTGTAACGCGAAGTGCATGGTCAGAGACATCACGTAAATAAATATGCGTTTTTTCATTAATTAAAGTCGACTCGCTACGTAGCATTTCAGACAGTAATTCTCTTACCGGAGAAACATGTCTTCTTATGATAATAATTTCACGTTTAAGATTCTGAATCGTATGAAGCATTTCATGTGTTGGTACAGAAGTTAATAAAACATCCTCAAGGACAGCGACAGCATCATCCAGTGAGTCGATAAGATTAAAATTCTGGTCCACAATCGTATCCAGAATAGCATAGGTGAGATAATCGGAGCCCAGGCTTCTGAAGCGTCCTTTACTGGTCATTAATCGTTGTGTGACTGGATAAAATAGATCATCCTTTTTTTCCTTAAACACGATAACAAAATTATCAAAAACAAGAATACTGACCTGTTCATAATTAACAGAGAATCCTGTGTTTTCTGCCAATAAACTTTTAAGTACAATATAGAGGTAATGTTCATATTCTTCGAATTTAGGGCGTTGATGTGTATTAAGTATATCTTCAAGAACCAGTTGATGGACGTTAAATATTGAACCAACACGCTCTATAATACCTACATCGGTTAAACCTTCGATAATAACCCAGGTGACAGTCTTACTATCCTTGTACATGAGAATTTCATCGATAGAATCAAGCTCTTTCTCTTCAATATTTTCCTTGCTGTAATCAATGAGCGTTATACGTGTAAAAGATTCGAGTACATGGCCTACATGTACGAGAGTCCCAGGCGGTAAACCGGTTTTGTTCGAGATAGTATTGACAGATGATGTCATATTATTCTACTCATGAATAAATATTTCCTGTTAGGATACAATATATAGCCATATACGCAGTTTAGACCAGTAAATAAAGAAATTTAAGGCTATGAAAATCATTATAATGATATCTTAAAGTGTCCGTACATGCTTGAAAAGTAGTTATTTGTGCAGTGTACAGTATGCACAGTATCAGCTAAACAGGCTGTTATATGAATAAACAGGGGTCAGATACTTAAATTCATCTGAAATTATGCGTCAGTACAACAAGAACCGGTCATTCAGCGTGTTGAAATATCCCCTTGCTCACGCTTACCACGAGAAAATTACACGTCGAGTCATATCCGTGTGAGTCTTTCGCGATCATGCCAGCATTGATTTTTAATGAGGTTTTTCGGCATATGATAATGTATCGTTATCTCGACTGTGATTTTTCTATGTAGGTCTATCGCATAGTCTTTGACAAAAATAATATCATCGAGTCGCAAAAATTAAACTGCAAGGCATCTTTAGGCGAGATGAGAAAAGTGTATTTAAGCGCTACTGTTACCATTTCATTGCAGATATGATGTGGGCAGGGGAATCAAATTCTACTGTTCTATCAGCTGTAATGAATTCTCTGAGGGCCTCATCGGCCTCCTTGAGAATGATTTAGATCTGCTCCATGTTCAGATCAACGGCCATAACGGGGAGCCAGCCTCGCAAGTCTGCTTCAATCATCGTGTTGATGCTGGGAAATTGCGCCGTTCCGTGGTGAGTTAATATTTCCAGTGAAACTAGCCCCACGTTTTCGAATAGTGTAGTCAATTCTGCATTCACCGGGGCAACATGCAACGTGATTCCATGTAGAGAATAAAATATTCAATATTTGCTTTCAGTAACATGTGGTCAGTACTTCACACGATGTGAATGATACTTTAATCTGTTACTGAGCAGGCATCTGCATCATCTCAGACACCTCAAGAGTACCGTCAATTTCAAGAAAAGGACAAGACTGTGCAATCGATAATGCGGCCTCCATCGATTCAGCTTTAATAATCGAGAACCCGGACATTGCACTAGTCCCTCCTTCTTTTACAGTTCCGTCAGGGCTGATGGTATTTGTGTCCTTTAATGGAATTGTAGGAATGACAACCGAGTCACCGAGTGATGATAACCACTCCATATATTTCGAAAAATGCTTATTAGCTTCCTCTGGACTGGTGGGCTGATTACCGCCCAGATAAACAAATACGAACTGCGCCATTCTGATTTCCTCATTAAAAAAAGTTTCGTTAGATCTTACTGCCTGCAATTCCCGTTGCTTAAGAAGCGCTAAGTTGAGCAATTTGTCAGGCGTTTGAGTGCAAGCAAATTATGCATTTACATATTTTATACCATTTTTTCATATATTGAGATTATCTTGAAATTGACCTGTCTGGCTGACTTTCTCAGTATTTATAAATTAATAAATTTTGATAGCAGAATTTTGAGATAGGGTGCATAGGTTAATACCGCGCCTTGATAGATACCCATTTTGTTGAAGGCATCCAGCATTTTCTGAAAGGCGGCTTCGTTTTGGGGTTCTGCCTTGAGTGTTTCAAGAGCATCGAGCAGGGGTTTGAAGTCATCCTCATTCATGTAAGTTTTCAGCATGGTGATGTCATCATCCAGCCTTCCTGTATTGACAGGTTCAAAGCTTTCTTTATATGGCGTATCGTTAGATTCCTGGAACCCCGGTGGCTCCTCATACACGTTCCTGGCAAGAGCTGACCGTGCAGTTTCAGGGGATACTGGCTCAACACTTGTAAAGGGGCTGTCCTCCCCCATTATTTGTTGCTTCAGTGTATCGATAAAGGTGTTAAATTCTTCTGTATTCGGATTATTTAATAACAATGATAAAACCGGACGGCCTTTATATTGACTAAAAAATGCCAGCTCCAAACCATTAATGACAGGTTCAGGATCAAGCATCGACAAATCAACTGTTAATTTTTCTTCCTTAAACAAGGACTTAATTCGCACGAAGACCGCATCATCGACTATCTCAAATTCCCTGGTGCCTTTTAGAAAGCGTTTTTGAACAAGTTTCATAGTCATAGTATTGTCATTTTTTCCAAAACATAAAGTTTATATGAAATTTACCATTAATACCTTTCCATATAGTCCCGAAAATCGTTATCGTTTTTTCAGTATACGCTTTAGCGATTCGACAAACAGTGTATATTTGCCTGCGGGCTTTACACTTTTCACGCAACTCAACGCGAAACGTTCCCTGCATTCAGACATCCAGTCCTGCTTGTAAGCGTCATTACCCGTCAGAAAGTCGATTTCCTCCACCTTATCGACATCGATCACGTACTCCATCAGGAAACTGGTCAGTATTGAGCCTGGTGAATACGGCTTCCAGGCCTCATCATACGCCAGCCTGAAGATATTCGCTTTGCCGTGGAGTACAAACCAGAGTTGTGCAGCGGCGGGTTGTCCATTGACATAAAGAACGGCGAGTCTTGACCAACCCTGTCTCGAAAAGCCCGCTACAATGCCATCCAGAAAACTCACATACTGTTCATTCGCCTTCCAGCTGGCATTGTAAACTGTGTAGTAATCGGACATGCTGCTTGGCACATCGTCTCCAGTAAAAAGGCGAATTTCGTAACCGTGTTCACGTTCAAGTTTACGCTTCTTGCGGGAGATAGTATTACGCAGCCTGGTAGGGCGAGTGGCCATATAGTCTTCGTATGACTGTCCCTGAACGCGGTAAATCCAGTTATAGTGCCGAAATATGTGCTCACATTTAAATCCGGATATTTCCATGACCCGCTGTAAGCCAATTAATCTGCTGTCATCATTTGCAACAGGCTCCAGCAGTAATGCATGAAGCGGTAACTGACTCAAGCCTTGCCCCAGGCAAGCGAGAACCAGCTCTTGATCATCGTCGACAAGCAGTAGGCTATAATGTGTGGTGTATCTGTGCTTGAGGGAGTACCAGGTATTCCCGGTACTCTTTATAAGAGGCAGGATAGCCATCACTTTTTTATCTGTCACTACACAGGCCAGAGCCATGGCTTCATCATCATTTAGTACAGAGGTCAGATTCTCAAACCACGGGCGCGAAAAAAAGATACTGCCTTTCTCTCCCTGAATAAAGAGGTCATTTGCACTACCTGGAAGTTGATCCCAATCAGTGTAACATTTGAACTTCATCAACATGTCAGGCTACAATAGTGATACTGATAAGGTCGCAAATCATCGGAGTATTGAAGCAGCGGGAGGC
>Ga0316205_10002843_pt1 | contig 17179 bp, 18 predicted proteins | sample 3monthpyrite_MG_FD_204941 | JGI IMG/M metagenome (GOLD analysis project Ga0316205, IMG submission 204941) | Microbial mat bacterial communities from mineral coupon in-situ incubated in ocean water Damariscotta River, Maine, United States -... | ecosystem: Environmental > Aquatic > Marine >... | reverse complement strand
GCGAGCTTTCCATTTAATTGAATCCATTTCCCAAATACCTTTCACTTCTGTCATTCCGATCCGCCAGCTGGCGGAGAGGAATCTGCACAACAAACTAGACGGCTCGTTTTTTGTGAAGGCTACTCGCTTCCTCGCAGAGTCAAAGTTAGAATCGAGGATTAATCCGTGCATCAAAAAGTGATATGGGGAAGACAGATGGGGTTCAATTCATAATAATTGAATAATGAAATCTTTTACACCGGCGGGGTGGGCATGATTGCCCCCAACATGCCTTCCAAATAGTAAAATAAGTTTTGGAAAACTACATCAAAAGCAGTGGGCAGATAAGGAAGTACCATCATAAATATTGCAACACCTACACCCATTTTTATCGGCAATGAAATGAACATCAGATTGGCTTGAGGCATAATTCTACCAAAAATTGCAAGACTCACATCCAACAAAAAGATGGCCATCATGAAAGGAGCTGTGAGTTGAACACCCAGTACAAATAAATAGGTTGCAACCTCTAGCATAAATGGTCCGGCTAAGTGAATGTTATGATTTACTGCGGGTACGATTTGGTAACTTTTTGCCAATGCTGTTATGTAAATCTTTTCGCCATCTATACTTAGGAAAACAAGAATAGCGACCATGCCAAGTACATTTGAAACAATAGAATTTTGCTTATTTGTGGATGAATCCAACATTACAGCAAAACTTAATCCTGTATTGTAACTGATTAAAGTACCGGCCATTTCAAATCCGGCAAAAACGAGCTGACCTACTAGCCCCATTGCAATACCGACAAGTGCCTCGGCAATAATTGCAATAAAAACATCAACGGTTCCATCACCGGCACTAACAAAAGCATTCTCGCCTGGAATTACATAGAATAGAATTATAGTAGTAACCATTGCGAAGTAGAGTCGAACTTGCACGGGAAAAGAGTTGTTCGAAAAAAATGGAGCAGTCATAACCACTCCACCTACTCTTACAAAAATAAGGAAAACCGAAAGAATCAGATCGATGGTTAATGCCTCTGTTCCCATCGTTTATATTACCTATTGAACGATGGAAGGAATAAACTCAAAAGCTCTTTGAGTAAAATCAATGGCAAATTGCAGCATAAAGCCAAACATGAAGAAAAGGACTGTAATAACTGCAATCATTTTAGGAACATAAGCGAGGGTCATTTCCTGAATGGATGTTGCTGCCTGAAATATCGCAATTCCCAAACCCACACTAACTGCAGCTATCATAACCGGTGCGCTGAGTACAACCACTGCCGTTAACATTTCTTGTACCCAATAAAGTGCTGCATCAATATTCATAATAATTACCTAAAACTTTCTATGAGGGATGATACCAACAAGTACCAACCATCTGTTAATACAAAGACTAAGATTTTGAATGGCAATGAAACCAACACTGGTGGAAGGAACATAATACCCATTGCGAGTAATATGGATGCCACAACCAAATCAATCACCATAAATGGGATATATATCATAAACCCAATTTGAAATGCAGTTTGAAGTTCACTGATTACATACGCCGGTACTGCTACATAAAGTGGTAAAGTCTCAGCTGAACCAACCGTTTGAAGACCCGCCATATCCATGAAATACAGTAAATCCTGATCTCTAGTCTGGCGGATCATAAATTCTTTTAATGGAATAGATGCTGCGGCTAGAGCCTCCATTTGCGGCATTTGATCGTTTGTATATGGTTGGATAGCAACCTTGTTTATTTCATCGAAAGTTGGCTTCATGATAAAAATGGTGAGAAACAGAGCCAAACCAACTAGTACCTGATTTGGGGGAGATTGCTGAGTTCCTAATCCCATCCGAAGAAAGAAAAACACGACTATTATTCGCGTAAAGCTGGTCATCATAGTGACAAAAGCTGCCCCAAAAGATAACACCGTGATAAGAACCAATGCCTGAATGGCGGATGAGAAATCGTCTTCTTCAGAACCACCACCACCACCAATTGTTAAATCAATTTGCGGAATCGTTGACTGTGCTTGTAACAGATCCGGCACTAGTGATAGTGAAAATATAAGTACAAGCAGTATAGTTAGTTTTGTTCGCTTGCTTGTTCCGCTAATGATAACCCAATTCATTTTCACTTCCCTAGCATTTTATATATCGAGTTAAAATCACTATCAGAAAGTTCGGGTTCAGTACCCTGTTTATTGGGTGGTTGCCACTTATCTTTTGGATATCGATGAAGCAGATTTACAGCATTCGCTGATACACCAAGTACCCAAACTTCGTCATTCAGTTCTATTATTTTCAGCTGTACACCTTGCCCTATAATATGATGAGCAACCTCTTTGATATCATGATTGGTAGTTTCAATTTTCTTTTTCTTTTTAGAACTCCAAAGCCATAAGCCACCTAGAACAGTAACCATTATAAAAAATGTAGTAAAGGCATTTTGGAATATCGGAGATTGGTTTTGGTTGGCTTCAGCAAGTTCAGTCTGCGGCTGCTCTTCACCAAGTAAGTTATTTCTGATGTGTGCGACTTGCCGGGTTGAATCGGTGGATACCAGCACTGACTCTCTCTGGGTGGGTAACTCCATGCGTGAAACCAAAAATATCCAAAGTACCAGTAAACCTATACTCACAGAGATTACTATGCGAAGAATAGTTTTTGGTTGTTTGGTTGATTGATTTACTAAGCCGGTTATATCCATCAGTTCATTTTTACTAAATGTTGACGAGTAGTAATCAGATTTGAAATTCTTACACCAAAGTGTTCATCAATTACCACTACTTCACCTTGAGCAATACGTTGCCCGTTCACCATAATATCAACGGGTTCACCGGCAAGTTTATCTAGTTCTATAACTGAACCTTTTGCCAGTTGTAGTACACGCCCTAATGGTAATTCGATACGACCTAATTCAACTGATACATCCATATTCACATCACGAAGCATGTCCATGCTTTTTCCATCTTCGGATAAGATGTCTAGCGGCGCATCGTCTTCGAAATCCTCAAATTCGATGTAACTGCCTGAAAGCACTTCTTCAGAAATGTTACTTAATTCTTCACCGTTCGTCTCTTTAAAACCATCCTCAGCTGTCTCGGTAATTAGCTCTTGCTCCGGCTCTTCAAATACAGTTGTTGTCTCGGGATTCCCTATAAGAACTGCTGCTCTCACATTTTCATCTGACAGCCCTTCAACTTCCAATTTTGTTATCAAATACTCGGTATGGTGAAGTTTCTTTTGCAAATCGGAATGTTTCATTGGTATTACATTCTCCATATCAACTGTAATACCATCATTCTGTAACACGGTTTTAAAAGTAGTTATAAGTTCACTGGTGAACTTTTTCAGCAAATCAATGGTCTTTTCATTGAAAGTCTTTTCCTCCACTCCCAACATGATGCTCGATAGTAAACCAAACCATTCGTTATCAAGAGTTACTATTACATCGATCTTGTTCTTCTTGTCGAATGTAAATAAGTAAATATCCTCTTGGTTTAAATTCTCAAAGTTCTCAACAGCATCAAATACATCAGAATCTGTTACCGTTACATTGGTTTCCTCGAGAAGAACCGAAGTTAAAAATTCTTCGATATGTGATAAATATTGGGTGATTTTGTCAGCGTAGTTTTTCATGATTACACTAGTTCCTGTTCATTAATTTCTTCAATAATTTGGAATACCTTAATGGCCTTTCTTCCTTTTTTCAATCCGGGGTAGCCGTTCATTTTAGCCACTCCATTAACTTTAATATTCAGAGGTTCGTCAGCTTTTTGTTTTAGCGGAATGGTATCGCCCTCTTTAAGGCTAAAAATTTCCTTTAATGTTAATCTCGTGGTTCCTAATAAAGGTTGAATTCTTACCGGTGCTTTTTTTATAGTTCTGCGGTAGTCGATCGATTCTTCATGATTTAACCGCTCAAGATTTGTACCACGATCTTTCTTAATGATCTTGTCATTAAGTGCATTTTTGAGAAACCCATTGGTGTAAGAAATACCTAGTTCAACAATTGCATCGTTTAGATCTACTTTAATTCTTGCTGATAATAAAGGATCAACTGAGCTGAGGTGTATATTTTCGGGTTTGCTTTCATATTGCACTTTTTCGACCTCAAAGCGTAAGTAAGGCTCCCATGCTTTTACAATTTCATCTTGAATGCGAACCCGGATGCGAGAAATTATTTTTTCCTCGATAATTGTCAACATTCTTTTGTAGGACAAATCTATGCCGGGGCCACCACTTTCTCTTTCAATGATGTGAATACAAAATTCCGGCGGCATGTATAAAATGATATCACCACCCATAGCTCTGCCTTCCAGTAGATAAATTACGGCAGGGCTAGACATATCTTTAGTGAAATCTGACGTTGAAAATTGCTCGATATGGCTGAGGGTAACATCCACTTTATAATTTAGGGATGTACTAAAAATACGACTCATTCCTCTCACAACATTATCATGTATTTGCGAGATGGATCTCATAATCTCTTTACTAAAGAGTTTCGGTTGTTTAAAGTCGTAGGGTACTACATACTTAACATTTCGCTTTCTTTTTCCGGATGCTTGGGAATCCATCGATTTCAGAGTATGTGTTTAAGATCATTGCAATACATACTTCGTGAAATACAAGTTCTGTACCGAAGTCTCCCCTAACGATGAATTTATTATTTCAAGAACCTCTTCTCTAAGCAAATCGCGCTCTTCGGCCGTTGTAAGTTGGCTAACTGTTCGCCTAGAAAATGCTTCTATGAGTTCCTGTTTTACTTTTGGGTTATTAGATTCCATCATTGGAATGTGCTCTACGTTCAATTCCAGACTGATTTCCACCATTAAGTACCTTCGTCCATTCGTATTAGCAGGATTTACCACCAATTGCTCCATTAGATAGGTTCCTATCTCAGGGGGCTCCTCTTCATTCATTTTCGCATAAATACTTGGATAGTATTTATCCACAATTACATAAGCTAGATAGGCCTGTCCTGCAAGAATTAGCACTAAAAGGAAAAATTTTCCAATTGTAGCAAATTTTTTAGGAACCTTTTTACTCTTGTTTTTCTCTTTCTTTGAATTGGTTTCTTTTTTGTTTTCAGCCATAATATTCCTCGCTATTCTAATCGCTTAATGAGGTTTCCAGCGTAATATGTTCGTTCTCTTGATCTCTGATAATGTTGATGCTTTTATCTTTTAAATAGATTTCGACTCGCCTATTTGCACGTCTGCCTTCTCGGGTGCTGTTCGATGCCACCGGTCTGTGTTCTCCAAAACTAGTGGCTTTAAATAAGGCCGGTTCTATATTGGCTAATGTTTGAATGTATTGTAACACGGTAACTGATCGTGCTGCACCAAGGTGCCAGTTTGTTTGGTGAACATTTCCGCCGGAAATTGGAATGTTATCAGTATGTCCTTGCACCTCAATCTCCCAGCGACCGTCATTAACAGAAGCAGCAAGTTCTTTTAAAATTTCCTCAGCTTCGGGTAACAGCTCGGAGGAGCCACTTGTAAATGCAACCGAATCATTAAGCGTAATTAAAAACCCTTCATTTGTTACTTCAATATCAACACCGGCCATCTCAGCAGTATTTTCAACAAATTCTGCCATATACTGCCATCGCTCCATCTGTTCTTCTAAAAAATCGTTTACCTGTTCAGGGTTTGGATTATTCTGAATATCGGTAGTTAAACTACTGTTTTCCGGAAAAAAGCCGGAGTTTTGTTGGAAGTAGGATATAAAACTATTAAACGCTTGTTCCTCAACTCCTGGGGTCATTGTATATAGTAAAACAAAAAATACCAGAAGAAGCGTCACAAGGTCGCCATAGGTCATTAACCAGGTTCCAGAATCTTCTTTAGGTTTTCCCATTCTTTACCTTGTTGTTCTTTCCACAGTTTATATAGTTTCTCGTCTCGCGCTTTCATAATCTTAAGCCCCTCATGATGTTTTACATACTCAGCACGATCAGCCGGTTCTATGAAAATCAGCATTTTCTTTTCCATGATTCTAGGGTTTTCGCCTTCTACCATAGAAAGTATAGCAACACGGAACATTTTTTTTCTATTCAAATCCTTCTCTGCCAAGTACGTTACTTTTCCTGCAAGTGGGGCAAATAACATATTCGATAGCATACTTCCATATAAAGTAGTCATCAGTGCTACCGCAATACCGGCACCTAATGCATCCGGATCGGAAAGGTTTTGAAGCATCAAAACCATCCCAATAACTGTTCCAATCATTCCAAAAGCAGGAGCAAAGTTGCTCATAGCATTCAGCACATTAATTGCTGTAAATGAAATGTCTTCTTCACTCGTAATCTCATCTGATAAAATACTGTTTAAACTTTCGGTTTTGAAACCATCTACAGCCAACTGTAGTCCATTTTTGAGATATTCATCATTAAGATGTTTGATATCTTCATCTAACACTAACAAACCACCAGTTCGTACGCGCCGGGCAAATAGGGTAATTACCTCCATATCTGTTCGTAGATCCACATTTGAATCTTTCATGAGGCGGGTCATTAAACTAAAACTTCCTTTAATCTTGTCGAAATCAAAACTTACCATCGTTGATGCAAATAAGCCTCCTGCAACAATTACGAAGGAAGGGAGATCAATAAAAATAAGAATACTAGCTTTTGGCAGTATAGCACCTAATACGAGGACGAGTCCTAATATTAATCCAATCATACTCGATTTATCTAGCATAGCACACTTCTGTTGCTCCGCACACAATAACCACTGCAAATAATTCCTGTTACCCGTGCACGGATGGTTGTTTAGTTCTCCTGAATTTATCGGCAGTGAACCAACAGACATAAATTTAAAAATGCCTCAATTTGATGGTGACGCTTGTATAAATTAAAAAACCCCATGCCCGATTTATTAAGTCGAGATGGGGTTTGTACCAACCTACCATGAAGTTCTTTTTAACTTAAGCGGTTCTTATCAGAAGCTTATCGTTTTAAGTTAACTGCCTCTGTCAACATTTCGTCAGAAGTTGTGATTACTCTAGCATTCGATTGATAGGCACGTTGTGAGGTAATCATATTGGTGAATTCTCTGGCAAGATCAACATTTGATCCTTCCAACATACCTGAGTTAATGTTTGTACCGGCTAGATTTCCTGCCGTATCAATAAAAGTTTCACCTGCTGCTGAAGTCGCTCGGAATAAACCAGACCCGATCATCTCCAATCCATTCTGGTTTTGAACTTTTGCAATTGCAATTTGAGCAAGTACTGCAGAGTTACCATTATCGTAAATTCCTTGAACTTGTCCATCACCGTCGATGGCAACATCAACTAATAAACCAGACCTATAACCGTCCTGACTTGTTACTTTTGCTGTATTCTGCCCGGAATATTGTGTAAAGCTTGTTCCTGTGTTCTTATCACCTAAAGAAACTTCGAATGACGTAGTTCCTGCACCGCCACCCGGTTCAAACGTTAGATTTAATAAATCACCTGAAGTAAGCTGACCTAGCTCATCGAAAGTAACTGCTCCTTTTTGACCGGAATTAATTGTTTCACCATCAAGGAACTTTGCATTGTATTGCCATTCATTATTGGCTGATTGAGTGAATTCCAGGATTAATGAATGAGCGCGACCCAGATTATCAAATACTGTGGTGCTCATTGTTTGAGAATTGGTTTTACCGTCTTGTGAGACTCCAAATCCGGGAAAATTGATATCACCAGTTCCGGTAACACTTACGTTTGTCAAATTAAGTTGGCTTTCACCTAATTGAGATGATCGAAGAGTTAAAGAACCATCCACTAAAACCATTTCACCTTCACCTGTCGGCAACCCGGAATTGAATGACGCTAACATGGAATCCAATGTATCTCCGGTCGTGAAAGTATGCGCTATACTAGTTGTAGATCCATCATTTAAAGTCACATCAAAAGTAATTTGATCACCATCTACTAAATCGGTAAGAGTTTGTGAAATATCATTTAATAGGGTACTTCCATCTGCCGGACTACCGGCTGTCGTAAATCCACTTTGTGCTTGAAGCACTTTACTTTTACTTGTATTCGCATTCAAGTTACCTGCTAGAGTAACTAAATCTGTTTGTTTAGGTGGAAGAGGGTTTTCAAAATCGATTCTTAAAGATTCGGGAGTACCGCCAGCGATAATACTACCTGAACGATCTGCGATATAACCCATCACATTATTTCCGGATTGATCAACAAAAAATCCGTCACTATTAAATACAAAGTTACCGGCTCTGGATAGCAAATTCTCGCCACCGGAATTAACTACAAAAAATCCACCGCCAGAGATTGCCAGATCGGTTGTTCTACCTGTATTTTGCATCGCACCTTGAGCAAAGTTACGGCTGATAGATGAAACGCGAACTCCCAAACCTACTTGGTTACTGAGCTGGGGCGATGATTCGCCGGCTCCTTCACGACCAAGATTTTGATTCATCATTTCCGCAAAAGTAATGGATGATGATTTAAATCCTGCAGTGTCAACGTTCGCGATATTATTACCTATCACGTCCATCTTTGCTTGGAAAGCATTTAAGCCGCTTACACCAGCGTTTAATGATTTTACTAATGACATGAGAGTTCTCCTCTGTATTTTAAATGCAGTTAATTTTCTGCTAATGTTGCTCTCATTATTCTGTGATGAGCAACCCGTTATAGTTATGTTATTTTATCTTTCTTCTAAATTTCTTAATCGTCGATTATTCCGGTGCCAACTTCTTCAACATCACCTATAGGTATATCAATGCCATTAACCGACAAATAAACTCCCTGTGCGGTGTACCGAACTTTGCTGGCAAATCCTTCTATGAATGTGAGAGCACCAACATTGTTATCACCTTTTTTTGCAACAACTTCTACAATGTATTCACCTTCGCCCATTCTCTGACCATTAGAATCTAAGCCATCCCAGGTCCATGAATTATCCCCCGATGGAACACCAGTGAGAGATTCTCGGCGAACTTCTGCACCACTTTCTGTTCTAATTACAACTTCAACTTCTGATGCTGAGTCGTACAATTTATAATTGATCTCTGCATTACCATCACTATTTAAGGCAATTTGATTACTTAGGGCCCTTACTTCCTTTCCTGTTAATGACGCTGCCATAGAATTTGTTAAACTAGCACCCATCAAATCTTGGCTCATAGTTAGCTGACTGATTCCATCATTTACTGAAATTAACTGTTCAACAGAGTTAAACTGTGCCAACTGTGATGCAAATTCAGCTCCATCCATTGGATTTACAGGATCCTGATTCCGTAATTGGGCAACTAAAAGCTGTAAAAATTCTTGCTGTCCCAATGTACTCTTACCTTGTGGCTGAGAGTTAAATTGTGTGAGTGCCGGGTTAATTCCTTGAATATCCATAGCTAATTATTTATGCGGTCCATTCCATTTGGTTGTAGCCAAAATTTCGAATCGAAGGTTGTAAACCTTTTACAACTTCTTGTGTATTCTCAGCCTCCGGTCGGCTCAATTGAGATCTATTCAACTGTTTTTTGGTTTCGTCTGAGTTACTGTTCATTGAATCCGAAAAAGTCTCTTGGTTATTATTCTGGAATTGTAGATCTAGTTCCAGATTTAATTCTTCTTTTATATGATCTTTAATTTCTTGCTCCATGCTTAGTAATAACCGATTTAACTCGGGGTTACTTGCGGCAAGTTTTATCTGCAATACGCCATCAATATTGCGAGTAGTCATGGCAATGTTATTGCTTTCATCAAGCTTAAAACTATGTTTTTGCCATTGTTCATATTGTCTTTGCGTGCTTGATGACATTTCTTGTTTCAATACTCTTGAAAAACTGGAAACTAACGATCGGCGTGCTTGTGTATTCAAAATTGGAAGTTCACTTAATCGAAAGTAACCCAAGGAATTTGATTCTGTTGCTTTTTGATCTTTGCCTTGTATCGACTCAAACATAAACTCATTCAACATCGCCTCTTGATCACTACTTAAGCTCAGTGTTGCATTATTGAATTGAATCTTTTCATCCGGTGCATGAGTTGTTATGAAACCAACGGGCGCTTCCCTATTCTTTAATACTTCCGGTCTAACGGTATCAACTAGCAATTTTAGACGTGTCTCAGCTTGTTCTGTCATCTTTAAAGCAAAACGTTGTTCTTTTGCTTCTTTAGGCTTTATCACCTCAGGTGTATGTTGCTGAATAACTTGAATTAATTCCGGGTTTTTTAACTCATTAAAATCAGAATAAACTATTTGAGACTGATTTCTATTGATTTGAATTTGCGGATAATTCTGAGACAACGTGTTAACCTGCTTAACTTGAAACTCAGGTTTTTGAAAGCCGTCAGAAATTGAATTTTGAGCAAGTCGTGCAATGGGTGTTCTCGTTTTTGATCCTGATCCTCCATTTATCTCAGTTTGAGATCTTTCAACGGCATGCTCACTTGTATCTCTTGCAAAATCCAATGCCGTGTTATGTTCAGCTAAAGGTTCTAGCTTCTGTTTTGAAGTAACTATTTCTGAGGAAAGAATGTTTTTAGACCCACTGCCTATTTGTGTTGACCTAAATCCCTGAGTGTAAAATTGTTTTTCGGTTGGTTTGATAGAAAAAAACTCGCTTTTCTCATTCGCTGTTTCACTATTAAAAACTAACTCATTATGTGCCTTTTCAGTTGATAAAATTTGAGCTCTTTTTTCGAACTCAGAAGATGTACTGCCTATTCTTGGTTGTATTAAATCAAGGTTTTCATCGGCAACCATTGATAATTTCTGTTCAATCTGAGTTTCATTTTCTCCTTTAAAAACTACCGGAGTAATTGGCGTGAGTTCATTCTCCAACATCGACCCGTTTCTAAAAATATCGCTATCAACCAAATGCGCGTTATTGCCGGTTTTTCCAACCCCTTGTTCCAAACCTGGATTAACTTCTTGATTTCCAGAGCTTTCATTTAATATGTTCTGCGAACCAATTTCAACGTTTTCAGTCAGTTTATTTATACCCTTTAAATCTTGTTTAGTGGAAAACGATTCCTGATTATCACTCGTTGATTTTTCTGCTGCATTGCTCGGTTCGCGGGATTGACCGGTCATAAAATCTTGACTTTCAGCTTTAATTAAGTGCTGATCTTTTTGATCTTCTGATTTAACCGAATTCAGACCCTTTTCAAGTGAAATACCCTCTTTTACGTTTTTCTTTTCATTCGTTGAATCCATAAATACATACTGATTCTCAAGACTATTTATTTCTTCTTTACTTAAATCTTTTTCTTCGGTCTCGATGTTTTCTGTATCAGGTTTTCCATCTTGTCTTATAGACTTTAAAAGTGAATTGAACTCACCGGTAATTAAACTATTTGCTGTAGCTTTTTGCAAACCCTCAGCTTTAGTATTCGCTGAATTTTGGATGATATTTGATATCAAATCCTTGATCATAGCATTACTTCTGTAATAAGACGAGCCGCACGATCTGAATTTAAGGCACGTAAAATTTTCTCTCTTTGCGTATTTCCTGCTTCTCTGTATAATCTTAACAATTGCTCACCGGTCATTTTTTCTAAAATGGGTGCCATTTCGTTTTCTTCCAGATTTAACAAGCTTTTCACGCGATCTTTAAACTCTTCCTCGCCGGCATTTACTGCTGCATCTCTATTTACATTTATCACTTGATTTGTGGACGATGTTTCTAAACCATCAATTTTGGCACTTAGTAAATAAATCATTCGTTCAAGCGAATCTACTTTGTTTAGATATTCTGTCTCATCTTCATCGGCTAATTGCTCTTGTTCCAATTGTTCAGCCACAAGTGCCGAATCGACCACAGCCAAACTATCCATCCTTGCTAAAGAATCCATTAAAACTGAATCCACTAAAGTGCCGTTTGTACGAACTATTAAATCGTATCTCTCTTTGTTCATCAGCGGATATAACAGGTAGGTGACAACCAACATTAAAATAATTGGTACTACTAAAAAACCGGCAATTTTTACTATCGCTCCTTTATTCATCGCTATTATCTACTAAAAGATTGGGATGAAATTTCATCCATAAAATTTTGGTCAGTTTTGGCTACGTTTTTTTCGAATGTGCCATGTTCGTTCTCTTTAACTTTTTCAAGAATACTGAGTTTTTTAAATGCCTCAGCAAGTTTTGATCTCTCCTCTTCTACTTTTACATCGGCTTTATCTTCTTGCTCTTGTAATTTGTTAATGTGATCATTTACATGAATAAGGTGTGCATTGTGAGTTTTAATGGTATGAATATTGGCCACTTTGTGTTGTTCTTTGTTAACAAGGTAGCTTTCCAATTTTCCTTGAACTTCGTTTCGTAAATCTGAAATCTTGTTCTTATGGGTTAACTCTTCCGCCAATTTTTGTTGCTGCACCTTTTCTTGATGTTGCCTTACTTTCAAAACCGGCTCTAATGAAAACTTGAACTTCATACTTTATTTAATCCTTATTCGATTATAGTATTTAATCTGTCCCAGAGATTCGTTTCGAAATCACTCTGGTCCATATCCTGTATCAAAAATGATTCCAACTCGGGATGTTTTTTTATTGAAAGATCAATTTTAGGGTTAGAACCATTAACATAAGCACCTATATTAATAAGATCTTCAGCCTCTCTATAAGTAGCTAATAATTCTCGTGCTTTCATTGAGATTTTACGTTGCTCTTTAGAGACAATTTTTGGCATTACACGGGAAATACTTTCCAAAATGTCGATTGCCGGGTAATGATTTTTATGTGCAAGTCGACGAGAAAGAACAATATGACCGTCTAAAATTGATCGAACAGCATCAGCAATTGGTTCATTCATATCATCATTATCCACTAAAACAGTGTATAATCCGGTGATACTGCCCTTTTTTGTTTTACCTGGTCGCTCGAGAAGTTTTGGTAGAATAGTAAACACACTCGGAGTGTACCCTTTGGTAGTTGGTGGCTCACCGGACGCCAAACCAATCTCTCTTTGAGCCATGGCGACTCTGGTAACAGAATCCATCATTAGAAGGACATTTTTTCCTTGATCACGGAAATATTCCGCAATTGCTGTGGCAGTAAAGGCACCTTTCACTCGGCTCATTGCTGCGTTATCTGAAGTAGCCGCAACAACTACCGATCGTTTAAGGCCTTCTTCACCTAAGGTTTCGTAAATAAATTCATGTACTTCCCGACCACGTTCACCAATTAAACCAATAACATTAATATCCGCAGATGAACACTTTGCAATCATCCCCATCAACGTACTTTTTCCAACTCCTGAACCAGCGAAAAGTCCGATTCTTTGGCCAATTCCAACCGTATTTAACGCATCAAGTGCTTTAATTCCGGTATACATAATTTCGTTGATTGGCGCTCTTTCCAACGGTGAAGGCGGATTATTTTGAATGGGTTGGTAATCCGTTGCAAGTATGGGGCCTAAATCATCAATTGGATCGCCATTTGGATCAACAACACGCCCCAACAAATGATCACCTACTCTTACATTTAACGAATCGCCCTTACTTTCAATCAAGCTTCCATTTTTCATGCCAACTACCCGATCAAAAGGCATTAAAAGTGTTTTTCCGTCTTTTATGCCTACAACTTCTGCGGGGATTGATTTTCCAAGAATAGTTTGAATACCATACATTTCGCCGACACTTGCTTCTAATCCTGTACACTCAACAATGTTGCCCACAATTCCGGAAACTTTCCCATATCGTTTTGAAGGATTGGAGGCCTCAGAGAAATTGGATCTAATGGAGTTATAGTGTGCCTGAAGTGCCATATTGACTACTCCCAGCTTGGAATGGGGAGGTTGTTCCTATACTCTTTTAAGGTATTTTTTACGTTCTGAACTACTACTTCGTTCGTCGATTCAAAACGAAATTCTCCGGTACCACAGCTTTTGTCTACCCTCACTTTTATAAAAGTATCAGGAGCGTACTCATTCTTAAGTAATTGAATGTACTCAAAGTCACTTTCGGCAACTAAAAGTACTGGTTTCGACTGGTTATCAATTTGTTCTAATAATGGTCCAAGAGATAATTCCAATTTATTTCTAATCTCAGGATGCTCAACCGGAATACCTAAAATTGCCTCCGAAATTTCGAAGGCTATATCTAGTAAACCCGGGTCTATTAACTCTTGCCTCTTCTTCCACTCATTTAAACCACTTTCTATAGTTTCGTGAATGAAATCAAGCTTACTCTCTAATTCTTTTTGGGCTAAATGATAGCCTGCAGCCTTGCCATCTTCGTAACCGGCTGTAAACGCATCTTCTCTAGTTTTATCAACCTTTAATTTCCATTTTCTGTCTCTGTCGATGCGCGCTTGTTGCACCATTTGCTCCGGATTAATTACAATTTCATCCTGTTCCTGAGTTTGAATCAGATCAAGTGAAATGTCACCATCGTTAAACAACATCTTGTAATTCAACTTTGTGTTAGAATCCTTATACCAAGTAATTTGTTCGTTTTCAAGAACTCGTGGTGTTTTCATAGCTTATTCTACCACCTCTTCTTCACCTGCCTGCCGTGTACTTATTTGACCTGCGTCCTCAAGTTCTTTGATTTTCTTGATGATTCGGTTCTGAGCATCTTTCACTTCTTTAAGCGGTACAGGTCCAAGTGCCTCCATATCTTCTCGTAACATATCTGCTGCTCTTGATGACATATTGCTCAAGAACTTTGCAGAAAGCTCTTCTTCCACACCTTTTAAGCCCATAACCATATCTTGTTTGTCCAATTCGTTGATGACAATCTGAATGGTTTTGTCGTCGAAATGCCCAATGTCCTCGAATAGGAACATTTGCTCTTTTATTTCTTGAGCAACATTCGGATCACGTGATTCAATAGATTCAAGAACATTTTTTTCCACTTTTACATCGGCGCCGTTCAGAATCTGTGCAACAATGTTAGTTCCTGCTTTCACTCGATCAGCAAGATTGTCCATCCCACCCATATGTTCTTTTATAACTTCTTCAATCTCATCAATTACGTCACCTGATATTTTATCCATCATTGCAAGCCGGTAAGTAATCTCCCCTTGAAGTTCTGCATCAAGAAGCGACAATATTTCGGCTGTTTTTTCTACACGAAGCTGCGAAAAGATGAGCGCCGCCACTTGTGGATGTTCATTTTTAATGAAATCAGCAATTTGGCTAGTTTTTGTCTCTTGAAAATCTTTGAATACGCTGCTTCCTGATTGAGCCCGCAATTTCTTCATCATTTTTTCAGAATCGCCACCTAATTCGGTTAATAGCTGTTGGGCATAATCCATTCCGCCATTTATAACGTACTGCTTAACCTCCATCAAGGTGTGATATTCCAAAAGAACTGAATCAACCATTTCTGGACGGATATTTTTCATCCTTGCAATTTCCAGAGTAATCTGTTCAATTTCTTTTTCATTCAGCGATTTCATCATTTCAGTTGCCGACTTAGTACCCACACTCATAATTAAAATCGCAGCTTTTTGTGGTCCAGTCAGGTTAATAACTTTTGCATCTGCTGCTGGAGGGGTGGCAATTGCTTCTTCGCTCATAGTTTCTTCCTGAGGTGATTAATCTTCATCTGGCGACATCATTGCACGTAAAATCTGTGCCGCTATTGCTGGTTTAAGCTCTACAAATTCTTTGATTTCGTCTTTGTTATACGTTGGTACAGGTGGGGCAGGTTCTTTATTGAAATCCTCCGCTGAAATAGTTGGCTCAATCGGGTTACCATTCTCATCAAAGGCAGGTTGCAACATGGGTGAGCCACTTGCATTAGCCGGTAACGAGGCATAAGTAGCACCAGGTGGCAATTCAGAATTTCCTTGAAAATTCGAGTTGATGGCCATTTCAGTTTCAATGTTCATCTTCTTACGAATTCCAGTAATTAAAAATAAAATTACCCCAAAGGTTAGGCCAATTACTACCCAACGCACTATATCATTCGTGTAGACGGGCTGCGATGCCATAAAAGAGTTTCCACTAACATATTGAGTTGAAAAAAATTCGGACTGATTAATAGTGAGTAAATCGCCGCGTTCCGGTTTAATTCCAATGGCGAACTCTACGGATTCTCTAAACTGTTGTACTTCTGTATCAGAATATGGTTCAAAACCAACTACTTCATCACCATCGTCATTTACAGTTGTTATTTGATTGTAATTCAATAAAACAGAAGCTGTAATTCTTTGTATATCGCCTTCACCTTTTTCAAACACTTCACGTGTTCTGTTAACTTCGAAGTTTCTAGTTTCGATAGTGTTGCTATTATTATTTGCCGAGACGGTTACGGATACATCCCTTTGATCGATTGGTGTAAGATTGTCAATGGGTACGGGTTCCCGAATTTCGTCGTTATTTACTTGTTCTCTTTTTTCTTCTGAAATAACAACTCTACTGTCTGGATCTATATAGTCAGATTCTCTGGTTACCCGATCAAAATCATGCTCAACAGATACACGAAGAATGCTATTGCCAGCACCGAGAACTCGGTCAAGCATACTTTGGCCACGTTCGGTAAGATATGATTCAGTTTTTTGCCGCAATTGCATTTGGGTTGTACCCATACTGAACTCCGACTCATAATCGATTTCATCAGTAAGGCGGTTTCCGGCTTGATCTAAAATGGTAATATTAGTTGGATCCAATTCTTCTACACTTCCGGCAATTAATGCAGTAATTCCTTCAATCTGTTCCGGCGAAAGGCTCTTGTTTTGTTTCAAGTTCAATATTACCGATGCAGAAGCTTGTGTTGCTGTTTCATCAAAAGGAGACCGTTCCGGCATTACAATGTGTAATCGAGTGGATTCAACTTGCTCAAGACTGTTAATAGATCTTGCTAATTCACCTTCTAATGCACGTTTTTTGTTTACTTCCTGCATAAAGTCAGTCATGCCAAGGGCGTTGGTGTCAAACAATTCGTACCCTTGAATGTCATTAAATCCACCTCCCATAGGAGCTAAATCAAGCCGTAGTTTATGTACACGATCGCTTTCTACATAAATAGCTCTACCGCCTTCTTCTAAACTGTAATTAATGCCACGATTCTCTAGCTCAGCAACTATTTCCTGAGCTGAATCGGGATCAAGATTTCCAAATAAAAGCATCTGATCTTCTTGTTGAGACCAATAGAAAAGCCCGCCGATCATGCCTAGAATTACAAAAAATAGCCCAATAAACATTATCCGTTGTGCCGGACTTAATGGGCCAAAGAAATCTTGAAATAATTGAAAATACTTATTCATGGTTTAGTTTAAACCTGCAT
>Ga0316205_10002842_pt1 | contig 17182 bp, 13 predicted proteins | sample 3monthpyrite_MG_FD_204941 | JGI IMG/M metagenome (GOLD analysis project Ga0316205, IMG submission 204941) | Microbial mat bacterial communities from mineral coupon in-situ incubated in ocean water Damariscotta River, Maine, United States -... | ecosystem: Environmental > Aquatic > Marine >... | reverse complement strand
ATCTTCGCTTCAACATGACTGGAAAGACTGCCTTCCAGTTCTTCCTGACCAATGTTTTCGTCAGTACCGAGAATCAATAGTCGTTGTACCAGATTTTTCAGTTCTCTGACATTGCCGGGCCAAGTATAGTTGCGCAAGCGATTCTGTGCAGCCACTGAAAAACGACGATAACTGAGATTTTCCTGCGCAATAAAACAATCCACGTAATAGGCCAGTAATTCTGGAATATCCTCACAATGTTCACGCAATGGCGGAATACGCAAAGGCACAACGTTGAGGTGGTAATATAAATCCTCCCGAAATCGTCCCGCTTTTACTTCCACCTCGAGATCCTTGTGAGTGGACGCATAAATACACACATCAACGGTCACCGGATCGACGCCCCCCACGCGCATGAAACTTTGCGCTTCGATAGCACTATGCAACCTGGACTGGGTTTCCATGTCCATATCGGCAACGCCTTGTAAAAATAGCACTCCACCATTGGCCTGTTCAAGCCGTCCGTAATGAATGCCCTCATCTTCTTCGGAACCGAAGAGTTCAACTTCCGAATTTTCACGCGCAATACTGCCTACCGGCATGACTATAAATGGCCCTTCCTTTCGACTACTTTGTTGATGCATATAGCGGGCAAAGATTTCCTTGCCACTGCCAGATTCACCGGTAATCAATACCCAGGTATCATGCTGTGCAATCAGCTTGGCCTGCTCGCGAAGCTGCTTCATGAGCGCACTTTTTCCAATTGGTTCAACCAGGGTCTGGGTGTGTTCCTTCAGACCAATATTCTCTTTGCGTAGTTTTTCAGCTTGCAGGGCACGATCGACAGTCAGCAATAATTTTGCCAATGAAAGCGGTTTTTCAAGAAAATCGTAGGCTCCCAGACGCGTGGCTTCGACGGCTGTTTCAACGGTGCCGTGGCCTGACATTACGATAACCGGAAAGGGTAGCTCACCCTGTTCTGCCCATTCCTTTAATAAGGTGATCCCATCGACGTCTGGCATCCAGATATCCAACAGCACCAGATCTGGTCGACGACTTCGGCATGACTTTCGTGCTGTTTCACCACCATCGGCAATATCTACCTGAAAGCCTTCATCGACCAGGATTTCCTGTACCAGTCGGCGAATATCCGGTTCGTCATCAACCACTAGAATGTAGGGAGCGCTCATGCCTTGTCCTTGTTAGGAGTCAATGTTGATGCCGCGGTGATTTGTTTGGCAGTAATGACAGGTAGTCGAATAGTAATGACTGCACCTGCATCTGGCAAGTTCTCCGCGGTGACCATGCCTCCATGCTCTTCAACAATTTTTTTTACAATCGCCAGGCCGAGCCCAGTACCCTTGACCTTGGTGGTCATATACGGTTCAAAATAATGCCCCATATTCTCTTCCGGGAAACCATGCCCGAAATCTTTAATTTGCAACTCTACAAACTGACAACCATGCTCATCCATGCATCGACTGCTAACTTGTAAGTGCTTGCTGGATAAATCCTCCATCGCCTCCATGGCATTCTTCAGTAAATTATGGAGTAGCTGACGAATACGTGGGGCATCTGCCTGGATAACTGGCGTATGACTGTCCAGCTCCCGATCAATTTGTAAATCCGGTGAATTATACATTTCAGTGATTTCAAAAATCAGTTTGTTCAAATCCAGTGGCTGCAAGTCCATGGCGGGTGCGCGAGCGTATTCAGTAAACGCGGTAACCATTTTTTTCATCGCTTCCACCTGGTCGATAATGGTTTCGGTAGCACGTGTCAGCATACTGGAATCCGCTTCATTCATTTTATGCTGAAATTTAAACTGTAGACGTTCAGCAGATAGCTGAATGGGTGTTAACGGATTTCTGATTTCATGTGCAAGCCGTCGTGCCACTTCGCCCCAGGCTGCATCTCGCTGGGCTTGAACGAGCGTGGTAATATCATCAAATACGATAACATGGTCACCACGTTCACCTATATCATCTGGTAAAGTGGTGCCGCGGCACATGAGGACTTTTCTACCGGCTGGCGTAAACAGAATCAGCTCTTCCTGCCACTGGCCTTCCTGGTTTGTTAATGGCTTGATGGCATCCACCCAACGTTTGAGTGAATCCTGCTCTTCTGCAATCTCGTCCACAAATCGACCCACAAAGGGCAATAAATCAATCCCCAATATTTTTCCTGCAACCGGATTAGCTGTTTGTAGACGCATTTCGGGGTCCAGTGTAACAACGCCTGAAGACAGGTTACCGAGTATTGCCTGTAAATAGGCACGTTGTGACTCGACTTGTTGCTGACTGTCCTGGGCTTCTGATCGCGCTTGCGCGAGACGGCGGGTCATATCATTAAATGATTGCACCAAAAAACCCAATTCATTATTACCAACCACGCGTAATTGCTTACTGTAGTCCCCATCAGCCACGGCCTGTGTACCTTCCGCCAAATCCCTGACCGGCGCCATTAAGCGTTGTGCCGAAAAGAATGCGACCCATACTGCAGAAAACAGGCTCAGTAACAACACCATCGACAGGGTGAGCATAAAGCTGTTTTTCAATTGCCCGCGTAAGAAATTAAGCTGCGTATAAACATTGTAGTATTGCTGCACACTATCTGCGAGCGTATTGATACGTTGATCAATAGGAAACAAGGCCTGCAACAGACGCTGCTCTGTATTGGCTCCACTACCTGGCGGTATTGGAAAAACCAGCCGCACATGGATACCGAGATCTTTTACCGGTTCAAGGCCCACATATCGACTTCCCAGTCTGACCTGCATTAACACGTCTTCAGTACTTCTATGCGGGACAATAGTGCCGGGGTCGGCACTACTGAAGGCGATAATACGGTTGTTTTTACCAAGCAGACTTAGCTCCAGTGCCTCGGTCCGCTCGAGTAGATCACTAAGCGTTAATCCTGCGTTGGATTCAGAGACATCCACCAGTGTGCGCACAATCACTGACATTTGTTTTACTAACTCACGCTGACGTATATCTATCGAAACCTGGCTTAGTTCCAGCGCATCTTCCAGTGAACGCTCAATGCGCACATCAAACCAGCTATCTACACCACGTTGTAAAAACTGCAATGAAAAATAATACACAATGGAAACAGGGATGACCGACAACAAAACAAAGACGATAACCAGCCGGACTGTCAATCGGGAGCCAGGAACGCCCGCGCGGTATTGGCTAACCAGCTTATAAAGATTAACACCAATCATGGCGACCAGAATCAACAAACCAATCAGGTTGATCAGCAGCATCCAGCCATAGAGATTATTAAAACGGGCCGCGTTTTCTGTGGCATTGCTGAGCACATAGAATGAACCCAGCAACATCAGCAGCAAGGCAATCATCGGGCTCAGCGCACTGAGCCAGCTACGTGTCAGACTAGATCCCATGTGTACCATTCACTGCTAAGCTTCCAATCTGAACTGATGTAAGCCCATGGGCGCATCGGGGTGGGTAATGCGTTGATATCAAGTGATACCTTGATTCGTGCCTGCAAGTCAGCCTGCTGCGGCAAAGCGGTCGTTGCGACCAGCGCCAGGTTATAGATTCTGCCCATGGCCGACATTGCAATATTGCGATCACTGTAGCTGTTTTGTATGCCACTACTGATATTGGTCACCAAATATTGCTGCGTCAATGCATGGTAGGAAAGCTGATAGCGATGTACATGCTCAGAAATGACTTTATCCCATATCCACTTTCTAGGCTGGAATATTTCCACTTTCAGTTTAAAGGTGATGGGCACGCCGCTTTGCAAGGCTGTTACTGCAGCCTCATTCAGACTGTATTCCAGTTGCGCATTAAGATACACCACATTGCCACGCTCATGAGTCGATGCAGAATAAACTTTCAAATTAGGATTCGCCAAAACGGTCAGCGGCGTACAAAGCAGCCCCGTCATCGCTGACAAAGCCATCAGGAACCAGGCTACTTGCTTATGAGTAAAACAATGCATTATTCATTTAGTTTATTTTTTTCCAGACAAGCATAATAAAAACCATCCATGCCTTGCTCGTCCGGTAGTATCTGTCGGCCTACCTCACAGCGATGCCCCCAGGATGCCTCAATCGAACGTTCACGGGCATCAGCATGGGATTGCAGAAAATGCATCATTTGCTGCTCCCCTTCCTGTTTGAACACTGAGCAAGTTACATAGACAAGCATACCCCCGTTAGCCAACAAGGGCCAGATCGCGTTAATAATCGCTCGCTGGCGTTCAGCCAGTGCGGGGATATCTTCTTCACGCCTGAGTAACTTAATGTCGGGATGCCGCCTGATTACACCGCTTCCCGAGCAAGGGGCATCCAGCAAAATACGATCAAAGGGGTGCCCATGCCACCAGCTATCTGGTTGTGCAGCGTCACCAGCCAGCAAATCGGCATTGAGATCTGCGCGTAGCAGATTTTCCCGTACTTGCTGCAAACGCTGTTCATCAATGTCCAGCGCCGTCATTTTGATACCCGGCATAGTCTCCAGCAGATGCATTGTTTTACCGCCTGGGGCGCAACAAGCATCCAGTACAGTCAACCCCTCTCGCAAGTCCATTAAAGTCGCAGCAATCTGGGCTGCTGCATCCTGTACCGAAACGCGGCCATCACTAAAGCCTGGCAACTCATTCACGTTGACAGGCTTTTCCAGCTGCAAAGCCGAGGGCATGAAAACATTGGCAGTGGACTCAATACCAACCTGTCGTAGTTCCTGCTGATAATCAATCGCGGTGGTCTGCAGAAGATTAACTCTCAGGGTCATCGGGGGGCGTTGATTATTTGCCTGCAGTATTGTTTGAAAATGTGTCGGCCAGTTTGATCTCAATCGTTCTATCATCCATTGAGGATGCGCATAACAGGCTTCTTCATCAGCCGCACTTTCTTCTGTAAGCTGGTTTTCGCGGCGCTGGTATTCTCTTAAGAGCGCATTAACCAAACCCTTTGCCCAGCTTTTATTCAGCGCCTGAACTGCATTGACGGTTTCCTTTACTACCGCATGCGGAGGGATATTCATGTATTTCAATTGATAAAGACCGACAATTAATAAGCTAAAAAGATTATAATCTCGCTCTTTCATCGGCTTTTTTAATAATTTCTCCAGGTAGGCATCCAGCTGAAAGTACCAGCGCAAACTGCCGTAGCACATCTCTTGGAGCAAGGCGCTTTCAGAATGATTAGTAAGTTTCGATTGCGCAACCGGCAAAACACGCGCCAGTGACTGCCCTTGTTGACTGACTTGCAGTACTACCTGGGCAGCCAGTACGCGCACAGGATAACTATTTTTTTTAGCCATAGAGTTTACGCTGGGATTGTCTTACGTCCCCAGTCGCGCGCCTTCAAGTGAATGCGCATTAAGAAAGGCCGAGGCTGACATAGGTTTACCGCCTGATAATTGAATTTTTGTCAGTCGTAACACGCCGTTACCTGTGACCACATCAATACCAGCCGAGCTGGTTTGCAGGACAGTAGCCACGGGCAAATCACTGGACTCATCGACCAACTCAGCCTGCCAGATACGAAGGGTTTTATGTTGCCAGGTCGTTTGTGACACGGGCCAGGGGTTGAATGCACGAATCTGCCGGTCCAGCTCAGTGGCACTGAGCTGCCAATCGATTTGTGCTTCAGCTTTATTCAATTTCGCTGCATAACAGCTCAAGCTGTCGTCTTGCGGTTCGGGTTGAAGTTGCCCGGCTTGCATGGTTATCAGGGTTTCAAGCATGGCCTTTGCACCTAGTTCTGCAAGACGGTCATGCAAACTGGCAGCCGTATCATCGGTATGGATCGGGCAGGACATTTTCAATAGCATATCCCCGGTATCCAGACCCTCATCCATTTGCATGATAGTCACACCCGCTTCCTCATCGCCCGCCAGGATGGCACGCTGAATAGGGGCCGCCCCGCGCCAACGTGGCAGCAGGGAAGCATGAATGTTCATACATCCATACTGCGGCATGGTCAAAACAGCCGCCGGGATAATGAGACCATAGGCCACAACAATCATCAGATCAGCATGATGAGAGGCCAGTATTGCCTGCGCCTCAGCATCACGAAGAGTCGCTGGCTGATACACAGGGATGCCATGCTCTGAAGCGAATTGCTTGACTGGGCTGGCCGTCAATTTACGCCCTCGACCGGCAGGACGATCCGGCTGTGTATAGACAGCTACGATTTTGTGATCGGTCTGATGCAATGCGCCAAGGGCGGTAAGGGCGAATTCAGGGGTGCCTGCAAATACAATTTTCAACGAAGATAGCTCATTTTATCCGACTATAGCTCCATTTTTGCTGTTTTTAGCAACTTTTTCTTTATACGCCCTTGCTTCAATCTGGATAAATAATCAACAAATAGCTTACCTTGTAAATGATCCATTTCATGCTGAATGCAAATGGCCAACAAGCCGCTGGCATTCATTTCAAAGGGCTCCCCGTTTCTGTCCAGGGCACGAATATCGATACTTTCAGCACGTTCTACCGCCTCATAGACGCCTGGCACGGACAAACAGCCCTCTTCATAATCGTCCACGCCATATGACTTTAAAATCATAGGGTTAATTAAACATAAAGGTTGGTCTTTAGTTTCCGATATATCTATAACAATAACTTGAACATGTTGATCAACCTGGGTAGCAGCCAGGCCGATACCGGGGGCTTCATACATGGTCTCAAACATGTCGTCAACAAGCTGACGGATGTTATCATCCACCTGCTCGACAGGTTCTGCGCGGGTACGAAGTCGGGAATCCGGATAGTGGAGAATTTCCAGTTTTGCCATATAGGTTACAAAATGAAAAAATATTAGTGTAAAAATGTAGATTGTTCAGCTAATCTTATGATGATACAGGATTATAATAAGAATGCCATCCTCAACAACAGGGTGTATATTGACTTAATAACACATATCTATGCTGCAACCGGGTTCAGCTCAAGGGATTTTTATGTATAAAAAAACAATACTGGGATTATTAATGGCCTGTTTGGTCTGGGGTGTCGCAATGGCGGATGTCGTCAAGCTTAACCCTAATCACCCTGACGAATACGTGGTCGTAAAAGGCGATACCTTATGGGACATTAGTGGCCGCTTTCTGACAGAACCATGGCAATGGCCAGAAATCTGGCACGCCAATCCGCAAATTGCGAATCCTCATTTAATTTATCCAGGCGATGTTCTTTCGTTGGTCTATATCGATGGCAAGCCCAGGCTCATGTTGCGAAGAGGCGCCAATAGCTCAACTTATAAGTTGACTCCGGAAGGGCGAGTCATTTCTCTGGCTCAAGCTATCCCGACGATACCCATGGATGCGATTAAACAATTTCTGATGGAGCCTACTGTTGTTGGTGAAAATGAACTCAACAACGCACCTTATATCGTCGAACATAAAGGTGAACGCATCCTGTCAGCAACCAGTAACAGTGTGTATGTCCGCGGTATTAAAAACCAGGATATTCGCCTCTATACTATTGTCAGAAAGGGAAATATATATATAGATCCGGTGTCGAAAGAAGTATTGGGCTATGAAGCGCGCTTTATCGGCAATGGTAAGCTTTACAGAACCGGTGACCCTTCCACAGTCAAGCTGACACGAACCACGCGTGAAGCATTAATTGGTGACCGTCTGTTACCTGGAAGTGAAGATGCTTTTAATACTAATTTCTTGCCACGAGCACCTGAAACCGCTATCGACGGCACCATCCTGTCGGTACTGGACGGAGTCAATCAAATTGGCAGCTTACAGGTCGTAGTGATTAACAAGGGCGGCCGTGAAGGACTGGAGCCGGGCCATGTGCTGGATATATATCAGCGTGGCGCAACCATTGATGATGCGGTCACCGAAAAACGTGGAGATACGGTCACATTGCCGGATGAAAAAGCCGGCGTGCTGATGATTTTCCGTACCTTTGAAAAACTCAGCTATGCGTTGGTATTAAAAGCCAGTCGCAATATTAATGTAATGGACAATGTCCGCACACCGTAACTAAATTCTGGCTCCCCACTCGGGGAGCCACTAACGCCGGGCAACAGGATTGCCATAACCGGCTAGCAAGGAGAGCTCATGACTCATTCATCCGATGATCTGGATTACTGGCTGCTGCTACAGCAGATACCCGGTATTGGCCCGATAAATTTTGCGCGTTTACTGGACGAATACGGTCAACCCCGTTCAGTGTTTTATCAGTCTGCTGCACAACTAAAGAGTGTTGGCCTGAAAACAGCTACGGTGGAAGCGGTTTTAAATCCGGACTGGGGCTCGATTGATGCAGACCGGAGATGGCGGGATCATGATCTTCATCACATCATCACTATAAATGATGATGATTATCCCCGATTGTTGCGGGAGAGTGCTGCCGCTCCACCGATACTATATATACTGGGTAGCAAGGAAGTGCTCAATCAGCCTCAGCTGGCGATGGTGGGTAGCCGCAACCCGACACCTGTAGGTAATCAAACAGCTTTGGAGTTTGCCCGCCATTTAGCGGCTGCCGGGCTTACTATTACCAGTGGCATGGCAATCGGGATCGACGGGGCCTGTCATCGGGGCGCACTGGATGCGGGTGGTAGCACTATAGCGGTGACAGGTACCGGACTCGACCGCATTTATCCCGCTCGCCATCAGCAACTTGCCTATGAAATCGTCGAAACAGGCGCGATTGTGTCGGAATTCCCCATTGGGACACCACCTCGTGCTGAGAATTTTCCGCGCCGCAATCGTATTATCAGCGCCCTGAGTCTGGGTACACTGGTGGTTGAAGCGGCATTACGCAGTGGCTCATTGATTACCGCGCGCCATGCACTCGAACAGGGCAGAGAAGTGTTTGCTATCCCGAGTTCGATTCATAACCCTCTGGGGCGAGGCTGTCACCATTTGATCAGGCAAGGCGCGCAATTGGTAGAAACAGCTAATGATATCATCAGCACCCTGTTACCCCAGTGTGAAATTGCCCCTCAGGAATCTCAAGTAACTGATAAATATAATAATTATCAACAAACAGGCAGTGAAGATTATCAGCTGATCTTGCAAGAAATGGGCTATTCGCCCACAACTGTCAATAATCTCGTCGAACGAAGCGGTTTGACGGCAGAAGAAGTTTCCTCCATGATGCTGATCCTGGAGCTACAGGGTGCTGTAGCAACAAGTCCCGGTGGTTGTTATATTCGGGTTAAATAATGAGGTTTAAATGAAAGAAAACATTCTGGATGTATTGTTGTACCTGTTTCAGAATTTTATGGATGGTGATTTTGAGATTGAACCTGACCGACATTATCTCGAAGAAAAACTCGATGAGGCAGGTTTCCAGTCCTATGAAATAGACAAAGCCTTCTCATGGCTCGATGACCTCTCAGGTCTTCATCAAAAAACTGATGCCACAGACCGCGTCTCTTTTCGAATTTATGCCGATGAAGAATTATCCTTTCTTGATCTGGAATGCCGTGGCTTCCTGCTTTACCTGGAAAACACGGGCGTGCTGACTGCCGAAACCCGCGAAGTGGTTATTGAACGAGTCGTTGCCCTTGACGCTGATGATTTTGATCTGGACCGTTTAAAGTGGGTCGTCTTGATGGTGTTATTTAACCAACCCGAACAGGATATGAGCTATGAGTGGATCGAAAACATGGTTTTTGACAGCACATTGGAAAGTCTCCACTAATTAACTATCTATCTTTACCCTCTAACCTATTCATTGAACGGAAGATACTGATAACTGATGAGTAAAAATCTGGTCATTGTTGAATCGCCCGCCAAGGCCAAGACAATTAATAAATACCTTGGCAAGGATTTCTATGTGCTGGCGTCCTATGGCCATGTGCGCGACCTCGTCCCCAAAGAAGGTGCAGTCGACACTGAACACGATTTTGCGATGAAATATCAGGTTATCGAGAAGAACCAGCGCCATGTTGATGCCATCGCCAAAGCCCTGAAAAAAGCCGATGCTCTCTATCTAGCAACTGACCCTGATCGCGAAGGAGAAGCTATCTCCTGGCATCTGTACGAATTATTGAAAGATAAGAACCTGTTAAAAGACAAACCCACACATCGAGTTGTGTTTCATGAAATAACCAAGCGCGCCATTAATGAAGCCATGCAACACCCGCGTGAACTATCCATAGATATGATAAACGCCCAGCAAGCCCGCCGCGCGTTGGATTACCTGGTGGGATTCAATCTCTCCCCATTACTATGGAAAAAAATTCGACGTGGCTTGTCTGCGGGACGAGTACAAAGCCCGGCACTACGGCTCATTGTCGAACGTGAGCTGGATATCGAAAAATTCAAAGCACGTGAATATTGGACAATTGAGGCAGATGTCAGTAGCAAAGGTCAGAATTTTAGTGCCCGTCTGACCCATTTGAAAGGCAAAAAACTTAAACAGTTTGATATCAATAATACCGAAAAAGCTTCCAACGCCGAACAAACGCTACTGGATGCCGCTGCGGGTAAACTCACCATCACCAAGGTTGAGAAGAAAAAACGTAAAAGAAATCCTGCGGCACCATTCATCACTTCTACTTTGCAGCAAGAGGCTGCACGTAAACTCGGGTTTACCGCTCAGCGTACCATGCGTACTGCACAGCAACTTTATGAAGGTATTGAATTGGGTGGCTCGACAGCGGGCTTAATCACCTATATGAGAACCGATTCGGTGACGCTTGCACAGGAAGCCCTGGATGAAATTCGTGCAGTTATCAGCGAACGCTATGGTAGTAACAACGTACCGAAAGAGCCACGTGTTTACAAAACCAAATCCAAAAATGCACAAGAAGCACATGAGGCTGTACGCCCAACCTCCGCCGAGCGTGTACCTGAATCAATCAAGGAGTTTCTTAGCAAGGATCAATACAAACTCTATGATTTGATCTGGAAGCGCACCGTCGCAAGCCAGATGATCCATGCCACTATCGACACGGTTGCGGCCGACCTGGCAGCAGGGGACGATAATACTTTTCGTGCGAATGGCTCTACTATCGTAGACCCAGGATTTATGGCGGTGTACCAGGAAAGCCTGGACGATAAAAAATCTGACAAGCCAGATGAACAGAAAATGCTCCCAGAGTTACTGCAGGGTGAACAAATTGACCTGTTAAAAATCAGACCCGAGCAACATTTCACCGAGCCACCACCGCGCTTTACAGAAGCCAGCCTGGTCAAAGCGCTGGAAGAATTTGGTATTGGTCGACCTTCAACTTACGCATCGATTATATCAACCTTGCAACAACGGGAATATGTTCGCCTCGATAAAAAACGATTTTTTCCAAGCGATGTGGGCAGGGTAGTCAATAAGTTTCTGACTCAACATTTTACCCAATATGTAGATTATGACTTCACCGCCAATCTGGAGGATGAGCTGGATGCTATTTCTCGTGGTGAAGAGGACTGGAAGCCAATGATGAAAAAATTCTGGCAGCCTTTCAAGAAGCTCGTCATTGACAAGGAAAGCAGTGTCACACGACAAGAGGTTACCCAGGAAGCACTGGATGAGGACTGCCCGAAATGCGGCAAACAATTATCCATTCGCCTGGGACGCCGCGGAAGTTTTATCGGTTGCTCGGGTTTTCCTGAATGTGACTATACCCGCAATGTCGGCGATGATGCAGAATCTGCCGAGCCTGAAGTGATTGAGGGGCGACAATGCCCGAAATGCCAATCGAATCTTATTATACGTCAGGGTCGTTACGGTAAATTCATCGGTTGCAGTAATTATCCCGATTGTAAATTTATCGAGCCGCTGGAAAAACCAAAAGATACCGAAGTACAATGTCCGGAATGCAAAAAAGGTAATATCCTTCAACGCAAGTCACGCAATGGAAAAATCTTCTTTTCCTGTGAACGTTACCCGGATTGCAGTTATGCCATCTGGAATGAACCATTGGATGAGGCTTGTCCACTATGCGAGTGGCCGATCACTATGATTAAAACCACTAAAAAGCGCGGTACTGAACGGGTTTGTCCTCAAAAGGATTGTAAATTCTCTGAACCCTATGAGAAAGAAGAAGATACTGAAGACTGACGAACTGGCTAAATCAATGTCACAGACTTAACATTGAATCATGATTTCACCTTGGCATTACAGACTGGCAAGCAAAATTATTCATCGTGGCGGTATTATCGCCTATCCGACCGAAGCCGTTTATGGCTTGGGTTGTGACCCGTTAAATTACCACGCAGTTGAAAAAATCTGTCAGTTAAAAAACCGTAGCCTTGATCAGGGGTTAATCCTCATCGCAGCCAACGTCGAACAAGTACAACCTTATACTGACTGTACTCATGCACAATTAAATAAGCTAACCACTAAAAAAAATGCACAAATCACCTGGTTAGTGCCTGCCAATCCTCATTGTCCAGGTTGGGTGACAGGTCAACATGATTCAATTGCTATTCGATTCACTAACCACCCCATCGCAAAAAAACTCTGTAAATACACCAAACATGCGCTCATTTCTACCAGCGCTAATCGCAGTGGACAGGAACCCGCACGCAATGCACTTCGTGTTAAGCAAATATTCACTAATGAGTTAGATTGGATTTTACATGCTGAGGTTGGCGCTCACTCACGTCCAACAGAAATCAGAGATTACAATAGCGGTGACATTATTCGCCAAGGTTAAAATTAATCTCCTGATCAAGATAATGGAAATGTGGCCGATAAGCCGGGATACTTCCCATACAAAGATTAATGATAATAAAGGTGCTTCTATGTCAAAGCTCTCATCAATTGCAATAATTCCAGGCAAATTTATTACTTCCTGCCTGTTATTAACCTTGGCAACTCAAATTCATGCTGAAGACTACGTTGCGGTAGATGCTATGTATATGGATACTCGCATCGCATTTGCAAATGGTACAGATGATTTTAATTTAACGCCCTTGCGTATTAAATATGGGAGGCGCTATAAAGAATTTGGATGGGAAGTTCACATACTGACACCAAGCGATGATACAACCACGTTTTCCGGTGCACCTATCGTGGATGATTATGAGCTAAATTATGGTGTTGGACTTTTGATGACTGTCAGCACTCTAAACCGTAGATGGTACGGTGGTATCGGCTTCACCTGGATTGACACAGATTACACAGACAGGAGTGTCCCTGCAACCACAGGCACTAGTTACCCATTCACTACCATAAATATAGGTGGACAATTCCACATTAATGATCGCACACGATTCACTATTGATTACACCCATTATCTAGGACAGATAGATTGTAATTTCTGTACTGCAACAGGGCCAAACCCCAGTGACCCGAATGTGCAAATTTCGTCGATCGCTGCAGGTATTAGCTATACCTTCGACTGATCTGCTGAACAGTTAAAAATCAGCTTTTAATGTAGCCTTATTTAAGAAATTATCGCCTACAATAATACCCACTTGCGATGATATACTCTCTCTATCAAAGAGGAGTCTATCATGAGAGTTGTTGTTTTCCTGTTAATGTTATCTTTAACCAGCATGCCAGCGCTGTCCGGGCAAGTAACCCTAAAAAATGGCGACACCCTGACTGGCACTATCGTTAAAAAAGAAGGTGCGCATCTACTTTTATCCACAAATTATGCGGGTGAAATAAAAATCCAGTGGTCTGAAATTGCCAGCTTATCAGCTGACAAACCTCTGGTCCTGGTATTAAAAAACGACACCAGTATCGAAAATGCCAAACTAACAGCCGTCACGGATGGCAAAAGCACTGTTACGGCAAAGACAATCGAGCAATCATTTGATGTTGCATTAACCGATATCAAATACATTAACCCTTCAATAGAAGTCAGCGGTAAAGGCACCAAAGTTAGTGGACGCGTCAATGCGGGCTCAACTTTAACTAGTGGCAACACCGAAAGCGAAACCTATAATCTTGATGCTGAAGTTGTGATGCGTAGTCGGGATAATCGCACTACAGTTGGCGCCAAGCATTATCGTGCCAGTGATAATAACGTCGACACCGAAGACAATTCATCCGCTTATTTGCAGTATGATCACTTCCTGACAAATAAACGATACATATACGGTAATACGCGTTTCTCAAGAGATAAATTTGCTGATAAAAAGCTGAAAAGCACTATTGGCCTAGGCTATGGTCATCAGTTTTGGGAAGGCGATACACGCAATCTCTCAATTGAGGGTGGCGTGGCCTTTGTCAATGAAGATTTCTATGTCGCCACTGACGATAACTATACAGCGGCTCGCTGGGCTATCGATTATGACCAAAAACTATACAAAAACAAAATTGAGTTTTTTCATAAAAACGAAGGATTACAAAGTCTGTCTGATTCAGCTGGTCTGTCGATTACATCCGCAACAGGATTACGTTTTCCGCTGCTGAGCGGCATGTTCGCCTCGATCCAGGCCAATATAGACTGGGAAAAGACACCCCCTGCCGGAACCAAGTCAACAGATCGGAAATTACTGTTTAACCTGGGATATGCATGGTAGGCAGAACAGCAGAATTGGAGGATAATAAGCGGGCATGAAGCCCATTTACAGAAAAACATGGTTTAAATTGCTGACAGGCTTAGTCATCCTGCTATTGGTGTTTATCACCTTCCTCCCCTATGGCGTTCAATACGGTATTGAACGTTACTATTTACAACAAGGTGCCGATGAAGTTCTGATAAACGATATTGATATCAATCTGTTTACCGGAAAATTGCATATCTATGACTTTAAGGCTTTACGCTCTAAAGAAGTCCTGATGCAATTTGATAATGCAGGCCTGGAACTGGAATGGCTACCTTTATTTAATAAACGTGCACTGCTTTCGACATTACATATTGATAGCCTGCAAACAACGATCACTCAGCAACAAGATGGACGGATCAGCGTAGCTGGCATACAACCTGGTGACACTGACAGCAAAGAACCCAATGACTGGGGCGTAGGCATACAGGCCGTTACGGTTAGCAACACCCTGCTCACTCTGGTTACACCCCAGCAAAAATTTAAAATTGCTATCAATGATATCGCGCTTGATCATATCGAGAGCTGGTCAGTAGACCAGAGTCGTATCAAATTTAGCGGAGAAATAAATAATGCCCCTGTCTCACTGGATGGGAAATTTAATGCCTTCTCAAATCTCCCTCTATTCGAAGGGAGCCTGAGCTTGAAATCTTTGGATCTGGATCATGTCTCAGTCTATGTAAAAGATAATGTCCAGACACTACAAGGCAAGATTGATTTGAATGCAAAGTTTAGACTCGCGCAAAAAGATGAACAAAGCTTTAATTTCCAGTCTGACACCAGCTTAAGTTTGAAGAAACTGTCTCTGGCAAATTCAACCATGAACCTTAATGCAGATTTAGTTTCATTAAAAGGTAATCTGGATGTTTCATGGAAACAAAATTTTGCCGTCTCACAGTTCGATTACACAGGTAAAATCAGCACAGAAAATGCCAACGGTGATTATCAAAATAACTACTTATATCATAATGATAGATTCGAGTGGAAAGGTGCTTTAAATCACGCCTCACAAAATGCACCCTACAAGCTCACAGGCACAGTATCTGCTAATGGTATAAAAGTCGATGATCGGGCCAGCACCGTCGAACTTGTTAAGGCAGAGCAACTCACGATTAGTAAACTATCTGCATCCAGTGATTTATCATTGCAAGCCAGTGATTGGTCGGTCGATAATTTCTCCTTGCTATTACCCACAAACTCCGTTGATCAGACACCGATGTTTCAAGCAAAAAATCTCACCGTCAATCAAACTGATTATACTAAGTCACAGTTAGTACTCGATAATATTACAATACTACAGGCGCTCATTGATATTGACCGACAAAAAGATGGTCGTATCACACAATTAGCGTTACTAGAAAAGAAGCCTACTGAGAGCAAAAAAGCTTCAGACTCATCTTCCAGTTCTCCTGAACAGCCTGTTGAACCACTTGGTATAAAAATTACACAATTAAGCTTATCGCCCAACAGTATCATCCGCTTCAATGATGCTTCCGTAGAACCAAAATTCAACACTGAAATCGAAATTCAACAAGCGACACTCAAACAACTGGATTCATCACAGCCTACTAACCAAAGCCCACTTGCTATTAAAGCCAAGCTTGATAAATATTCTTCCGTTTTAATTGATGGTTACATTAAACCCTTTACCAAACCCTTCGACTTGGCTTTACAGGCCAGCCTAAAAGGGATTAATTTGCCGACATTATCCAGCTACAGCGCCAATACTATTGGTTATAACATGGTGAGCGGCCAACTGATTTCCGACAGCAAACTTAAGATAGAAAATGGAAAACTTGATGGCTCTAACAAACTTGCAATTAATAACCTTGAGATCAAACCCGCTAATACGGGAAAAGCGGATAAACTCAACGCAGAGCTCAGCATGCCTCTGGATAGCGCCTTATCGCTTCTACGCAATAATGATAACGACATCAAATTGAACTTGCCTGTGACAGGTAATATCAATAACCCCGATTTTGACATTACCAGTGTGATTAACAAGGCACTCGGCAATGCCTTAAAAGAATCCTCTTTAGCTTATTTAACGTTCGCGCTACAACCCTATGGCAGCCTTATTGCTATCGCCAGCTTTGCAAATAATGCTGCCAATCAAGTTAATCTGAATCCGATTGAGTTTTCTCCTGGCTCTTCAGCACTAAACCAAACAGCTCGTGACTATGTAACAAAATTATCAACAGTTCTGACTGACAGACCACAGCTTCAACTTAAATTATGCGGCTACACTACTCAGAAAGATAAAACTGCTTTGTCTACTCCTGAAAATAAAAAAACTGACAATACGTCCACAATCAAAACCGATCTAAAAACAATTCCGGTTAGCGATAAGGATATGCAGGCACTTGCCATCAACCGTGCCGAGGCTATTAAAGATAGTTTGATTAATACATATAAAACTGAGGCTTCACGATTGTTTATTTGCAAACCTGAAATGGATAACAAGCCGGATTCAAAACCAAGAGTTGAGATCACTCTTTAGTAAAGCACAAGAACGACAGAGTCTCACTGATCTCGCGAAACTAACGCGCTTCACAGATATAAATTAATAGGCATATTTTTATGAATACTATCGATACTGATTTGGTCAAAGAATATCTTCTAAACTTACAAAATAGTATTTGTAATGAATTAACCGATGAAGACGGCGAAGCCAGCTTTCTTGAGGACAACTGGCATCGCCATGAAGGCGGCGGCGGACGCACACGTGTAATGACTGATGGAAAAGTCTTCGAACAGGC
>Ga0316205_10002841_pt1 | contig 17213 bp, 21 predicted proteins | sample 3monthpyrite_MG_FD_204941 | JGI IMG/M metagenome (GOLD analysis project Ga0316205, IMG submission 204941) | Microbial mat bacterial communities from mineral coupon in-situ incubated in ocean water Damariscotta River, Maine, United States -... | ecosystem: Environmental > Aquatic > Marine >... | reverse complement strand
GCTAAAAAATGGACCATGCCCATTAGAAATTGGAAACCCGCACTAAATCGGTTTATGATTGAGTTTGAAGATCGTTTAACTGACTATATTTAACCATGACAGTTACACAGAATTATTTACAGCGTCGATTACAATCCCAAAATAAATTATTTTAATTGATATGTCGTTATACAACTGATGCAAAATTCTCTTCATATTAAACCCATTATTTTTTAATATTAAGTGTAGTACATCTAGTTAAATACGAGTATTTAAGTCATAACACCAATTTTAGAATAATGACTGTTTCTGTCTGATTTAATATGCGAATTTTGTTTATTGTCGCGTTTCAATTTAACATTTTTTGCAATTAAGCCTTGTTTATCACAATGACATTCAAACTCAACCGTGGCACCTACCTTTAAATATTGGCAATTAATCAGATCATTTTTTTTAACCATAATATCTCTAGCAGATCCATTTTCTAAAAAACCATATTCCTTATCACGAAACCATTTTTTAACTATCGTATTCAATATAATGCCTTAATTTTGGTTGTTTAATATACATGAAGTATAGAATTATAGATTGACCATGTAAATATTTGAATTGGTTGGGGACATATGCGGCCCCCTGCGCATATTCAGCTCGATTGTTTGCGATACGCCTGACAATATGAGCTAAATCTAATTATTAAAATAGCCCTTCCTGTCGTTATACAATTTACGCCAGATTGGGTAGATTATGGTTTTTAATTTATCTCTATCTTTAATGGCTCTAATTTTAATGATGGGCTGGTCATCATCAGATGTCATTAGGATAAGCGTTGCACATCCAACTAAAGACAATATTCCCGCAGGTGGCATTTTAATATCATCAATTTTAGCTATTTCACAATCTTTGCCATCTGAAAAAAATCGGGTAACACCTTTATACTCTGTAATTTTATTACGTGTTATTTCAGTCTTTTCGTAATGGATGACTAGCCATGCCCATATCATCATTATTGGGGGGATAATGGCAAGGACATAAAGCAAAATAGTATACAGTGATTCGAATTCTGAATATTGTGCACTCAAACCTTCAATATTCCATGCAAAATAGATATATATAGCAGACAGCCAAACTATTGACCAAAACATATACTCCCCGATATTAAGCCATTGCGATGGTTTTCCTTCCCATATGATGGTTTCATCGTCATAACTAATATCAGCTGTATCATTGGAACAATTTATTAGATCAAGCTCATCAACTTCAGTCATGGATCCCTCTTATTTTTATGTAAACCGAATTTAATTACAAAATTGAGTGTATCAAGACATAAGATTTGATCATCATATAAAGCATCAAAGTGTTTAACCTACTTTATATAATATAAAATTTAACGCTATTAAAAAATAATACAGGAGACTAGTGAACTAGCCTCCTGTATTACTATGCAGATTTGAAATAAGTACTCGAAATTATATCGTCAATAATATCAAACGATCTAATGTCAATACTCAACATATCTGCCCAGTCCACACTTTTTTTACCCTCAGGTATTTGTGCGGGAGGTACAAGGTTTATGAGATTAAACCCTAATGGCATTAATCTCTCTTTAAGTTTCTCAGCTGCAATTTCACCTGCTTTTGATCTATCTTTATCCATAAAGTGTATAACGGTATGAATTCCAGATGGTGGAACAAAAGTAGCAATATTGGTTGCCGATTTACATGGCCATACCGGAAATTTCTTAGCCTCATAAACAGACAAAGCTGTTTCTAGTCCTTCAGAAATACCGATAAAACCACCCGTTTGTGAAAATAACCGCGCATGTCTTCCCTTCGAATGCTTCATTACTGTTGGTGTCATCTTTTTAGGTTTATTGGTATTACCTAAATCAATTAACTGACCATTTTCTGTAAGATACGTTCTATGAATTCCGACATGTTGATTATCATTGTTGCCCACTAAGGCCAGGATAGCAGGGAATGTACCGTAGTATTTTCTCTGTTTATCCGTATAAGTTAAGTTTGGATGAAAACGAATACTTTTTGCCGACAATCCTGCTTTTAAAATATTTCTCGAAGCAAAATATTGTCGTGCGGGTTCTGCCATTGGATCATTCATCGGAACAGCTTCATCCCATACTGAATTTAACCATTTGCGTATCTTCGTTTCATCTATTGGACTAACTTCCTTCGTCTTTATTGGTAATGAATTAACAACAGAAATATGGTTCCTGTCACCCATCCAGTTTTCCAATGCATCGTAAGTTTCAGGAAAACTCCATCTATTAACCCACATCAGCAGATCAATACCTTCAGCAAAAACTCGAAATGAATGTTTTACGCCACCGCCAGTTTCAGCCGTAGAATATTTATCATTCAAATCAAATAAACGAAAGCCATCAGTACCCCCATCTACCGGACAAGGGACTGAATCACCAACGTTGCTTATTGCATAATGTAGTGATGGTGCCAGGTCATATAATGCATTTAACCAATGCCCCATCATTTTCCTTTTCAACTCAGAAGAGTTTCGTTTTTTCATGTTGATACTCCTTTGTTATTAAACATACTTAACAGCGGTGAAGAAGGGGCAAAAGCCCCTTACCATTAATGAATCGTGAATACCTTTCGCTTGTACTGAACCCAACTTCCATCAAATTCTTGATAATAGAGTTCGGTTCTTCGCTTACACGAATTCAAAATTACTTTACGAATGGGTATTCCCTTATCACTTTTAAGTTTTTCAGATTGCATGGTTTTTCCTTTTAAAAAAGGGACGCACCATGCCCGTAGGGACAGTAGTTTGTCCCGTAGGTTAGAGAGATTAGAAAAAGTATTTTTTCTAAGGTGTGAACGCATGTTTTAAACATGCAGTGTTTCAAAAAAATGTAATTAGTGTAATTTTAAAATTGATCCTGCCAGTTTAAAAAGTGCAGATTGCAGCTCCTTAACATCATGAATGACAGACCAATGATTAAAATAGTGACTAACCGCATTGCTATTAATACCAATGGCGTAGATATCAGCGTGACCTTTCAATATTTTAGTAACATACTCAACATTCGCACCATCACTTGGCGCTCCGTCAGTAATTACAATTAATACTTTCCGTTCACGTTTGCTTATCGCTAACTCTCTAGCAGCAAACAACATGGCAGAACCTAATGGTGTGCCACCTGATGATGATACGGCAAATTTTGACAAGCACGGTCTGACTGGCATTCCACGATTTAACAGTGGACTCACCTTGCCATTTACACCCGGAAATATAGACACCGCAATGTCAATGTTAGGGATGGACGACATAGCTAATGACAATGAAACCGTTGCCTGATTTGCAATATCTTGAATGTTGCCCATGCTTCCACTGGTATCCAGAAGAACATGCACAGCTGTATCGGCTCGTTGAGTATTCTCACGTTGGAGAAATACTCTTGAATCACCCGTTGAAATACGAGTCAATCTTGAACCTGCTACACGTTTACCACGCGTATGTAGCGTTTGTTTCTGACGAGTTTGCGTCTGCAATAACCCAAGTAATCGAGCACGTATTGAAGCAGATGCATGAATGCCATCGGCCAATAACGTCGTATCTCCATCACTTGAAACAGGACTCCCAACGTTAGTATCAAGATCAATCGTTCCTTGAATACCTTGGTTGTCATCCTGTGCCTGCAGAGCTAACTCATCTTTGAGCTGGTCAATTGCATCTTTCATCACATCCTGATCTGTAGCAGATAACAGTTTGTCATGTAGAGGTGTATCTTGACCTTTACCATTTTCCCCAGGCCCTGCATCGTTATCGTCAGAAGGACTTATGGTAGATGATGAAGTTGATGGATGATCATCCGTTAAGTGATTATCCATATGGTTTATAGAATCACTACCTGGCGGTATTGATCCTATATCGGTTTGACTCTGTGGTTTCGAAAGCCTATCGTCATTGCCCATGCCTGATTGATCACCATTTGTTGAACCATCATCTTTCGATGAAGCTCCACTATCTGGTGATTGACCAGGACCTGGGTTACTCTGATTTTGACTTTCTTCTTCCTCAGCGTCTTTTAGTGCTCTCAGTATGGCATCAACTAATCGAAGACAATCTTTAGTTGTTCTCAATGAATCAACTTCCATCGCCAACAAACCATCCAGTCGAACAAAAAATCCAACGGGAAAAGTCTGTTCAATCACTTCTCTACTCTTCACCGCAAGCGGTTCAGATGATTGTTGATTGAGTACGTTTGAGCGTAGTGCATGCAATAAATAAGCGGCAAGCTGCTGTGCTTCATGAGTATCCGATTTAGCCGGGCCACTCCATCCTTGTTGGATAACATAATCGTTAACCGATTCAAGGGTGGACTGAGTACCGGGAAATTCTTCAACCATCAATCGTTCTATCCTTATATCTTCGATGATATTCAGAAAAGAATGTCGCAACTCACTACCCGCAGATACTGAAAAATCAGTATCTCTGATATGCCCACTTTCATGCGCAAGATACCCAAATAAGACATCATGTAGTTCACTCATATTATCCAGCAACGGCAATGTTATCGTATCACCATCAGTGAACGCATCACTGCCCGAAAGCAGGACACGAACACCAAATTGCTGGCCATAAGCGGATGCGACAATCGGTAGAGCTCGTTCTAGTGCAGTCGTCATATGACCTCCACGGTTAAAAGTAAAAGCCAGTATCAGAAGATTGCTCTAACTGAGATAGCGGCGTTTGAATAGAATTGTTAAATGATTGTGTTGCACATTTAACAGCTGGGGTATTACTGACAATGGATGTAATCGAGACATCTCCATTAATAATCAACTCAAGCTTTTCAGCATCGCCGGTCATTGATAGAAATCGTAACGCCTGATTAAATATCGGATGGTTTTGTTCGAGTCTTTCGTTTTCAGGAATCATATTCATAAGAACATTAAATTCATTCAATACGTTTAAAACTCGGCCATTACCAAATGATAAAACATCCAATTTTTCAATAATTGGTAGTAATTGTTTTTTAAGCGATTTTGAGCCAATGACTGATTTACGCTTTAACAATCGTTTCCAAATATCCGAAGCCATTAAACCCACTTCGTGTAGCACTTGATTTGCGAAATCATTAGCATCAGGTTCAAAACCCGGTACTACACCTAATTTATAAGGTGTGAATTCAAAAACAAAAGCCTGTTTAACCGTTTCTAAATCAGGTATCTGATTTCGGATAATATGCTCATATTCCTGATTCTCTGAAATCCACGCATCTTTATTTATTTCAAAGTTAGCACTGAAAATTTCCAATGCTTCCTCAAAACGTTTTTTAAGGTGTTCCAATTGTTTGATTTTGTCTTTAACAGACTCATCTACAACTGAATAGCCTCCCATGAACCGTGTCCCATCCGTTAGACAGATACGGTCCGCTGCTTTGCGTATGGCAGTAAAAGGATCTAATGCTTTTGGCGAAAAGATCTTCTTCCTACCAATATCGAGCAGCTTTTTAGGGGGTACATTGCCATCTTTACCCACTTTTAAATCAATATCACGATCGGCCTTTTTCTCGCCTGACCAAACGCGGATTTTTAAGTGAATAAGGGTTGTTGCCTGGATAAATTCCATGTGGATTCTCCTATTATGGATGATAAGAATGTCGTAATGACGGTGTGAAAATGAAAGAAAGCCTTCTTTCAAAAGGTGCTAAAAAAACATCCCCGGTTTATCCGTTTTAATGATGGATAAATCGACAGGTTGCTCAAGGGCACCGATTGCTATTGCTAGCGGTTTTAGATCTTGAAATGTTGTATATTTTTTATTGCCAGAAGAATCGGGTGATTCCCATGCCGTTAAAATTTCAGATAATGATGTATCTAAATCCATATAAGAAGCGGATATAAATTCACCATTATCATCGACAACATCAACATAAGAAGAATCAAAGTATTTACGTAAAGCAAAAATTAAGAGCGTCCCAATAGGGCCATCTTTATATTCTGATTTTCCGTAAGCATCATGATTCGAAAGTGAAATAAAGGCGCTGTTTTGTGATAAATCACAAGCATCACCTTCATTATATTGACGAACATTATCCAGACAGGATGATAACCAACTGGCTAAATCCTGATCCTGAATAGTGGATTTAATTCGATACCAGCAAGCAGATTGGATTGGCTCTTTCGTGTGAATATCTTCACTCAAAAAACCGTCTTTTACCCAATAATTACCCGGTAGTACGATATAACCCTTATTCGTTTTTTCACGTAGTCGACTATCCAACGAACTTGAAGATGGAACAGAGTCTTTACGTAGTTTATTGCCGCGCCTCCCATACCAAACAGTATAGGTACCATCAGGTTTAGCCGTCGGTTCAATCACCCAGATTTTATCTGAGTTATTACGGGTGCAATGTAAAACAATCATTAAGATTCACCTGAAGACCAGGTGTCACCGAAGATATCCATTGCAATCCGTTCGATTGCGATCCGTTGTTCAGGCTCTGCTTTTGCAATTAAAGCCTGGTTAAGTGCATAACCAATTGCATTAGGCGCACCACGAAAAACCACCGTTAAACGCGCCCAACGAACCAATGCCCTTGTTGACATAGTGATGGTTAAAGGTTGTGCGACTTCTTCTCCACCGATGAAAAGCGTTCTAACCTGGTTAGCAACTGCCACCATTTTATGACGCAAATCTTCAGGTAAATCCGAAGCTTCTAATTCCAAAATATGATGTTCAATATCCTTATCAGGATAATGACACTCCACCATTCTGAAACGATCCATAAAAGCCACATCAAGTTGATTTACACCTTGATATAGTCCTGTACTGTCTCCAGAACCTTTACTATTACCATTTACGATAATACGAAAATATTCATGAGGATGAATAATCTCGCCACCGTTCGAAGCAATAATTAAAGGATGTCCTTCAAGCACATCATGTAAACCCGCTAACTGCCCAGGTGAAGCACGATCAATCTCATTAATAATAAGAATATGACCTTGCTGCATAGCAATAGATAATGGACCATGCATAAATTGCATTGAACCATTAACCATCTTCCAGAGACCCACCAAATCATCAAACTCCATTCGCTCATGAGCCGTTATAGATTGTATGGGCCAATTAAGACGAGCTGCAACTTGATAAGGTGTAGAGGTTTTTCCTGTGCCATAGTGGCCAGAAAAGTAGAGTCCATCACCATCTGGCATTGCCAGATAAGCCAGTGTATCGCGCAGAATTTCCTTCGTAAAAACATGTTGTTTTTGTTTAGGAATATTCGGATGAATATCATCTGAAAATCCACGCGTGACGAAACCAGGTGGTACGTCGATATTAAAAGTGTCTTTCACAACAAAAGATTGCTGATTCATACGTTATGCTCCCATTAAGCGAAGTGAAAACTCAATAGGCACAACGACACCGGGTAGGTGATGTGCCTACCGAGTGGTTAGGATGGACAAAATTGTCCGTCAATAGAGTGGATCTACAGCCATGGCTGTTGTACTTGCTTCCAGATCCGTAAGTACTATCTGCTGATTGCAAAGCAATCGACAAAATGAGAACAACCTGATAAATATTCACTTAATGTATAAATGAACATTTGTCAGGCAGGCTCTACCCTGCCCCTATCTGTTGCCAGATGATGTGTATGCACAAAGCATGAGGTAACTATTTACCGAAAAATACTCGTCCTTAAATTACATAATATTAAGATAACTGATTAAAAATATATCCATGACCTGTCGTATAGACAATTTCATCTATTTCGTGACGTCGCATCGATACTTCATAATCATCATAAATCACTAATCCTTTTTTTATTCTGACAACATGATGTTGTGATAATGATTTTTTCGTCATCATCTCAGCTGTACGAATAGCCGTCGTAATATTAATAACGTCTTGTTGATCAACTTTATTTAAAGTAAATCGATTATCTATAAAACATGATTGTTGCAACATAATAAATCCTCAAGTTAATTAATCATCGAAGCAATGACCTGCAGGCTCCTTAAACTACTCTTTAGAAAAGCAGTTTAAGGAACCTGCAAATCATTTCGATTAACTGAAAAGATTTACAGATGGTTATAGATTAAAAAGTATGACTTAATTTAACGTTAATATAGAACGATAGATTAAATCCCTGTTTACAAATACGCATTCGGTATTTCAGAAACAATATCATCTGCGCCACGATTGACTAACTCGTCTTCAGATTGAGTAAATCGGCTTCCCTGGCGTGATGGCTTTCTGAATTTTTCTTCATCATCTACTGTATAACTACCCAAGAACATCGTCTCAAGTAATTGTTTGTAGTCAATGGCACCTCGCGTTTCAAACCGTGAAACTTTAACGCCACCCATATCAGCCTGCTTAAACAAACCCATGAGCTTAGTTAACGATCCTTGATGGACTTTTAATTCTTCTTTCAGTCTTTTCAATTCAGTTTCTTTCGATTTGATGATTTGGTATTGTGAGCGCCAGACATCACTTGCAGCTTCCCAATGAAATTTTTCAAGTGGTGTTTCAGGTATAAAATAATCTCTCTCCGGATCAATTTCCGGTGGCGTATTATTTTGTACCAGGTTCCAAAATGATTTAGCTTCATCAAGAATAAATTGAGCGTGCTGTTTTTCAAGAATAACTGGGAAATCCATAATCTCGCCTTTTTCAAGGCCAAATATTAAACGCCCTTCCGTTGATTCAGAAACAAGACATTGAGCAAATACTTGTGCTTCATACATTTTGTATGTATCACAAGACGTGCCCTGTTCTTTAATCTCATTCCAGATACGCTCACTGGGTGCTTTAAATTCATAGGGCTTGTTATGTTGGTCTACACCATCAAAACTTGCTCTAAGAAAAGGCGACCGTTTATTTTCCCCACAGACAGGTAACAGAAGTTCACCGTATTTTGCTTCAGCAATTTTACGGATGTCATCTTCTAGTTTATGTCCACGCTGTACATTCGGGTTTCTAGATAAATCAGGAGGATTAATCCGATTTGTCTTTTCTGCCCAGAGCATCCAGCGTGTTTTGTAAGGACTGAGACCCAAGATGATCGGAATATCCGATGCTGTAATACCTTGTTCTCGCCATGCCAACCAGTCTTTTGAGCCCTGGCTAAAATTGATAACATGCATTTTAGATTCCTCAAAGTATGAGGGGATCAATCCCAAAGGGAATTGTATTCCCCTCGAGTTTAATGGTTATCGTATTATGAAGCTTGCGCCTGACCTTCAATTATCATTCCACTACTCTCTGCTAATTTTTGTAAATCAGATTCACGTTGCGCAATGGCAAGATCAATTTGATTAAAAGCATATGACAGTTCATTCGGATCAGATAATCGTGATTGCGCTAACTCCTTACACGCCTCATATGCACCATTACTCTTGGCTCTGAAGATTAATTTATCAACAAATTCAATCGTAGATGATGACACTTGATCGCGTGTGGGTGATGGAGGTAAGGTGCCAGGAGAAGAAGGTACATCTTGATTATTAACAAGCGTTATTCCCTCTCCATTTTCCTCATTAAGAATTTGAAGTGCAGCAGCAAATCGGGGTGTTGTTTTAGGCCACCATTTAGAGGCCCGTTTAACGACACTTTTGAGTTGCATTTGATCTTCCCAGTTTTTCCAGGGACCATTTGCCGCTGCCGAGGTTGCTTTAATTTTATCCATGTCCGCACGGGACATCGGTTCCACTAAAACACCTCCACCGGGTAATTCTGCAATGCAGTAACCACCACGCACTTCTCCTCTATTAGTCGAGAATGGATCACAGGTATGATCCGGTTTTTCCGCAGGGCCCTTATAAACAAATTCATCATTGGTATACACCAATTCAGCTTTTGCCCATAAAATAGACCCTGTCTCTACCGCGAGTGCAATGAGACCTCGATAACTAATATCAAGAATCACCTTACCTTTACGGGGAACGAGATAGGCTAAACCCTGGCTAGGGTTTAAACTGAGCCCAATGGCCGCCACATTAAACATAGCCAACTTAAGAGACGTACTGTCTTCTTGTGCGGTTTTTCTTAATGTATCGTTGTTGAGACAGGCTTGTGTAGCAAAGACCGCCTCCGCTTTATAATCCAATAATTTGAATTCATCAAATTTAGTACTGGTTGAGCGAATTGCATCTTGCCATTTTACAGCGTGTGTTTCTTGACTCATAATAAGTCTCCATGAAGTTAAGAATCTGCGATACGGAATCACAGGAGGATTAAAGAATGCAAACCAGTCACAATTACATTGTCGATCATGACGGTAATTTTCGGTTTACGAAAAATGGATTGAAAGAAGTTGCACCATTACTTGCAAAAGCAGGCATTAATACGCATTCAATCAAAACATATGAGCAATACATAAAAGCAAGAAAGGCAGCTTCACCTTACTTCCTTGAATATTTGCAAGAACAAACCAATGAAAAACTTGCTGACAAACCAGATACACTGGAATGGAATGCAATTCGTGCCATTGTGTTTGAGACACCAGAAGAAGCGGAAGCTTTACTGGCTAAAGTTAAAAAGAAAAAACAGATATTTAATCGTTAGTTTTGATCTCATTTCGGGCAGAAATTTCTTCCAAAACAAGTTTCTTTATCCAACGAAGCATATCGGCTTGATCTTTTGAGATTGGTAAATCGAGATATTCAATTACCGCATTCAGTTTTCTACGAAGATCTTCAATACTGGCATGTTCGGCCCAGCGATAGATTTCATGACGTTCAATATCTCCCATAACAAACTCCAATGAGAATGATGGGGGCATACCACCGATAAGGTGATATATCACCCCATCGGGATTGAAATTAAGTTCTAATCGTTACAAATGTAAAATCAGAACATTAAGTTAAGACTTAGATATTATTAGGATCGAAGTCTTGTCCAGATGCTTGCTGAATTTCATTAAACGAACCTGAATCAGATTCATTGCGTTTAAAGTATTTAGGCAGCTTCTGTAAGTGATTAACAACAATCACCGTTCTACGTTTAGGTTGACCATTATCTTCCCAGGACTGGGCTTGAAGTTTTCCTTCAACAAGATATAGGTCGCCTTTTTTGACATGTTTATCAACATAATCTGCAGTTTTATCGAAAGACACTAAACTGTGCCATTCCGTTTTCTCCACATACTGATCTGTTTTCTTATCCAGATAAGTTTCTGTTGTTGCCATAGAGTAATTCACTATGTGTTTACCCGTGCTTGGATTCTTTTTGGAATCCGGTTGATCGCCAATACGGCCAATCAGTTCGACTTTATTACGCATAGATATTCTCCTTAAGAGAGTTGATGAGAAAGAGTCACTGGTTTAGCTAACTCGATGGATTGATATTTAGATTCAAGCTGTGCTTGAGTCATATAGATGGTTCGTAGTTCTGGGCTTTTATTTTTAAACATTGAAGGCATGCCTAACAATGCAAGATAAAACCCTTTGAGTAGAAGAAACGTGGATCGAACAATGAAGTAAATAATACGTTCTTCATTTTTTTCCAGCATTCCCATTACAGAACCAGCAATACCACAACCGACAAATAATGTGGCGAAAGCAAAAAGAGCTAAAATTATTTCAGACATTTTTTACTCCCACTAAACGATATGGTTTTTTAACCAATTCGCACATAACTACAACACCTAGAAAAGCTAACCCTGTTAAATATATGATTGATATTGACATGGTTAGCCTCCTAAGCTGCTACTGTCGTGATTTCAAAACCAAAGTCTGTGGAGTACACAGTTTCAATGATTTCGTTTTTACGCATGTTTTTTGAAAAGTCAGAAAGGACCTCTAAACCTAACGTTGTTCGCACAACTGTCTGATTTACAGCGCCATTACATGATTTTGCATCTGCTTGATTCACAGCGCGACTAACATCTGTTTCCCCAAAAGGAAAACAATCATTAAAAGTATCCATACGGATCTCCTTTAGTAGTTGAGAAAGAGTCAAAGCTCCGTAGAGCTCATACCATTTTCATGACTCGGGATGGTATTTTTCATGGTTGCTACAAGAACAACACTAGAAACAGGAGATTCGTATATGGGTTTTTATATGACCACTCAAGATTTGGACATAGAAAAACACACATAAAATAGTGAATATTTTAATCGGCGTTAATTAAAGGAAAATGCACAGGAAGCGATGATAAAGACGAAATATTTTCGTAGAGTAATTTTGGATATAGAGAGAATGAAGAAGTAATTCTTCGAAATAAATACGTGTGCTGAAATCAGTATTCGAACACGGACATTTATTATAGTAAGAAACGATTGTGTTAAATGCAAGAGTTATTAAACCGTTAAACTAAATTGATGGCTTATTTATTGTGATTACAAACGATTAAGGCATAGTAAAACCTGTTATTTACATTATTTAATGCAGATTTATATTATATGTTCAGCGTAGACACAAAAAGTAGATGGATTTTAATACTCGAAGGTATTGCAAGCGCATCAGTACAGTTTTTAGTATTAAGACAAACCGTACCCTTTGTAGGAAGTTCCGTACTGACAGCATCCATTATAATCACTATATTTTTAGCCGCACTTGCATTCGGATATCAATATGGTGGAAAGGTGCTTATAAATTATAAAAAACAACTTACACGAAATTTATATATCAGCACAGCTCTTTTAGGGATAGGTATCTCTTACCCTGTTGTGAGTTTTATTTTTGATACGCTTAACTTATTAACATCAAATATTTCAATTATTAATAATCCTCTCGTACATCTAGCCATCTATTCATCCATCATTATGGCACCTCTAATATTTTTCCTCGCTCAGACTGTCCCTTTGATGATTAATAACAGCCACTCAGAACGACCGGCTGAAGCGGCAGGTAATACAACTGCTTTATCTACCTGGGGCAATGTAATAGGCGGTTTATTATCAACACTGATATTCATGTATTATTTGGGTATTGGATGGACAATTTTTATAAACTGCCTAATTTTAGGCGGCTGCATACTCTATATTAATTATTCCGATAATGGCTTCCCCATTAAACATGCAATACAATTTACACTATTGGCCAGTCTTTGTTTTAAACTGAATGTGATCTATGAAAGCCATCATTTCTCGACTACTACACCCTACGCCAATTATGTGATTACCCATAATGACTCATTAAAGGGTAAACAACTTGTTATCAATCGTTCTAACGCAAGTTTTATCGATGACACTAATCGTAGTGGTTGGCCCTATATTGAAATTATCAAAAGCCATTTAAGTAATAAGAAATATGCGAATGCTAGTATATTAATTTTGGGTGCAGGTGGTTTTTCACTCACCGCTGATAAAAAGATCATCAAAAATATTACATATGTAGACATTGATCCTAATATAAAAGAAATTGCTGAAACTTATTTCTTAGATTCAAATATCAATGGCGACTTCGTTGCTCAAGATGCACGGGCTTACTTATTAAAAACAGATAAGAAATGGGATGTGATTGTAGTTGATGTCTATAGCAATTTAGCTGTGATCCCATGGCATTTAACAACCACCGAGTTTTATCAATTACTCAACAGTCATCTCACCTATAAAGGTTTAGCCGTATTAAATGTAGCCGCCAACCCTTATTTAGAGGATGACTTTTCGATGAATTTGGATCAGACAATACGATCTGTTTTACAACGCTGTGTTACAGATATAACCGCTTACAAGGACAATAAACAAAGTTTGGTTTATCTATGCCATCGTAAGAGTGGTAATATGAAATCATGGGTTTATCGCGATGATAATACAAGAGCGACAATTGATAGTTATATTGCATCTATAAACACAGAAGAACTAAACCATGAAAAGCCGTCAACAAAAGAGTAACTGGGTATCGGCTAGTGATGTAGGCCGAGCTGCCTTTTGTCCTCATTATCTGGTGCTTAAATATCGTAATTGCACTGTGTCTCATAAGGCCAGGCATGCCCGACATATTGGAAATATGGGTCACTCTCAATTAAATAACCTCGCCAAACAAGATAAACGCTGCTTTATTGCATCACATGTCTATGGCATAGATGATCCTAGAACCAAATACTTACGATTATGGCGCGATCGTGTATTACTTAAAACCATATACGGACAATTATTTATTACTACATACTATTTTATTTCGCCTTATCTTGTCTTGATATGTAAGAAACATACTGTACTAAATCGATTTATGTTATCTCTCGTAAACACGGTAATAAAAATAGTTAAAGCTAGAGAGAAACACAATGGATAATTTATATGTCATTGCTGGACTTATATTACTCACCATTATATATAAAATTATTACATGGAATAAGCGTAATAAAACTGGCTCATTAAATATTGATGGGATGCTAATATGGATTGATAATGGACAACAAACTAAACCTTTTTTTAACCAAAAATATAAAATTATGGGCAAGCCTGATCTTTTATATAAAATGAATAAAGGCGGTGTATTGGCTGTCGAGTATAAACATCGATTTAAAAACATATACAAAAGCGATATCGTACAAGCACAATGTGCTGCACTTGCTGCCAGAGGAGATAACTACCCCGTTGATGAAATTCTAATTAAAACCAAGAACACTGAAAAATATATCAAATTACCTACAAGTGATGATGAGCTATATGGGATTATCCAGGAATATGTACTTTCTACTAGAAAAGCCAACCATGGGAAAAATCTATCGGCTATTCCTAACAACTACAAATGCAAGAGTTGCGCTTATAGAAATAGTTGTACCTACCACTTTACCTATTAATAAATAATCTACCCGTATTTAAGTACATAGCAAAAACAGGCTAGCTGGCTCTATTGTGCAAACGTATTTTTTTAATCTGGGCTGATGTATATTCTTGTACTTCAGGGAGACATAGAGAATAAAATTCACGCATCGTCTGCTTATCCATCAGTCCTATGTCGCTCATATCCTTAGCGGATTCATGGATTACTTCTAGTATTGACTTATCCATCATTATTTACCTCAAATAATTTTTCTTGTTTCAATGCTAGCTATTTTTTGCAGTGCCTTCTTTTCTTTAATCGTGATATTGGCTTTTTTACCTTTGGTAAATCCATACATAAAAAACATATGACCACCGACATTAAAGGCGACTATTGTTCGAGTGCTTCTACTCTTCCCTGTATTACCTACGGCTACTCTCTTTTTATAAACTTTCTGGCCTAATGAAGCCTCGTACTTTCCAGCTGCTATTTCTATAGCCGCCACTCGTATATCTTTATCTATTCTTACCTAATAAAGTCGAAAACTAGATACTACCAATTTATGCCTGTTTACAGAGCGTGCCTACTTCTGCACATATGCTAATGTCGAAAACTAAAGCAGACCTTCGCCGTAGTGCTACTATAGGTCTCCTGTGTCTCATAAACGGTCATTCATAAATGATAAAACTGATTTCCTCTTCCGCAGGTAAGCGGACCTTTTGAACGCCAGCATAAAGCGCGCGAGGCACGAGCGTCGCCTTTGATGCGTTTGTTAGGCATCATTAAAAGGTGTCGTGACTATAAATTGTTACAACTAGGCCCATCATAAGAATTATCCCAGCTTGCCACGCTTTTTATTTGCTTACATGTAACGTTTACGCCTGCTAAATTAGCGTCTTTGAATTTTGAGCCAGTTAAATTAGAGCTAAAAAAATCTACATTTTCTAAGTCAGAATTTTCAAAATTTGCATTTTCTAGATTAACAGAAGTCAATTTTGCACCGACTAAATCTGCACCATCTAAATTTGTATTTTTCATGTTTGATTCTTCAATCATGGCTCTAGCCATATTAGCATTCTCAAAATTCACACCTTCCATATTTACTGATTCAAGTTTTGCATCTTGCAGATTTACATTTTCCATATATGCTTGACTTAAATCTACCCAATATAAATTGGCCTTTTCAAAATTGGCTGAATTCAAATCTGCATCTATTAGTTCTACATTTAATAACTCAGTGTTACTGAAATTAGCAATTGTAAGGTTGGCCATGTTCATCTTAGTTTTCGTGAGTTTTGACTTTTGAAAATCCACATTCTGAAGTATAGCTTCGGTAAAATCAGATCCAATAAGGTCCGTTTCTTTCAGATTTGCTCCTTCAAGATTGGCGTTTTTAAAACTAGCATATTGAAACCTCATTTTTTCTAAATTTGTGAACCTAATTGAGACGTTGTCTAGATTAACTCGGGACATATCTAAACCAGCTGGAAAAACAACTCGATCGAGAATATATAATCTTCTAGGAAGTTCTGAAACAGTGGTAAATCCAAGGATTACCCATAATATAATCAGCGGGATCACTCGTTTTTTTATATCTTTGTAAGCGTAGCTATTGAAATAACTTACTGATATAACAATTACAGTAAAGAAAAGGAAACTCTTAAAATATGGGTGAGGGTTTATTTTGTAGCTATAAAGAAGCATGATTAATGGTACATTAATTACACTCAGATAAAATGCTAAATACTCCATTTTCTTAATACCAAGATTAAATATAATGGGAAATTTTTTAGATGTAGATAAATTACATTTATCTGTATTGATAATCAACTTAAGAAACACATTAAAATATGCAGTAACAGCTAATAAAAATATTGGGCCTACAAAAATAAATATTTCGAGTGATAAGGGGATGCTCATTAAAGAAAACTGCACAAGTTTTCCTAATTGAGGCATCAAGTATTCATCAGAGACAAATAGCATGCTAAGGCAAAATACGCTATAAGTAACTAGTAAAAACATAGAACGACGAAGAGATAAACACATTTCTTTATATCTATCTGGTTCGATAATTATTGTTTGTTTTGAATTATTTAATTTAATAACTCTATTTATTATCTTCATGGTAGTCTTCAGTTGTACTTTTCCAGTTGGAAATATTTACTATTGTAGTTAAATGTCATTTGTCAATGATCCTATTAATTCAATAACTTGAGACCTTGTTCAACTACTACATTTGTGTTTAATAAACAGCTGATAAATATTTCATAATAATATTTCTTTATTTTCTTTCATTTTAAGCCTAACACCTTGCATGATGGGCGATTTTGGAATGAAGGCTGAAAGCCGTAGTGGAAAAATTATCCCTCTCCATACTATTGTTATAAGACTAGATTTCACGAGCAAATATGAGGCTGTAAATAAATCTGTGTAACTGTCTATCATTAACTTCAAAAATGAATAGGATAGACACAATGAAAGAAAAAGACTTACTTGCCATCGCCAAAGAGGCCGCCAAAAACATTAAAACTGAGCAT
>Ga0316205_10002840_pt1 | contig 17214 bp, 17 predicted proteins | sample 3monthpyrite_MG_FD_204941 | JGI IMG/M metagenome (GOLD analysis project Ga0316205, IMG submission 204941) | Microbial mat bacterial communities from mineral coupon in-situ incubated in ocean water Damariscotta River, Maine, United States -... | ecosystem: Environmental > Aquatic > Marine >... | reverse complement strand
GTTTATCCCGGATGGGGATGGTTTGCAGTATGAAGAAAAGGGTCTGATCAAAGTCGAAGGTCAGCGCCCGGTCAGCGCACAGCGCACTTATCTGTGGCGTGAGGCCGAAGGGGGCCGCATCGAAGTTCTGTTTGAAGATGGCAGCGCCTTTCACAGCTTTGATCGTGAAACCCTGAAAGACACCCATTGGTGTGATCCAGATACATACAAGGTCAAATACACCTTTGATATCTGGCCGGAATGGATGGTCAGCTGGGATGTGTCGGGGCCGAACAAATCCTATCAAATGGTGTGCACCTATCGCCGACCTGTGCCGGGTGATTAGACCGCGGTAGGACACATTGCCCTAGGGGTGGTCTTTGACCAGGTCCATATCGTGCGCCTCTGTCAGGCAGGCAATGAGCTCATGTGTTTTGCGGTCAGGTTCGGGCTTCTTGCGGGTGACGGCGGCAAAGGTGCTTGAATAGCCTGTGTCGGCTGGTGCAACCGGGCGCAGGGTGCCTTTGTGCAGAAATATTTTGGCCACGTGGTTGGCGGGCTGCTGATCTGGGGCGGCACGGGGGCCAATCAGACCGCGATGCCGCAGGCGTGGCCTCGGCGAACAACCGGGGCCCTTTTTTTGTGAGCATTAATTAACGGAGGCGATCTGTACCCTAGGATCTCAATCCTCTCTTCAACGGTCAGTCAGAGCCCGGAGTGGTCATTTTGATGGCTATCGACCAATGCCCGTGTCGAACCCAAAGCCCGCTGCTAGTTCGTAGCCAAATCTAATCGCGAATGCCTCGCCAGGCTGATATGATTGCCTCCGCTGAGCGGGCACCATCTGCCAGTGTCATGGGTCCAGAACATACCGAGATTCGCATTGCCGAACGTCCGCGCCAATGCCCGGCACTTGGATAGCACGTGCCCTCGGCTTGCACGGCGGCAAGCGTTGCCTCCGTCTTGTGGCCCGCGTCTGGGTCATCTTTGTTTCCACAGGTAACAACCACTTGATTTAGGACCACATCGTTGAGGACTGTCAGTCCCGGCTCCTGCGTGAGGCGATCCGCAATATATCTCGCAATTGAGCAGTGGCGTTCGATCATCTCAGCGACACCGGATCGCCCCAAGGCCTTAAGTACGGCCCAAACGGCAATGCCCCGCGCCCGCCGCGAAAGTTCGGGAGCGTAATCTGCAGGGTTGCGTCGCTCCTCTTGGGGTAAATAGCTGGCGGTCGACCCCATTGCGCGCTGTTGCGCGCCACGGTCACGGACCACAACAACACCGCAATCGTAGGGAATCTGAAGCCACTTATGAGCATCTGCGGCCCAACTATCGGCATTGGCCACCCCTTTTGTCAGGGGCTGAGTGCTCGGTGCTGCAGCGGCCCAAAGCCCGAATGCCCCATCTACATGTACCCAGGCCGAGTGTTCATGGGCGATAGGAATGAGGTCTTCGAATGGGTCGAACGCACCACTGTTGACGTTGCCCGCCTGCAGGCAAACGACGGTCGGACCATCAAGGCTCCGCAGGACTTCGGCAAGCCGGTCAGGACGCATCCGACCTTGGTTATCAGCATCTGCGATATGGACGCGCTTTGAGCCGAAGCCCAGCATTCGAAGTGTTAGATAAACAGACGAATGCGCCTCACCTCCCAGAACGACGTTGACCTGTGGAGCGCCGAACAACCCATCCGCTTCGACATCCCAGCCAGTTTTATCCAAGAGCGCGGTTCGGGCAGCAGCAAGCGCTGTAAAGTTCGCCATTGTCGCGCCAGTGGCAAAACCCAGCCCGGCATCTGCGGGCAAACCGAGCAAATCGAGCAGCCAATCTGCAGCGACTTCCTCCGCAGCCGACGCACCCGGTGCGATGTCGGCAAAGCTGGCGACCTGCCCCCAGGCGGAGGTTAACCAGTCCGCCGCGACTGCAGCTGGGTGTGAGGCACCAATGACCCAGCCAAGAAAACCGGGGTTGGTCGTGCCCATCAACCCGGGCTCAATTCGGTCGATCAACTCTGCGATCACAGCGTCAGCAGCCATTCCTTGTTCGGGCGTAGATTCGCGAAACCGTTCAAGGGCGGCAGGCGCAGGTTCTGCGGGATGAATTGGCTGCGTATGATCGTCGCGTCGATAGGCCAACGCCGCTTCCAAAGCTAAAGAGAATGCTAACTCCTGGTCAGGGCTAAGGGCCATTTTGTTCTCCACTGATCGCCATTCAATCAAGACATCGAGGGTACGGTCGCTGAGTGGAATACCCAAGCAGATTCTCCGACTGCCCTGCGCGAAACAAGGTTTGCTGGCCAACCAGGGAAGCCAGAGTCCGGGAGACAAGCTGAAACATTATCCAATATGCAGATGTTTGTCGTACCTATTAGACCGGTCGTCTGCATTTGCTGAGAGACGATAGGAATATTCGTGAAGCAGACATCTGGTCCACCAATTCGAATGAACGAAAAGCCCGCTCACCGGTCTTTGACCTAATTCTACGTGAAGCCATTTCGCGCGCGTCACATTACACCGGGTTGAGCCCCTGCGCCGCAGCAGTAATCAGCCAGTTTGTTGTTCCTGGCACCTTGCCCCCCGCCCAGAAAGTTCGGGCGAGGGGCGTTGGTCTGTCAGTGCAGCACCAGATGCGGCTGCCCGTCCGACGTTTTCTCGATCGTGCGGCCTTGGGCATTCACCGTCGCCGTCACCTGACGGCGCAGGGCGCTGAATTGATCCGAGGCGACCACATCAACAGGTTGGTCAAAGACCAGCGTCAGTTGCGCATGATCGGCACCTTTCTGGTTTACCGACTTGATCCGGCCCGCAAAGGCATGGCCGAGATATCGGCCCTCTACACGGGCACCGATTTGCCAGCGCGGAGCAGGGGCGGCCTCAAGCGCTGCGGACAGGGTATTCCAGTTGCGATAGCCCCATTGCAGCGCAAGAGTTTCCAGCGCGTCAGCGTGGCTGATCCGGGTGCCTTTATCGGCAAGGGTGGAGCGCAAACGGCGGGCTTGTGCCTTGAGCATATCGCGCGAAGGTAAAACAATCTGTGTCATGGTTTCTTTCCCGGTGAGTCATGGTCCGGAAGACGGGTGTTCGCGTTGCCGCCCGGTTTTGACTCTGGATTGGTCAGAAACGGGGACAGTCAGATAGCAGGGCTTCACCATGACCAAGCAGTCTGCGAACGGCGGGGGCCTGAACCCCTTGGAGACCGGTCAGATAGGCACTGTGCGATCTGGCGTCAAGGGGGCGGTGTCAGGCGGGGGGTGTGTGCCCCAAGGTCAGGCGTTGCGAGGGCGCAAAATCCCGCAAGGTCGAATAGATCAACAGCGTGGCCCCGACGGGCGGTGTATAAAACAACATGGTGGCCCCGAGCGTATAGATGGTCAGCCGCTTGGGCAGCGAGCAGTCATCGCTCAGATCGCTGAACTCGGCCTCGATCACGTCGTCGGGGGCGTCCTGCATATCTGATGGTGGGTCGTTGAGTGGTGAGCGGGCGGCGTGATCTTGCGATTGTGTTTCAAAGCCCTGCGGCCGCGTCGTCGTGGTGTCACGCTGTTGCATCAGAATGTCATCGGCCACGGCATCAATCAGATCGGCGCTGATCGGGTGATGGGCGTCTTTGTGCAAAACGCTGCTGACCGGCAGATAACTTGCCAGATGGGCCAACAGGACGTCTTTGACAAAGTGACAGGTTTCGATCCCGACATGGACATGAGGGCTGATTGGCGACTGACCAATCGCCATCAGCAGATAGGCCGGGTCATCGGGATGCTCGGGGGGGAGCCAGTTCAGGAGAATGCGCAGGGCATCGCGCTCGATAATAGCAACATCATCGCCGTCCCAGATCAGGGTGCGGCGTGTCAAACCCGTGGGTTGAAACGAAATGTCGAGGTCCTCGACTATGTCTTCAAATCCCTGGCGGGGGTGCACACAAAATTCCAGGGCGGCAATCGTACCAAAAAGCTGCTCGCTCATCTTGGTTCTCGTGATTTGCTACATCGGAAAGGACCAAGCCACAGCATTTAGGCAAAATTAGGTTTTAATTGAGTGGTTCGGGTGGCGATCACCCTTAAGGAGAGCGATTGATTGCGCAGGTGCAAATGTCCCATCCAGTCGGTTTTCCAATGGAATTGTCGCGGTTTAGCCATCGATCTGACCGGCCATGATCGCGATGGCCTTTTGATAGACGCCCGCCGCGTTCCACTGTTTGATCACACTGAAATTGGGTTGTCCTTCCTGATAGCCTTGCCCCGGTTTCCACCCTTTTTGACGCAGGAAATTGGCGGTTGAGGCCAGCGCGTCGGATTGATCGTAGAAATCCACACGGCCATCGCCATTGGCATCGACGCCGTATTTCAACGCATTGCCGGGCAGGAACTGAGTGTGGCCCAACTCACCGTGCTTGGCCCCTTTGGTGTCGGGGGTGATCGCGCCCTGATCCACCAGTTTCAGCGCGCCGATGGCATGGGGTTCAAAGAACTCCGAACGGCGACAATCATAGGTCAGCGTGACAATGGCCGACACGACCGAACTATCCCCCATGAATCCGCCAAAGCCGGTTTCCATACCATGAATGGCGATGATGACACCGGCTGGTACACCGTACTGACGCTCAAGCGCGGCATAGAAATTGGCGTTCCTGGCTTTGCGTTTGCGACCCTGGGCCACGATCGTGGTGGCACCGCGGACCTTCATGAACTTGTCCAAGCTGTATTTGAAACTTTTCTGATTGCGATCCGCCGAGATGGTACGCGAGGCATAGGTTGCCCCGGCCAGCGCATCGAGCCCACGTTGACCAACGCCCGCCTTCCTGGCCTCTTTGGCAAAAGCAGCTTTCCAGGCGTTGAATCCCCCGGCATCATTGCCGCATTGCGCAGCCACCGCAGCCCCGGCGGAGAAGATGCAGGCAGCGCTGAATGCGGCAGCGAAGGTTTTGATGGACATGATACGGGGCTCCTAAACTCAATAAAATCGCTTCAGTCTAGCCGGGCGATGGGAGGAGAGGAAAGTAAAACTTCCGTAAAACAAATGGATCGGCGGTGCCGGATGGGATCAGGCCATGACTCACTACGCTGGCCAGTGAGAAGGTGTTCGCGTCGCGTCGGTGGGTGTCGCAGGTCCTCAATCTCCGACCGGGGCGGGACGTGCACGGACAGGAAATGCGCGGTCGTAGCCCAGCGTGAAAATATAGGTGTAAGCAACAACAAAACTCGTCACAACGAGGTCGGTTGCAATCGCCTCAAATATCGTCAGGCCAAGCCACCATGTGTAGATCGGTAGTGATGTGACAAGCAACGAGAGTTCAAACCCCACGGCATGCAAGAGCCGCCCCAAGGGTTCTCGGTCCGAGGACACACGCCCACGGCGGGCATCAAGGCGATCAAAGACCAGGTTGAACAGCAGGCTGACAAGAAGTGCCTTGAGCGAGAGAACAAGACCGAGAAGCCCAATGTCCAGAAGGTTTTTGTCGAAAAACGCAGCACCCGCAGGAATCAAGAAAACCATAAGAGACACTTCAAAGGTGATGCTGTAACGCAGACGATCTTTCCCTGAGCGCAGAGCGGCGGTGTTGGACATTGCAGGTCTCCGGTTTGAATTGCACCGACTGGTATCAGAAATACCGCCGTGATAAAGTTAGATAGTATCTGATAATTAGATAGGTCGAGAATGGCACACCCGGACCAGATGCAGGCGTTTGTCCTTGCCGCCGAGCTTGGCTCTTTTTCGGCGGCAGCTCGTCGCATGGGAAAGGCGCAATCGGCCATTTCTACGGCCATCGCCAACCTTGAAATCGATGCTGGTGTCACGCTTTTTGACCGTCAGGGGCGCAGCCCCGTGTTGACCGAAGACGGCAAGGCACTGCTGCCGCATGCCAAGGGTATTCTCTTGGGCAATCAGGAGTTCTATTCCAAGGCCAGTTCGCTGGTTGAAGGGGTTGAAACCGATCTCTGTATCGCGATTGAACAGGGCATCAGCATCGGGCCGCTGATGGATGTATTTCATCAATTCAGCACCCGGTTTCCGCATGTGTCGCTTGAGCTTCTCCGACCGGGTCCATTTGATACGGCCACTCTTCTGAAAGAAGGCCGCGCCGATCTTGGCCTGATGACCGAGCAGGAAAGCTATCCGACGGGTTTTCAGTTTCGCGGCGTGGGCCATTCCAAACTGGTGCCGGTCTGCGCATCTTCACACCCCTTGTCCGAACTGGCGCAGGTCGGGTACCGCGATTTGCGCCAATACCGGCAATTGATTCCATCCAGCCGATCCCTGGCAACTGTCGGCCACCTTGGCAAGCGCAAGGGCACGTCGGTATGGTTCGCCGAAAGCCCGGACCTGATCAGGGAGTTTGTCACGATGGGCTTTGGCTGGGCGGAACTGCCCCTCTCTGTGGTTTCCGGACAGATCCGGGATGGCAGCCTGATCCGGCTCAACTATGCCTTTCAGCAAAGCGACATTCTTGAAGGCATCGATGTTGTCTGGACCGAACAACAGGCCTTAGGGACCGCAGCACAGTTCATTCGGGACAGGTTGCTGGAATTGCCGCAAGACGTGTGGCGCGGCGATTAACCCCAAGGGTAAGGCCGGTGGCCCATCAATGGCCAAGCCCGATCTTTATCCTGCACACAAACCATCATGCGTTTCAGGCGTCTGTAGATACCTTTGCCCATAAGCCCCGGATATGGTCGGGCAGGGTGCGGGCCGAGACATGGGCTTCGCGCACCAGATAGTCGAAATGCGCGGTCAACGCCTGAACGCGCTCGGTGTCGCGAAAGGCCATGTAATTGCGCCCGATATAGAGCACGCCCAGCAGGGGGCCGAATATCGTGACAGGGGCCGAGAAAATCGCGCGCGCATCGTAAAGGTACAAGCGCAGCCGTGGATAAAGCTGTTCGGTCAGGACTAACAATTGGTCGACCTGCTCGGCACGCACGTCGTAGGGCAGGCCTGCATAATATCCCTCGCCGCGCACGAACGAGTACATCTCGAACAGGGGCAAGGCGATTTCATAGTCCGATTGGGTGCTGCGCATCCAGGCCAGCCGGTCTTCTGATGCGCCAATCGCCTGATCGATCGAGCGGCCCAGATGCGGTGCATATTCCCAATTCAGCATCGCCCGGGTTTTCAACATATCGGGCAATCCGGCCGGGACATGGCGGATTTTGTATCCTGCCGCTTCCTTGTGCCACTGGAAAATCTGCTCATCCACCAGGGCGCGCGCGGCCTGGGTCACCGAAAGGGAATTGGCCAGAATATCGGCGGCGGTTTCTGGCCGGTCGGTGAGACCCAGCAGCCAGTCCGCCGACACGCCCAGTGAGGCTGCACATTCCCCCACCACCTGCGCATTGGGCAAGCGTGCGCCATCGCCTTTCAGCAACTGTGAAATGGTCGAGCGATCCACGTCCACGGACCGGGCCAGCGCGCTTTGACTGGTGCCGCGCTCGCGCATCGCCTCACCCAGACGGGTGCGAAACAGGGTCGCCCGGTCGCGTTTGTCGGTTTTATCCATCATGTGTTTAATTAAATCACATATGCAGAAGAATGTTAACCATTTCCTGAATTCTCTGCTGCCATTTTCTGACGTACCACTTTTGTGAAGACGAAGGGGAACGGAAATGGACACCAAGCACAGAACGCTTGTGAAAGCAGTCATCTGGAACGCGCTGGGGCTGAGCGTGATGTGTCTTGTCGGGCTGATCATGACCGGCTCGATCGCTGTGGGGGGAACGATTGCCGTGATCAACACGATCGTGGGTCTGACCATGTATATTGTTTATGAGCGTGTCTGGTCCCGGATCAGCTGGGGTCGGCTGAATGGATAAGCCCACCGTCGAATGGAAAACACTGGCCTTGCTGGGGGCATGCTATCTGCTCTGGGCGCTTGGCACGACATGGCTGTTCATGCTGTGGGCCCCACTGGGGTTTGTCGTGACGGTGGTGATGATTGCGCTGCATTCCTCGCTGACTCACGAAATGGTGCATGGCCATCCGTTTCCCAACGAGACGGCAAACGAGGCCATCGTGTTTCCCTGTCTCGGGCTGTTTGTCCCGTTCAGAAGGTTTCGCGATCTGCATCTGGCTCATCACGTGGATTCACGTCTGACCGACCCCTACGACGACCCGGAATCAAACTATCAGGATCCGGCTGTCTGGTCGCGGTTGCCCGGTTGGTTCCGTGTGATCTTGCGGGTGAATAACACGTTGGCCGGGCGGCTGTTGATGGGGCCGGGTTTGGGAATTTACGGATTGATCCGTGACGATCTGCGCGCGATCCGGCAAGGGGATGCCGCGGTGCGCATGGCGTGGCTGTTGCAGATACCCGGCGTTGCCTTGGTTCTGGCCTGGGTGATTTGGTCGCCCATGCCGCTGTGGCTCTATTTGCCTGCCGCCTATGCCGGTTGGTCACTGGTGAAGATCCGCACGTTCCTGGAACACCGCGCCCATGAACGGGCCAGTGGGCGTACCGTGGTGATTGAAGATCGCGGGTTTTTCGCCCTGCTTTTCCTGAACAACAATTACCACGTCGTGCATCACATGCACCCCGGCGTGGCATGGTATGATCTGCCCCGGATGTTTCGTGACAACCGCGACAAGTATCTGGCGCGCAATGATGGCTATTACTATCGCTCCTATGGCGAGATCTTTCGCAAACACCTGCTGCGCGCCAAAGATCCCGTGCCGCATCCGTTGATGGCCGAAAGGCCGTTGCCTGAAAATGCCAGAGTGAAAATTCCGGCCGAGTAATCCCCGACTGGCCTTTGCCCTGAAACGCGGGCAAGAGGGCAGGCATGGAATTCTGGATCATCCTTTCTATCTCGGCGGCGGCGTTTCAGACGCTGCGCTTCATGCTGCAAAAATCGCTCAGCATGGGACCGCTTTCGCCTTTGGGTGCTACCTTTGCGCGGTTCTTCTATGCCGCGCCTTTCGCGTTTCTTGTCGCCACAGGCTATCTGATCTGGCGCGGTGCGGTTCTTCCTGATCTGGGCGGGATGTTCTGGATTTATGTGCTGGCCGGGGGGCTGGCGCAGATCTTGGCGACCTTCTTTGTGGTTTTGCTGTTTGCGACCCGTAATTTTGCCGTGGGCATCACCTTCAAGAAAACCGAAGTGATCCAGACCGCCACGGTTGGGTTTGTCATCCTTGGCGACCGGATCAGCCTGCCGGGGATGATCGCCATCGTTATCGGGCTGGCCGGGGTGCTGGTGCTGAGTGATGCGCCGGTCGTCGGCGGACGCTGGTGGCGGCGGCTGATGAACCGCGCGGCGGGGCTTGGGCTGGCGTCGGGCACCTTTTTCGCAGTCTCGGCCGTGACCTATCGCGGGGCTACTCTGGAAGTGGCCAGCAATGATGTGTTCCTGCGCGCTGCCATCGCGGTGTCGGCCGTTACCCTGTCACAGACGATTGCCATGTCGCTTTGGTTGCGTTGGCGCGAACCCGGCCAGCTGAGCGCCGTTTGGGCCGCGCGCCGTGTTGCCGTTTGGATGGGCCTGACCAGTGTGGCAGGCAGTTGGAGCTGGTTCACCGCCTTCACCCTACAAAACGCGGCTTATGTGTTTGCCGTCGGGCAGATCGAAGTGATTTTTTCGCTCATGGCGTCGGTGCTGTTCTTCAAGGAAACCATCAGCCGTCGGGAATTGTGGGGCATTGGCCTGCTCAGCGCCAGTATTCTGGCGCTGGTTGGGCTGGGATAAAACGGGCGCTTTGTAGAGGGTGCGAAACGGTCCGCCCGGGGCCATCCGCATCGCTTCCGGGCTGGGATGGTAGGATCAAAGTATGGCGCGCTTTTACAATTCCGGCCCAGCCTTATACTCGCCCCAACGCATTACCGCGTTGGCCCCAAGCCATGTCATTGGCCGTGGCGGCAACCGGCGCGGCGCCTCGTGATCCATCACCTGATCCAATAGGTCCGAGCCCACACCCGAGGCGAGTTCCGCCATCAACATCCCATGCAACGTTCCCTTTGCCGTGCCCAGCCCATTCTGACAACAAGCCGAATACAGACCCTCATCCACCTTGCCCAAAGCCGGGGTGCCATTCCAGCTCAGACAGAGCCGTCCGCCCCAACGATACTCCATTCCGACCCCGTTCAGCATCGGAAACCGGGCGGCAAAAGACGCGTCATGGCTACGCCCCATCGCCTGTACCCGCGCAGTGCTGATTTTGAGGCCAGGATCGCAGGTGACGCGGTTGCGCACCACGACCCGATCGCCCCCTGTGCCAGAAATCCGCCGCACCGTGCTGCCCAGAGGATCAGATGGGGTTACCCCCCAACGCGCAGCGCCCCCGAGACTCCGAATTTCATCCGGCGTCAGCGCCCGCGTCATCGACGCATAGAGAAAGACATGCAGCAATTGGCGTTTGAAATAGCCAAAGCTGTTGGCATGGCCATTCACGGCCAGGATCACCTTTGGTGCGCTGACGGCCCCCTTTGGCGTGGTTGCCACCCATTCCCCTTGCCGATCAAGACCGGTGACCGGGCTATCCTCAAATATCTGCACCCGGTTCGAACGCAGGCCCGCCGCTACCCCGCGTACAAAAAGGGCTGGTTGGATCATCGCAGTACCGGGCGTGTATAGCCCGCTCTGGTAATACCGGCTGCCTGTCAATTCATGCATCTGCGCGGCATCCAGCGCCTCATGGGCCTCACCCATCGTGCTGAGATGTGCGGCATAATCAAGGTTGTGCTGATGCCCTTTCTCACTGGCTGCGGCGTTGGTTTTGCCCGAAAGGATAAAGGCCTCGTCGCTCAGCCCGAATTCCTGCGCCATGTCCCTGGCAAAGCTGATGGCGTGGCGGTTGGCGCGGGTTTGAGCCAGATCTGCCTCAAGCGCGCCGCCATAGTCATCCGAGGACAGATCATGGGGCAGGTCGATCATGAACCCAGAATTGCGGCCGGCAGGGCCCTGGGCAATCCGTTTGGCCTCAAGCAAGACGATTCGCGCATTGGGGTGCAGTTGTGACAGCCGTCGCACGGCTGCCAGGCCGGCAAAACCGCCACCGATCACCAGCCAGTCGGCCGTTATACGGGTCTCCAGCATCGCGCTGTCATCCGGCGCAGGCAAGATCGCATTCCACCCCGCAGGACCGGGATCGCAGGGCATCTGGGTGACCTTCATGGCAGGCTCAGCTGGGCTGTACGCCCACCATCAATGGTGTAAATCTGCCCGGTCACAAAGGCGGCGTCATCGGAGGCCAGCCAACAGATCAACCGTGCAACATCTTCGGGGCTGCCGGTGCGGCGGACCGGGTGGATGCGGCCAATCTGGGCGCGAAACGCCGCCGGATCGGGCATGGAGTCGATGAAATCCTCGTTCAAGGGTGTGTCAATCCACCCTGGGGCGACAGCATTGCAGCGCACATCGTCTGGCCCATGATCTATCGCCACAGCGCGGGTCAGGCCGTGCAAACCTGCCTTTGAGGCGCAATAAGCGGGGTGGCGGGGATTTGATCCCAGACCTTCGATCGAGCCAACATTCACTATCGCACCGCCGTTCTTGCGGAGCATCGCCATGGCATGGCGGATCAGCAGGAACGGCGCTGTCAAGTTGACCTGCATCTGCAGATGCCAGTCGTCCAGCGGGGTCTCTTCGACCGTGCCTTCACGCATCATACCAGCATTGTTGATCAGAATGTCCAACTGCCCGGCTTTGTTCTGCACGTCAGCAATCACCGTCTCAGGCGCATCCGGGTCGGTGAAGTCGGCGACAATCGTCTCGTGATCCGCCGGACCGCGCTGCGCCGTGAACACCCGCGCGCCGCCCTCGGCCAAAAGCTTTGCGGTGGCCTGTCCCATCCCGCTTGAAGCACCGGTGACCAGCGCGACCTGTCCTTCAAACCGGCTCATGTCACGGGTTTCCCGCCATTGACCTCAAGCAGTGCACCGCACATATAGCGCGCCGCGTCCGAGGCAAGAAACAGCGCCACATCAGCCACCTCTTCCGGCTCGGCGATATGGCCGATGGGCACCGATTTGTTCAGCTCGTCCACGGCCTTGTCCGGGTCAAACCCCCGCTTGGCAAAGCCCGAGCGCAGCATTGGTGTGTTTACCTCGTTCGGGCAGACCGCATTCACCCGGATGCCCTGATGGGCGTGATCACGACCCAGACACTGGGTCAGCGAGGCGATGGCGGCCTTGGACATCACGTACAGCGGATGGTTCGACCCGGGGCGCAGACCCCAGCAAGAGGATGTGTTCACAATCGCCCCGCCGCCCGCCTTGGCCATGATCGGGATCGCCGCCCGGCAAATGCGAAACGGGGCCTCGACATTCACGCCCATGATCAGGGCATAATCGGCATCACTGGCCTCGGTAATATCACCCCGGGTGATGACACCGGCATTGTTGAACAGCAGGTCCAGCCCGCCCAACGCCTCGTTTGCGTTCACCGGCAAGGCGTCACAAAACGCCCCGTCCAGCAGATCACCGTCCAGATGCGCCTCGGCCTCGACATTGTAGCTGTCACGATCACTGACTGCCACTGCCGCGCCCTCGGCCCGCAGCATCGCCACCAGAGCCTGTCCGATGCCACCTGCGGCGCCTGTGACCAAAGCGGTACGTCCCTCAAATCTCATGTCACAACCTCGTATCTGATGGGCAGGCGATCTGCGCCGGTATTGCCGCTGTCGGGCAGCCAATCGGGCGTGCCGTCATAGGCGACTGTCTGCAACGTGACGCGCAGCGCGGCCAATGCACTGGCGATATCCGTGCGCGCCACGAAATGCCCGATGCAATGATGTGCGCCGCCGCCAAAGCCGAAATGGCGACGGCGCCTGACGGTGATGTCAAAGCTTGGATCGTCGCATATCTCAGGATCGCGCGCCGAGGCGTGAACCAACAGATGCACCACGGTGCCCTTGGTGATGGTGACGCCCTCCATCTCGACATCTTCCAACGCTTCGCGGGTCGCCCATGTGGTGGTGGGGCGGGCGCGGATAAATTCCTCAATCGCCGCCGGGATCAGAGTGTCATCGGCCCGTAGCGCTTGCCATTGCGCCGGATGATCAATGAACAGCGACAAGCCCAGACCCAGCAACGCGCGGGTTGTGTCGACGCCGCCAAAGATCGAGATCACGATGGTGTTGAGCAATTCGTCATGGGTGCAATCGCCGTTGCGATCATACTCGGCCACCATGCGGGCGACATAGCTGGCCTCATCCTGCCCTTTGCGCACGCGGGCCACCAATTCATCTGCCAACGCATAAAGCCGGTCGCAGGCCGCATTGAACCGCGCCTCATGTTGTTTTGCCTCAACCCCCATGGCCAGGCCAAGATCGGCAGCGTCATGGGCCACTTCGGGCCAGCGTTCACGCTCCATTCCCAGCAGGGTGGTGATGGCCTGCCCGGAAAACGGCTCGCAAAACGCGGACTGGAATTCACAGGCGGTTTTCTGGCGCAAGTCGTCGCATAAATCCTGTGCAATCTGATCAAAGGCGGGTTTGAGGCTGAGCACATAATCTTCGCTCAGCGCCGGTATCGCCAGCGCACGCAGGCGCTGGTGCGCGGCCCCCTCGCGGCCTATGACCGAGTCTTTCCAGAACTCGGCAAACGACCCTTCGATACCCACGGTGCCGGGCCAGTTATGGCTGCCTTGGCGAAACCGCCGGTCGCGCAGGATCTGGCCAACCTGGCGATACCGCAACACGGCCAGCCCAAAGGGCGTGTCGGCACACCAACTCGCCTCGCGGGCCGCTGCGATCTGGGGGCCGCGTGTGGAAAAGCCGGGATCGGCAAGGTCCAGATATGATCGCGCATTGCCCATGTCTATGCTCCGAAAGACACCACGGGCGCGCCAAATTGGTCCGCTTCCGGCACGACGCCCAGACCGGGCCCTTGGGGCAGGGTGATATGCCCATCTTCGATCCTGATTCCGTTCTTCGCGTCGTAATGCCCCTCAATGTACGGCTGCGCCAGCCACACGCCCTCTAACAGACGAGGCTGTATTGTGGCTCCGATATGGGTGCAGGCGGCGGCGATGATATCTCCACCCCAGCTGTCATCGCAGGTATGGGGCAGGGCGCGGGCCTCACAGATATCGCGGAAGGCGGCCATGGGTTGCAGCCCTCCGATCCGGGTCACCTTCATGCCGAAACCATCAACCAGATTTCCCCCCACAGCCCCGATCACGGTGGCCAGATCAACGCTGCTTTCATCCATATAGATGCCGTGACTGACTTGCCCGCGGATCTTGCGCAGATCGTCAACCGTGTCACAGGGCTGCTCCATGACAAACGGGATGTCAGGGCATTCACGGCTGACCCGCAGTGCATCGCGCGTGGTCCAGCCCCGGTTGCCATCAACGGCCAGCCGAACCCGACCGCCCGTGACTTCCCAGACCTTGCGGATCACTTCGATATCAATCTCGACTGGGCGCCCACCGACCTTGATTTGCAGGCGGGGATAGCCCTCATTCATCTTTGCCTTTGCCAACCGGGCGATCTCATCCGGGCTACCAACACCGCTTGCGTAGTAGGACGGCACACGCTCTGTCGCGACACCGCCCAACAATTCGGCCACGCGCAGCCCCGTTGCTTTGCCGATCACGTCATGGCAGGCGATATCCACCGCCGCCTTGGCATAGCGATGGCCATTCAGCAGGCCATTCATAGTGCGATGCAACGTCAGTGGCGCGATCTCGGCCCCGATCAATCCTTCGCCCATCGCCTCCAGCGCGGCACGCGCGCCCCCGGCATGGCTTTCGGCATAGGTAGGGCCGACAGGACAGGTTTCGCCCCAGCCCTGCAACCCGGTATCGGAGATCATACGCACCAGCGTGGTTTTCAGCGACCAGACCTCGGCATTGGCCATGGTGTAGGGGCCATTCTTGACCGGAAGCTCGTGCTGATAGATGTGCAGTTCAGCAATACGCATCATTCGCCGTCCTGACGTCGCAGATCATGGCAATACTTTGCGTGAACGTTCATAGAGAGAAGTCCAATTCATCAAGCGGCGCAGACATATGCAGATGGGTGCCCACCCCGTGACCATCGGCCAGAAATGGTACACGCGTTTCGATTTCTGTCTTAAGGCCAAGCTGCTGATAGAACTGAACCGCCGGGTTATCGGCTGCGACATCAAGGGCCAGACGATTGCAGCCCTTCTGACGGGCCCGGTCAACGGCGTTTGACAGCAGTCTCCGCCCCAATCCCTGACCTTGCGCTTCCTCACTCACGGCCAGTTCCAGAACATAGAAGGACTCGCCTTGTGCTTCGGGGAACAGCCGGTCCATCCATGCCAACGCTTTCTCAATATGCGCGCCTTCCGCCGCGCTGAGGGCGTCTGACTGGATGCGCTGCGCTGCTTCGAAATTGGGGCCGTACTCCTCGGTTGTGTGCGCGATGCAAAGGCCGACAATCCTGTCATCGGTCTGGGCAACAACAGCTTGCTTGTGACACAGTATGCCTGCCTCGGATGGCCATTCCCGCGCGGCGGCGCGCTGAAACACCGACATCTCGCCAAACATGAAGTTCATCAAAACCGGATCGGTCGACCAGATCAGTTCGGCAATGCGATCTGACGACTGATCGGGGTGTCCGGGGTTGATGTTGATTTGCATGTCACAGGTCCTGATTGAGCGCGTCTGCCGCCGGGATTTCGCGTTCACGCCGGGCAATGTAATCCAGCAGAGCTTCGTTCACGCCCTCATCCAGTTTGGGTTCCTCGTAAGAGTTCAGCAAGTTGCGGGTGTAGGTCAAGGCGCGTTCCGTCACCTCGATACCACCCTCGGCCTGCCATTGCTCGATCGAGTTGTTGTCAAACAGCTCGGGCATGAAGAAGGCGCGCTGGAAATTTTCCAATGTATGAGGGTGGCCAAGGTAATGCCCGCCGGGGCCGATATCACCGACCGCCGCGACCGCTTCGTCAAAGTCATCCCAACGGATACCTTCGGCCATACGATAGGCCATCGCGCATTGTTCGGCATCGACAACGAACTTCGCCATGGAACAATGCATCCCGGCCTCGTTCCAACCTGCCGAGTGCCACATGTAGTTGGTCCCGGCCATTTGCAGCGCCATCAGCGTGGTGGCGCTTTCATACCCCGCCTGCGCGTCAAAGGTCTTGGCCCCGCCCAGTGTGTTGGACGACCGCCACGGCACGCCGTAGAACCGCGCCATCTGACCGATCATCATGTTCATGAGTGAGATCTCGGGCGTGCCTGCCATCGGCGCGCCGGATTTCATCGACACGGTGCTTAGGTAATGCCCGTAAATTGCAGGGCAGCCTTTACGCACGACTTGCGTATAGGCCAGCGCACTCAGCGCCTCGGCGTTCAGCTGTGCCACGGTTGGCGCGACGGACGCAGGCGTGTTGGCCCCGCCCAAAACAAAGGGTGAGCACAACACCGGTTGATTACGCCGGTTAAAGGCGCGCATGGCCCCCAGCATGGTTTCGTCCCACACCAGAGGCGAGTTGCCATTGCAATTGCCGGTCACCACCGGGTGGGATTCCAGAAATTCCTCGCCAAACAGGATCGCGCACATCTCAAGCACATCCTCGGCATTCTTGGGGCTGGTGGTCATGCCCATGAACATCTTGTCGGAATGCTTCATCGACGAATAGGTGATGCGCAGGTGCCGCTGGCTGATCGGGTGATCGTAAGGCTCGACGATGTGATGCGCCGATGAATGCATCGCGGGCAGCATATGCGCCAGTTTGTGGAAGTTGCTCAGGTCTTCCATCATCGGGTTGCGGCGCACATCATCAAGATCGCGCAGAAACGGCGCGCCGGTCATCGGCACAAAAATCGCGTTGTCGCGACCGAAGGGCAGGTTATTGGCCGGGTTACGCGCGTGATAGGTGAAGGTCTCGGGGATGGTCTTGATCAGCTCGCGCACAAGATCGCGGTCCAGATGCACGCGGTCGCCATCGCGGATGTCGGCCCCGACGCGTTTCCAGTCTTCAATTGCGATCTCGTCGCGGAAGACCACGCCGACATTTTCCAGAATGTCCATTGAGGCCGCGTCGATCCGCGCGATCTGTTCGCCGTCCATTGGCTCGGTCAGGGGAATACCGCGTTTCAGGGCGGGCAGCATTGTGAAATCCCGTGCCTGGCGCGCTGATTTGCGGGCACCGCGTCCGCGGCGCGTGGTGCCGACTGCGTCTACACTCATGCGACGTCATCTCCGTCTTTTGGGTCTGTCAGGTCGACCCAGATGGTTTTGATATTGGTAAACTGGTCATGGGCGTGGATCGAATTGTCGCGCCCGCCAAAGCCCGATTGCTTGTAGCCGCCGAAGGGGGTCGAGAGAT
>Ga0316205_10002839_pt1 | contig 17215 bp, 22 predicted proteins | sample 3monthpyrite_MG_FD_204941 | JGI IMG/M metagenome (GOLD analysis project Ga0316205, IMG submission 204941) | Microbial mat bacterial communities from mineral coupon in-situ incubated in ocean water Damariscotta River, Maine, United States -... | ecosystem: Environmental > Aquatic > Marine >... | reverse complement strand
GAAGGACTGTCATGATGTCCTTCCATTCATATTGTGGACCATCATTTGAATACACTGATGAAGAAATATTCTTTCCAGATGATTCACCTGAATATTCAAACCTGTGGAAGCAGTTTGACGGATGGTGGAATGCAAAGGGAAAATGGATATACAATCATTAATCCAAAAAAAATTGATTAAATTCAGACAAACCACATCAGCTGAACACACCTGACACAATAATGACCCCTGCAGCCAGCCCTGAAGCCCCGGCCAGCAGATCAAGACCATGTTCAATCAGTGTGTTTCTTTCCCATGTGGCCACCTCATAAGCCACCAGAATGGCCAGAATGACCACAAACGCCACTATCCAATGAACAAAAGGCACAGAAGCCAGCAGGGACCCGCCCAAATAGGCCCACAACACATGCTTCATCTTGTCATCTGGAAGAAGTGTTGTGATGGTTTCAATGACTTCCTGAATCTTTTCTAATATGATTTGAATGTTCACAGTCCTGCTTCCTCCAAAACGTCAATCAATGTTGTATATCTTTCTGCTATTTCGTTGTATTGCTCAGCCCATCCGATACAGTGATTAATCTGGGCCTGTTGGGTAATAGTGGAAGGCTGTTTGGCCTCTGTTTCAGTGATGGTGGAATCACCACCTTGATGCATTCGTTTTCCTTTGGCTGATTTGTTGAGCAACCCAACAGCCCCCCGATTGAGATCACAAGAACGATTGTCTTCCACATATTCAGTCACCTTTTCCTTTATTTTCACATATTCAATTTTGATGTTGTCTTTTTCAGCAAGCCACTTTGCAGTGATGTCATTCATCCGGACTTGCTTTTTTTCGCTTTCCGCAATCCTGACATTCAATCTTGCTCTCATTACTGATTCATATTCTGCCTTCGCCGTATTATATCCTGCATCAAATTGATTGGATGAATACCAGACAATGAAAGCCATGACCGCAAGTCCGGCTGCAATGTATGCATAAATCTTCATGACAACACATCAGGGTTTTTGGTGTATGACCTCCACCCTTTTGCAGCACCTGCAATTGCAAAGATCAATGCAGCAAGCCAGATGACACCACCAATGTCATCAAAGTTTGTATCCCTTGGCATTTCAAGCAGTGCACCTGCCAGCGGTCCACAACCCGCAATAATTCCTGCAAGCAATCCGTCAATAAAAGCTTTCATTGTTTTTGACATTTCATTCACCTTTAATCATCAAAGTTATGCAGAAATTCTGTCCACCTGAAACCTGACCCCGGGTCCACCTTTCGACCAGGCGAAACATCAGAGTGACGTTTTACTGATTCAATGTCATGATGGTTCATCCAGTTTTTTATCAATTCAACGCCTGATGCATATTGTGCAGTAGTCACATAATCAGTTTTTATTTTTTCAAGAAAGGTTCCATAATCATGAACACCTTCAACCAAGAATTCAACACCAAGCGAATTTTTATTGTATCCGCGCGCGTGCCATGCACCTTCTTCATCATGTCTGCACCTGATGACATCACCTGAAGGTGTAATCAATGCATGTGCTGATAGCTTCAGGAATTCAAGCCAATCAACAGCACTGTATATTTTGCCCCGGTCATTTATTTGTTCACCCATAGAATGAACAACTATTGTTTCTGGAAGATTATGACCACCACCATGATCAAGGTGCTGTTGAATTATGTTCATTTTTTCAATTCCCGATCAACTAACTTGTCAACTGATTCTGTCAACCTGTCCACACTGTCCTTGATTGGTTCAATAGCACCCTTTATTATTCTTTCAACTTCAGGCTTGTCAAAATGATTATTTGCAACATGCAGTTTGTGTTCATTTAATGCTGCAAGTGTTTCTTCATTCTCTTTTTTAAGTTCTGTATTCTTTGACCAAAGTGCTTTTATTGGAAGCAGCACAACACCCCAAAGATACTGAAGAAAGAATTTCCAATTATCAGGATCACTAGCTGGCATTATTAAACCCCTTTTTTTAGTTATAAAAAAACCGCAATGAAGCGGCGTGAATTTATATATTAAATATTAATATAAACAATTAACAAAAAATCATTTATGTTGATATGTCCGCCCAAGCCCAAATTGAAAATGAAGTTATTGTGATTGATCCTGTACCTGCTGGTGCATCTACTGACCACGAAATCCTATCCCCTCTTGCAATAGTTATTTCACTAGTAAATGTGGCAGTCTTTGTCCCTGTAGAACTTGGTATGGTTCCACCTATATATGTTCCATTCCTATAAATTTTCACTGTCGCGTTACTTGATAAAGATTCTGCAAACACGTTATATACAAATTGTCTGAATATAAAAGAACAATCATAGTGGTTTGTCCATTCCCTGTTCCCAACATTATTATCGGGGATTGCATTCCCATTGCAAAAGAATTTTTCTTCTGTTGGTAATACAGTCATTTCCCCTGCGCAACTTAAATTTATCATGTTGGTGTGCGCTAATTCTTCAGGACCAATTGAAAAAAGAATGACTGCGCCAGCATCAAAGTCCATTGCAAGACCTGTGCTTGAATCAATGTTTCTTTCCAAATCAACATTATAATTTGGTGCTGATCCAGCCCAAGCGGTAACTTTCACCCGTTCCCACTTTGTAGGGTTATCTTCATCATCAACTATGGTGAAATATCTATAAGCAACAAATGTTCCTGATATTGTATTTGGTCCAAGACAATAGTTCCAAGGCTGTCCAAATGAAGTAAGTTGAATAGATGTTGTGTCTGCGGCTAGAAGGTTTGAAGAAAGTGATTGTCTTGAACCGTTACTGAATGGAATATAAATCATTTTTAACCCTTCACCCATGCTTCAAGTGCTATCATTCCAAATGTCACAGAACCAGAAGTTGCAGAACTTGCATCAATTTCATATGAAACTTTGTCAGCAGGTGATATTGTAACCGGGTCAAAAGGTGCTTCAACAATCATTCCGGTTGTATAAGCAGGAATTATTGCCCCTGTTGCAGCAGAGCCATTTATTTTTATAATAACGTCTGCAGGGTCACCACCAGCCAATGATTCCGCTGAAACATATAAAGCAATCCTGTCAAACTGAAGGTCACCGGGAAAACCAGACACCCACTGCCTGTTTGTTTCAGTTGCATCAATAATTGGATTTTTTGGACAAACATATTTGACATCACCTGAATTGACAGTCATTGCCCCGCAAGCACTAAGATCAATCATTGAATTTTTTCCAATTTCTTCAGAACCGACAATCCATTCAACAATTGAACCAGCATCAAAATCATGTGCACTTCCATCACTTGAATCAATGTTTCTTTCTAATGTATATGTGAAATTTGGATCAGAACCGGCCCTTGCTTTTACTTTTACCCGTTCCCATTTTGATGGTGTTGTTGCATCTTTTATTGTCAGAAAATAATGCCTGTATAAGTCAGGACTTAAAAAATCAGGTGCAGGTGGCAACTTGAAAGGTGAACCAGCTGAAGTCATTGCAATACTAAGTGTGTCTGTTGATAAAATATTTGCAGACAATGTGCATTTTACACCATTCAAATCATTATAATGTAACATTATTTTTCTCTTAATATCGACGATATAAAGGTGCTGAAATTGATGAAATTACAGCAGAACCAGATGTTGCAGAGTTTCTTATTCTGAAAAAAAGATTGGAACTTGCTGACAAGCTGTTAAAAACCACTCCATTTCCAAACGTTCCAGTGTTACCAGCTGGAATTGTTACTGAATTTTTAAATGTCCCAGCTATATATAAATCAATAATTAAATCTGCATCAAGGCTGTTTGATACCACTTCAACCATTGTTTGATTGTGTGCCAGATTATAAGGATAACCATTTGTCCAATATCTATATTGCTGTGTTGTCGTTGTTACTGGGTTATCTTTGCAAACATAAACATCATCACCAAAGTTGATTGCAATGTTACCAGCACAGCCAGCATCCAACAGTGGAACTTCAGAAATTGAATATTGACTTGGTGTTATTTGAATTATTGCCCCTGCAAGATATGAATCAGGGTTTAAATTCCTATCAATTCCCCTTGTCACAGTATATGTGTAATTTGGGTATGTTCCAGACCTACCTGTGACCCTCATTATTTCCCATTTAGTCAGGTCATCTGCATCTATAATTGTTATATAATAATAACCATATGTTGACCCATATAATAAATTTGGTGCAGGTGGCAACTTCCATGGCAATGTTTCCGTGACTTCAATACTTGTCACAGTTGTATTGATTCCAGTTTTCAGAGTACACCGAACACCATTTGTGTCTTTCAGTTGAAGTCCCATATAATACCCTAATCAATCGCCGTTACTGGTGCAAACCTTTGGTTTGTGCCGATTGCATACAATGAATTTTCAAGATTGCTGCTTGAATATAATCCAACATATAATGTATTCGCATCTGAATCACTATATATGAATGAAAAAATATAATAAATTCCATCCTTGCTGATTGCAAAAATATTTTCATCTTCCATTCCATTATTTCCAAAAACAGTTGATGTATGAACTGGTATTGGATCAGAACCCCAAAGTGGTGGTGATGTCCACCAATTAATGCTGTTAATATAAAATCTATTTGCTGATTCAAGTCTTGATTCACCAAGGTATAAAATCCAATCTTTTCCAGACTGTGAATCAATCCATTGCTGCTGTGCTACTGACTGAAGCTGTGTTGTATCAAAACTGTCTTCAGGTCCTGACTGTTGAAGTGTTCCATGCCTATAAATTGAAATCTTTTGCTTTGCACCGTTTGTTTCCATTGCATAAAGATCATATATAAAAATACCAAATCTTAAATCACAATAAACAAGTTTGTTGCAAAAAGTGCCGGTGTTCAAATATGTTGAATTGTCAAAATAATATGTGAAAGTGTTTCTGACATTCCCATTCAATTTGAATGTCACAGTTCCATTGATATGTGCGCCACTGTCACCTGATGTGATTGTTTGTTCACCTGTAAGAATTTGAAGTGCATCACCAATCCAATCAACTGCAAGATAAAACCCAGATGTTGCAACACCGTGGTCTGTGAATGAAACAGTTTCACCTGAAAGGGTTATTCCGTATCTATGAATATTGCCAGGGTTTGATGTGTCACCAATTGCCCTTGATATTTCAATATTAGTGTATGCCCCCGTAACAACTGGAACATCAAATCTTCGCAAGCATTGGGCAGCAGTTCCACTTGAATTGAACAGCCAACAAGTTTCAACTGTGTGTGCGTTTGTTTGCTGTGAAATAGTGTGAACAAGTTTCCAGCCATCAAGATTTGTTGATGCATGGTAAATATTATCATTACCTGTTATCGGTCTGATGTAAAACTTGTCTTCAAACTTTGTTGTTGTAACAACGACATAATCAGAACCACGAACAGCAGCACCTGTGACAAATTCATTGCTTGGTGCAGAAAATAAGAATGCACCTTTTTGATAAACAGACTTTGAAAACCATGACCAATTATAAAGCCATGTTCTGACTTCAGTTCCACCACCATTGCTGTAATTATATCTACATCTTCCAAATGGATTATATCTGTCCGGTGGACCTTTGAATGAAAGTCTTGTTCCATCAGCACCAATCCAATCAACATGAAGATTTGAAGCTTCAGAATCAAGACCTGCAGTCAGGACATTTTTGTGTTTCTTTTCAACCCAATTTCCAAGAATGTCCTGTCTTAATCCTGACATCATATTCAGATTATATTCCGACATTATTCTTCTTGTTTCAATAAAGCTTGGATGATTTGAATCAACAGTTGTGTGTGAATCTAACCATCCACCGCGACCATCATTTCCATAAAATCCCAATGCAGAACCATATATTGCAACATCTTTTCCTGATTCATATCCAAGCACGCCATTGATTTGTGCACCATCTTCATCAAGAAATGGTTCGGCCCATCCAAATGGTGCTGAATCAGATGCAGGCAAACAAAGAAATGTGTCTTCAGGACATGCCCGTGGATTTTCTTTGAAGCCAATCACTCTTGGTGTTGCAAGATTTCTTCCAACGTATTCAACAAGAACAATGTCGTCTGGAATCAAAACTGCTGAAGCACAGTCCATATAAACAACAGGAACATCAGTCAGGCTTGGTGTCTGATTAAGGTTGATTCCATCACTTGATTCTGAATCAATTAATGTTAGATCAACAACGTCATCAAGATAATTGACAGATGTGACTGTTGCTAATCTATAACGTGGACGCCAATATTCAACATGTGTGTATAGACCAAAATTATAATATGGTGCACTACCATAATTTGCTTTATGTTCCTGAAGAATTCCATCTTCTGCTTCTGTATATGAGGCAGAATCACTGAAGCCAGGTGCAATAATGATTCCCTGATCTTTGTCACCAGCAATTTCAGCCAGTTCAACAACACCTGTCAATGTTTCTGTCAGGTCAGCACACCATGCATAAATTGTTCTTAATGCAGTAACACTTGACAGTTCAGCAAGTTCTTTTTCAAAAGAAACTTTCTTCAGCCTTGCCAATCTTAGCTTATAAAGACTATCTTCATATATTGCAGACTGTTCTGTTGCAAACAACACTGCATCCTGAATTTGTTTTTCAGTTGAAGATGGATCATCGATGACAGCATCAAGTGCTGTAAGTGCTGCACCTGCTTCTGCTTGAAGTGTTGCTGTGCTTGCAGTTTCTGTTGTTATTTCAATATCAACTGCAGCAAGATTTGCAAACACAACATTCAGCTGTGCTGCTATTCTTCTATAGTCATAATTTGATTCTATAAAATAATAACCATCTGAACCACCCGAAAGAATTGTTCCCTTTCCCATTTTTTACAACTCGGATAATTCCATTGATGAATCGTTTTCTGATTCTGTTATTGTTACAAAATCAATGACAAATGTTTCAGCGCCAATTGTCACTTCGTCACCGGGTTCAATAAAGTTGTCAACAGGAAGTCTGAATCTTCTTTTGCCATTGCTAACAGCCCTATATTTTGGATTGTATAATGTTCTGCTTTTGCCATTTGAAGAAACTGTTTTATATCCTACAAGTCCAACACTGCTATTGTCACCACCTTCAAATGTTTTTATGTCATCAATGCTTGTCCTGACTATTTCATTGAAGAAAGTTGAACCGTCTGTCAGGATGTAACCCCTTGACATGACAATTTCCCCATTTGATCTGTTTGAAATTAAGTCTGCATAAGTTCCTGCATCTTTGACAACGATGCTCAAATAAGTTGGTGACCCTGATCTTTTCCTAGTAGTGAAACTTTCAACAGGGATTTCAACATCAGATAATGAATCAGGTGCACCCGTTATCACACATTTATATAAATGTGTGAGTATTCTTGATTGGTCCACTTCATTTATTAAATACAACGCATTGTCTGACACAGGAAAATCAATAACTGGCAATGTTATTATAATCGTTAAATCGGGCACAAATTGAGTTACACCAAGAACCCCATCAACACCACCCCTTGAAAATAATCTTGTCATGTTGATTTAAAATAACCGCTTGCTGAAGGTATTATTGAAAGGTCATTCCCATCTGTTATGATGTCGGCTGGTGTGTCATCCAACAAATATGCAGCGACAAGTGGATTCACAAGACCGTTGATTGTTCCAGAAAGATATGTGACTGCATAACGAAAAGTTAAAACAGCATTTGCAGCAGAAATTGGATCAGCTGACAGCTTTCCAATTAACGTGTCATAACTGACAACAGGATTTGCAAGAAGAAACCCGCCTGAAACATAACCAGAACCAACAACTTCATTTGCAGAAACATCTGCAAAAATTGTGTCTGTTGCATCAAATGCGAAACTGCTTGTCAATAATGCCAAGTATAGTGGGTTATCAAATGACCCATCAAAAGGAAATCTTCTTGCAACATTATATTTGTATGTAATAACGGCCATTAGTTCAGCTTTTCCTTAATCAATATTGTGATTGAAAGACTTCCACTGACAGGTGAAACAGAACTGATGACACCTGAAAAAAATCCATCAGGTGTTGAAATATTGATCAGTGAATATGTCTTTGCAATATACCTGATTTTATTGGCATCTGAAATGCTTAGCGCATCAGGGATTGCTTTAATGGTTCTGTCACCGTCAGTGTATCCGCGATCTTCAATTACAACAATGCCATTCAAAGCTTTGCTTCTTGACACCCTCCTTGTAAATGAATCAGCATCTGAATTCTGATTCAGTTTGTTTATGACAACACATCCTTGTGTGTCAAATGTCATTGTTGATAATCCAATCATTTAATTCACCGCAACCAATAAGTCAGACTGTTCTTCTGTGATTCTTAATCTTACCATTTTAATGACTTCAAACATGAATGCTTCAAGATGTGGCGCAAGTCCTGAACCATCAATTGTGAATAAACCGTCACCCCTTTCAAGTGATTCATTTCTTGCTTTTAAATTTTCTATTTGCTTCAGTCTCAATTGGTGCGCGTCATCAGCAGCAACTTTCCTGATTGCATTTTCCTTTTCAAGTTGATCTTTCAGGACCTTGAATGCAGCATCAAATGCACTGACACCTTTGAAATTGGCAAGCGGTCCAAGTGCTGCAGAAATTACATCACCAGTGCTAATGAATATTGTGTCAAGATTCTGGAAAGTTGCTTTTATTTCTTCAGCGTTTGCCTGAACTTTTGCAATATCTAGTTCAATAGAAAATTCAAGTGACTTTATTCTTTCATTGGATGCAATTTCTTCCATCTTTATCAGAAGCGCATCAGACTTTGACACAGCATTTTTTGTCTTATCAGCAACTTTGTCCAGGCTGACACCTACATTTGTCAAGGCCTGTGAATAACCAACAATTTTTCCATCTTCATCTTTTATTGCTTTGACATAATCACCAGAAACATCGACAAGATCACCTTGTTTTTTTGCAAGGTTACTGACAACACCTGTGACTGAATCATATGCAATTTTCTGATCATTGAATGATTTGACAAGTGCATCACCACGTTGCTTCACAATTTCATCAGTGTCTGCACCTTGGCTTTTTGATTTTATTAAATCATTTATTGCTTTTATATTTTCCCTGATTGAATCAACTTTTCTTTTCTGAATAGCTTCATCAGCCTGTTGAATGGCAAGTGCTTGTTTTTCAGCATCACTGACTTTGCTGAATGCATCAACTAATTCATATAATTTTGTGCCTAATGTATCAACCCCGGGAACAAAGCGGTCATTCAAATCAATCCATTTTCCAAACTCAAAGGTCAGGATTCCAATTGCCCCTGCAAGACCTGCTTTTCCTGCAATCTTAGTCAGCCCAATCAGACCGCTTTTCAGGGAAATATTTGCAGCATTCAATGCAAGGTATGCAACAGACAATGCAAAAATTGAAGGCGCAAGGGAATCAATGACAATTGCAATTCCACCAATACTTCCAAGCAATTCTTTTGATCCATTTGAAAGATCATTAAACCATTTAACAGCATCAATCAGCAATTCAATGACAGGTGACAGTGCAGTTCCAACACCTGCAGTGAATGTTGCCAGTGTGTTGAATGCAGTTCCAACACCTTCAATGATATTTTTCAGACCATCAACTGATGTCAGGTCTGCACCACCAAACAAATCATTGATTGAATCTTTTAAAACCTGAAGACCTTCTGAGAATTCACTATAATCAGCAGAATTCAATGCAGCTGGAAGATTCCTTGCAACTTCTTCCAGTGTTGCCTGAATAGCTTGTCCAATGTCTTCAATGCTTCCAACAAATTCTTGAAGTGCACCACCCTTCACACTGTCATCAACAGCATTAAATATTGCGGATAGTGCTGCAGTGATTCCACCAAATTCATCAAGCAGTGGGTCACCAATTGAAATCAGAACTGATTTGAAATTGTTAGTCAGATTCTGAAGGCTTAATCCTGCAGAATCTTCCATTTTTTTGAATGCAGCATTGACAGCGCCTGTCTTTTTCGCCATTGCATCAAGTGCTTCAGTGAACTTGTCACTTGATTTCCCTGTCAACGTGAAGATTGCATTGACAGCTTCTGAACTTTCAAAAAGCTCAAGCATTTTCTGCTGACTTCCACCCGTTTTGTCAATCAGGTCTTTCAGGAACCCGGAAAGTCCTTTTGCTTTGACTGCCTGAAGACCAAATTCAAGTCCGAGTTCAGCAGAAACTTTCTTGGCCTTCTCAGAAGGTTTCAGGATATTAGTCAGGACCGCTTTGACAAGGGTGATGGACTGTGAAACCTTAGCGCCTGAAGATGTTATTGCTGCAATTGATGCAAGTAGTTCATCAAACGACACCCCAACATTTGAAGCTGTTCCTGTGACCTGTGCAAGACTTGCAGAAAGTTCTGGAAGTGTCAGCTGACCTTTTTCAACTGCCGTGAATAATGCATCAGAAAATTGTGCAGCACTATCTGCTTTTAAACCATAGGCATTCAGAGAAGAAACAAGAACAAGAAGTGTGTCATTTAGTCCTGCTTTACTAGCAACAGCAAGTTTTTCAGCCTGACTGACAACACCAATTGAATCCTTGTAATCAATGCCAGCAGAAATTGATGAATAGATTGACTGTGTTATTTGGTCAAGTGACTGTGTTGAATCTTTTGAATATTCTTTTATTTCTTCCCTGAATTGACCTAAACCTTCAAGTGGAATGTTTATCAGTGTTGCAATTTCTCTGAATGCTGTGTCAAAATCTGAAGCAACTTTGACAGAAAAAGCGGTCAGAGCAACACCAGCAGTCACTGCTGCAGCTTCAAATTTCAGAACTTCTTTTGTAACATTGGACAAGGCACTGACAGATGACTGAATGTTTGATGTCACCTTGTTAATATTACTTAATGCAGAATCAGAACCTTTCCCTGTCTGGTCAATCCCATTAAAAATAATATCAATTGTTCTTCTTAAATCTGGCATATTTTATCCAAAAAAAAGGCCCGATCATTTTGACCAGGCCTTTAAAAATGTTAATTTATGATAAAACTTTATTTATTAAGTCTGTTTTTTTTCTTTTGACTGATAATGCAAAGCCCAAAGTGCAGCTTCATCTTCAGTCCATCTTCCATGTGGAAAATGTTGTGGAAGTGCTTCAAATAAAAACCTTCCATTTTGTTCACACATCATCAAGCACATTCTGACTTCTGGCATTCGCCAGAGTCTTTGGGCTTTCCCAATGTTGCACCCTCACCTGTCAATGACAGTATCCTGTTTGTTATCTGAAAAAATATCACAGGAAATGCATCATTTAATTTGACAGCAATTTGATTGTCAACAACTGGATCAACAGAACCGAGTTCAAGAACAGCAATCCTTTTTGCTGTTTCATCTGGAACTGCTTCACCAATACCAAGCAATTCACGCATTCCTTCAATTACATCTGTTTTATCACCAGAAACAAGACCTTCAGCAATTGCAGAAAGGTTTCTGTTTTTTGCAACTGCTTCAGTGTACTGTGCAACTTCACAGCCATTCAACCCGCGCACATTCCACACAGGTTCCTGACCTTCTTCAAACCAGCTTTGAAGGTCAGGAACTTTTATGGCTTCAACACGTGGATTCAAATCAGCCTGAATAAATTCATCTGTTTTGAATCCGGGCATTACACTTCGACCCTTGTCGCTTCATTTTCTGCAGAAATTGTGCAATTTGCAGTTGGATGATCAGTTGCACCAAAATCAAGATCAATACCAAGAATTCCTTGGTCAAGCCAGTATGGTGATTTGTTCTTGTTAGGAAAGAACTGGAACCACAAGTTTTCATTCTTGACCTTCACAATTGCATCAGTCACACCATCATTCAATTTGGCAATGAACGAACCTTGACCAAGTGAAGTGCTGACAGAACCAAGTGTCTTGTTATTATAATAAGGTTCTGAAGAAACAGAATGACTGTTTGAAGAAGGCTTGTAATCACCCGCAATTGATATTGGTGCAAAAATTGGTGTGCTGAAATCATTGAACACGCCTTTTGGGATTGCTCCTGTGTGTGATTGAGGAAGAACAGAATCAAAAGTGATTTCACCATCAGCAGGATTTTCTTCCCACCCCGGAAAATCATATTTTTCACGATGTGTTCCAACAACAGCATAAATTTCAGCAGCAGTCACAGCTGCCGCAGTGTTGCTTGCCATTCTGACCTGTGCAAGTTCAATTGAACCGACTGGAATCAAAGGTGGACCACCTGCTGCAGCACGTGTTTCACTGAATGTTGCATCAGCAGAATCAGTTCCTTTTACTACAGTGATTACACCACTGGAATTGATTGTGATTGAATTGATGCAAGCAACATCAGTTGCAGCGCGAGTCACTGCCTTGTCAGCACCTGCACTGACACTTGTCAGCACGCCTGCCAAATAGCATGTCAATGCTGTGACATCAACCACATCATTTGAACCAGACACACCCGGACTGACATTTCCACCTGTTGCAACACCATCAGGTGTGACACTATATTCAAAGCCTGATTTTTTTGACCATGGCTTCAGTGCTGCTGTATTGAATGTGAGCATGTCACCTGAATCTGTCATGGCAGTGATACCACGTGGATTCTGACCTGCTTCAAATTTCAGTTGCGCGTTTTTATTTAATGACATTTTGTAAACCCTCCAAAGGTTCTATTTTGATTTTACATCAGATTTTTTTGATGGTGTTTTGGCTTGTTCAGTTGCACCTTTCTTCATCAACTGTTCAGCCAAGTCATCAGTCAGAAGTCCACCATCAGTGGAATATTCTTCCCCTGCAGGTCCGAACACGATCATAGCACCATCAGTATCAACTGCAGTGCTTGTATGTTTCATCTTAATTTTCATAATTTAATTCACCTATGGTTTCAAAACAGAATATGGATCACCCTTGATTGTCACATATGTCACTTGATATGAAAGTTCACCTGCAATGGTTTTTATTCCATCTTCTTCTGGATAAAGTGGGACAAATCCAATGCACTGTGTGTCTTCAGCAAGATCATTCCACGTTGGATCAGAAGACCCGATTGCATTCTTGAATTCACCAATTATTGAATTCAATTCTTTGCTGTATGTGTCATCAGTATTTTCATTTATTAAAACTTGAATAGACACCTGCATAATTGATCTGTCACCACCATATTCATCAACGCTGGTGACTTCTTCACCATCATTCAGTGTTGAAACAGGGACTTCATCTTCAAAAAATGTGCTTCTTGATCTGTAGACTGAATGACCTATATTTGTATTGAAACCACGTGCAACAACAACATCTGACATTGCTGCTTGCATTGCCTGAAGTATTCTTTCACGGACTGTTTCACTGACTGTTTCAATCATGGTTGTTTACTCAATAAAAATTTAATTTCTGAATCAAGATTCTTCACAAGGTTTTCTGCAGCATTGATTGAAACTGTTGATTCATTGTTAAACTGAAAAACCGCTGGAATTGAAGGTCCAATCTTTTCATCAATTGGAAGTCTTGCAGGTCCCTTTCTTATGAATACGCCTTCACCACTTCCACTTCTTCTTGTCGCAATGAAAGAAGTCCTGTGTTTTTCAATTGGCTTTAATTTTCTGACCCTGATTGACACACCATTTCTTTTTGTTTTTCTTGCTCCAAATTCAATCAATGGGATTGGCTTTCCTGAAATAGTCAGGACTGCAGTCAGGTTTCTGAAAGTTGCCCTTTTCAATTTAAGTGCTTCACCAACTCTTTTTGCTTTTAGATTTACAACCTTTCTGATTTCAACACTTGTTTCTGTCTTTGCTTTTGCGCCTGTCTTATTGACTGCGCGTGCAATGACTTTCTTTGCACCGTTTTTCACATTCTTGAATATAGCTTCAACATTCCTGATTGCTTCATCATCAAATTCAATTGCATTTGCCATTTATACTTTGCTCACAGCAACAGTGACAATGAATCCGTCATTGTCAATTATTCTTTCAACCAGGTACTGATCAGCGCCAATGTCAATTGTTGCATTTCTTTTTGGTGTTCCAACATCAGCAACAATCAATTCAATGTCTGTCACACGTTCAGATGCTAGTTGCTCCATGTCATGATTCAGAATTGCTTTTGTCACCACTGGTGTTCCACTTGGTGCTGTGTAGGTAGCATCAACAGCAAAGTCATCAGTGTTGAAAAAAACATCCGGGTCTTCAATCATTGCCATAATAAATAAAGACCGGGATTGCTCCCGGTCTTCCATTTCATCTTCAGTTTAAATTGCTAATTAAGCAACTGTACCAATTGAAACATTCAACTTCACTTTCAGCAATACTTGTGTATTGATTCCCGGTTCCATTGCAACACAACAATTTGAAACATCACCCGTTGCAGGTGTTGCAGCATTATCATCAAACGCAAGTGCAGACAGATCAAAGATCACGTTTTCACCTTGCGCGATAACTGCTGCAGATACTTTTGGCAGATCAAACACCCCACCAATTGCAACAGAACCAGTTTCACCAATTGCCAAATCAACAAGCGGAACAGCAATCAATTTTCCAAGAACAAATGGAACACCTGCTGTCAATGTTGCTGCTGCCAGATGCTGAATCACATCGCCTTCACTTACATAATTATCAGCCATTTTCTTTTCCTCATTTTTTACGAATTTATTAAAAAAAGGTCTTGATCAATTCAAGACCTTTTTATTCAATGCAGTTGCTTATGCACCCGCGTCAGTTGTAGCACCACGATAATCAATTGCAGCAACACCAAAGTCACCACGAACTTTCAGTTCAGCACCATCAGTGTTCCATCCATCTTTTGCTTCAATGTATGGTTCCTGAATACCGTCAAGGAAAGCAACTTCAATGACAGGTGCATCAGCAGGATTTGCAAAAGTATATCGGCGCGTGCCTGTCAACCTTGCAGTGTCAACAATGTCACTGAACAAACCATTCACTGTGTTTGGCTTCTGCAGTTTGTTTGCTGTGTCTGGATCATAAACAGCATTGTTGATTGTTCGTGCAGAACCACCAAGACCAAGTGGAACCAACAGAACGTCAGGTTTCAGATCAAGGATTTCAACACCACCGATTCCAGTTTGTGAACCCATCACAACCCGGTCAGCATCAATTGCTGCCATGGAAATTGCAGCACCTGCACCAAGATTTGAATGTGCTGCATCAAACAATGGATTTGAATCTGACATGGTTGGACCAAGACCACTATTTTCAGCCAGCAATGAATAAACTGCTGCTTCAATAGTGCGACGATATGAACGACCGAGCATTGAAGCAAGATCAGTCAGCGCCTGCAGATCATCATTAATGATCACTTCGCGTGTGATGTCAATAATGTTTCCCTTGGTGGTTGCAGTGATTGTGCCTTTTTCACCATCAGGAATGGTTTTGTGTTCATATTCACCAGCTTCATTGATGTTGTCCAGATTACCAATTGACCCGGTTCTGTATCGGTTATGAGCACGGAAATCAGACACTGAACCTATTTTGCAGAATCTTGACCATGTGTCTGGTGTTGTTGCATATGCTGTCAACAGAACCTTATGCATGACATTTTCAAGCAGAACAGGAAAGTCACTGGTTGTTTGGAAGGCTGCAGATACAAGTGCACGTTTGTCCATACCATCTGGATTTTTACCAGCTGCACGAATGCATGAACGTGCAATATCCATCAGAGTTGAACCACGGAAAGGATTACCATTCAGGTCAGCTTGGAACTGCTTGACACCATTTCCCTTCATGTTTTGAACACCTGCACGAATCAGAAGAACATCAGCAGCCGCGCCGATTTGTTTTTCACCTTCTGTTTCAATTACTGCAGCTTGTGAACCACCTGACAGTGATGTGACACCTTCACCAAGTTTTGCAAGCAACTTCTGTGTTGCCTGATCTGGTGTGCAATCATCAGATGCAATACATTCAGCCATGATTTCCTGTGCGCCGGGATGTGATGCATAGGGACTGAAGCGATCTTGAATATCACTGACACGCGATTTGTTTTGTGCTTTTGCTTCTGCCTGACCTTCTTTTTTGGCAGCAGCAATTGCAGCTTCATTGTTTACGGCTTCAGTTTTGGCCGCTTGACCTTCTTTGTTTTTTGGGTCCATCTTAATTTCCTCTTTCTGTGGTTTTGATATAGCAGCGACCATTGCCGCCAGTTTGGTGGTACTTGGTAAATAATTTTCTGTTTTGTTTTCTTCTTTGCTTAATGAACTTGACATCAATGATGCAGCAAAATATTTTGAATCTTTGAATCCGGTTTCATTGAAGCTTGCTGCAGCAGCAAATTCACCTTCATTGATGACATCAACAAATCCATTTTCAAGTGCTTCATCTGCCGTGAACCAGTGATCAATACCATCAGTCAGCATGTCCATCACATCTTCTTTGCTTTTTCCTGTCTTGTTCACATAACTTGATGACATGGCTTCAGCAAACTTGTCCAGCACATTGGCATATTCACGCATTTCTGCAGAATTACCAACTGCACCACCCCATGGTGCATGCACCATGAACAATGCATTTTCAGACATTTCAACTGTGTCACCAGCCATGGCAATAAGTGATGCAATAGAAACTGCAACAGCATCAATTGAAACATTGATTGCTGCTTTGTGCCTACGCAATGCGTTATAAATTGCAAGACCATCTGAAACTGATCCACCATATGAATTGATATAAACATTTATATAGTCAACATTCAGTTCTGCAAGTTCATCAACAACACCCTTTGCGGTCACATTTTCTGACCACCATGAATCACCTATGTCACCATAGATCATCAAGTCTGCTTCAGTGTCACCTTTTGCAATCAATTCATAATTCTTTTTCTTCATAGTCATTCGCCCTTTTTTGAATTATCTTCTTCTGAACTTTTATCTTTCTGAAGTTCATGTTTTGAGTCAGTTATAAAAACAAGACCTTCTTCATCATTTTTCATTCGCCAAGTCTTGATTTGCTTTCTTACAGTTTCAGGTGTTCCACCTGATTCACGAATGTTTTGCTGTGCTGATTTATATCCTGCTTGCTCTGATAAAACCTTGGCTTTGATTTCTCTTTCTGGATCAATCCATGGCATTGCAGGACCACGAAAATCTGCATCAAACATTGTTCTTCTGTCAAGGTCTGCAGGTATTTTCACAAGTCCAGAAGCAATGCACATGTTGACAAACTTCACATAACTTGGTGCTGGTTGAAGGCTTATAAATAACCCTGTTAATGATTGATAGTTGCACCACCCTTCAACCAATTCCTGCCTTTGTGAAGAATATGAACCATCATAATCACGTGCAATGCTTGAATAATTTGTG
>Ga0316205_10002838_pt1 | contig 17216 bp, 14 predicted proteins | sample 3monthpyrite_MG_FD_204941 | JGI IMG/M metagenome (GOLD analysis project Ga0316205, IMG submission 204941) | Microbial mat bacterial communities from mineral coupon in-situ incubated in ocean water Damariscotta River, Maine, United States -... | ecosystem: Environmental > Aquatic > Marine >... | reverse complement strand
ATGGCGGAGAGGCAGGGATTCGAACCCTGGGTCGGGATAAACCGACGCCGGTTTTCAAGACCGGTGCATTCGACCACTCTGCCACCTCTCCAGGTTCAAGCGCTTAGCGTCGAGGGGCGGTAGAATACATGAAAATTCTTTGTAAAACCAGTCCCTTGTGAATATTTATGGAACTAATATTTACTTTACCTTGTCATAACCTCAGTGTTAACCTAACCCTTACTTTAATAACTTAATGTACGAGAAATTAATGAACAATCCGAATATCACCATAGGCCGCTCTCAAGAGTCGATTCTTGCAACGAATAAGGTATTGAAAAACACCTATATGTTGTTATCTATCACACTAATCTTTAGTGCTTTTACCGCGTTCATTGGCATGCAGATGCAAATTGGACAGGGCGTTGCAATGATTGCAACTTTCGGTGCTATTGGTTTGCTCTGGTTTGTATTACCTCGCACAGCTAATTCTGCTGCGGGTATTCCAGTAATTTTCGCTTTCACAGGCCTGATTGGTCTGGGCATGGCACCAATGCTGAATATGTATCTGGCTGTTAACCCTAGCGTTGTATCAACTGCTCTAGGTGGTACCGGCGTTATTTTCCTTGGTTTATCAGGTTATGCGTTAACTACACGTAAAGATTTCAGCTTTATGGGTGGTTTCCTTATGGTGGGTATGCTGGTAGTAGTTGTTGCTGCTCTAGCTAATATCTTCCTGCAAATGCCTGTAATGAGTCTGGTTGTTAGCGGCGCTATCGTAATGCTGATGAGTGGTCTGATTTTATATGAAACATCATCAATCATTCATGGTGGTGAAACTAACTACATAATGGCAACAGCAAGCCTGTTCCTGTCTATTATTAACCTGTTCCAGGCACTATTACACTTACTAAGTGCTTTTGGTGGTGATGATTAATTTCATCTAAACACGTTATAATATATACCTTCACACCCCGGTTTACCGGGGTGTGTTGTTTCTACAACTAAATTTCTTAGAGAACATTATGGATTGGTTAAAAATTGGTAGTGCGGTCTTTCTTATTGCGATGATCGTTTTTCTATGGCCACGCATGAAACATGCGGTTGCAAACTCGCCTAAAGGCACCATGAACGACTGGATGGGCTTTATAGTACCTCTAGCAGCCGTTGTCGGCTTTATCATCCTCTTGATTAATATGGTTTAGACCCTATATAACCTTCTTCTAATGGGTTTATATTTTTCTTATTTATCATTAGAATACGCCCCAAACTACGACTATTTGAGATATCTATGCAAGAAGAACATCCATTTGCTCCCTTTATACGCATATTAGGTAAAGGTAAAAACGGCTCAAGAGGTTTAACTGCTGAAGAAGCTTTCGAATCTATGACCATGGTTTTAGAAGACAAGGTAACTGCAGAACAACTTGGTGCTTTTTTAATGTTATTACGTGTTAAAGAAGAAACGCCTGAGGAAGTCGCTGGTTTTGTACGTGCAATTCGTCACTTCCTTAAACAGGATAAACAGTCTTTTGCAGATCTCGACTGGTCATCTTATGCGGGCAAGCGTCGTCATTCTCCCTGGTATGTTTTAAGTGCTTTATTACTTGCAGATAATGGTATCAAAGTATGTATGCATGGGGCTGAAGGCCATACACCCGGACGTATGTATACATCAGAAGTTCTCAAACCACTGGGCATTGAAACCAGCACTACACTTGATCATGCTAAACAGCAAATTGAGAAAAACAACTTCTGTTATATGCCTATATCAACAATCAGTAGCCGTTTAAAAGATATAATTGAACTGCGTCCTTTTTTAGGACTACGTTCACCTATTCATACGGTTGGACGTATGATTAACCCATTGAAAGCGCCTTATTCAATTCAGGCTATTTTTCATCCTGGCTACCAGTCTGTACACCAGTTTGCTGCTAACCTGATGGGTGAAGAGCAAATTGCCGTATTTAAAGGTGAAGCCGGTGAAGTTGAACGTAACCCGGACACTAAGTGTACTGTTTCATATGCAGTAGATGGGAAAACATGGGACGAAGAATGGGAGCCTATGTTTAAAAAACGTCATGTTAAGGAAAGCAGCCTGGATGAAAACAGACTTGGCCCCTTCTGGCGCGGTGAAGAAACGGATGAGTACGCTGAAGCGGCTATCGTTGGCACAACGGCTATCGCTTTACGTTTGTTAAATAAAGCAGACACACCAGAACAGGCATTAGAGTTAGCACAGGATATGTGGACAAACCGAAACAAAACTAATCATTAGAAAAAGTACATTTCATGTTTAATACTATTTATGCAAAATGAAATGTATCTGGAGAAATTTGAATGACAATTGAAAGAGCACTCTTTGCAATGGGTGGCACTATGGTTATGCTGACATCATTATTGGCACTATTCCACCACCCCAACTGGACATGGCTAACATTGTTTGTTGGTTTTAACTGTTTTCAAAGTTCTTTTACCGGGTTCTGTCCACCGGCAATGTTAATGAGAAAACTCGGTTTAAAATCTGAAGCCGAGTGTTCTTTAAAAAATAATGATTAGCTTTTTTATACTCTATAAATATTAATAAGTTAAAACACATACACCCATGAAGGCACATTTAACAACTTTAATCATCGCATTAATAGCCGGTTATATTGGTGGTTACATGGGTAGTGTTAACTCTTTAGATAAATCATCTAAAGATAGCAATACATCAAATAGTTCTGAAACTGGTCTAAGTCCATTTCAAACCTCGCCAGAAAACGATGCCCTTGAATATCAGATTGAAACTCTACAGTTTAAAACTGAAAACCTTCAAAAACAGCTAAGCACTCTTATTGATAAACAGGAAATCCTGGATGTTAATAACCAGCATAATTCAGAAACCCCGACAAAAAACAAAGTTAAAATCCACGCATCTCCTAACAAAAAAAATCTAATTGCATCAGGCGTAACGCCTGACATTGCGGAAGATATATTACGTCGCATGAGCGAACAGGACTTCAGACGACTCGAGTTACAAAATCTAATTCAACGTTCTGACTCTAATGCCAGAAGAGAATACAGCAAAGAATTAAGAGAGTTAAATTCTAATAAAATTTCACTACGCTCTGAAATGGGTGATGATGTTTATGATCAGTACCTGTTTGTTAGCGGACAAAACAATCGAGTAAAAGTAAGCTCTGTTATGGCCGGCTCACCAGCAGAGTCTTCTGGCTTTCAAGATGAAGATGTGATTTTGTATTATGATAATCGTAAAATTTTGAGTTGGCCTGATATTAGAGCCGCCACGATAGAAGGTGAAATTGGCAGTTACACCAATGTTGAAATTTTACGAGATGGCCAGCAAATGAGTTTAATGGTGCCCAGAGGCACGCTGGGGGTTCAACTTGATGCATTACAAATTGACCCTGAAGAATAAGCCCTGAAGAATAAGCCTTGTACAAAAAAATTAAACCCGTGTATACACTCATTTATTCTGAAAGCAAAACAGGCAATACCCCTTCACCTTTAAGCGCATAACTATCAGCAATCCAGTAACCTACAACCGCAACCAGATCATCTCCAACATATAATAACGGTATTTTATCTCGTTGCCAGCCTGGCACGGCCGACTCCTGAAATAGCGATTTCAAATCATGACTACCATTTCTACCAGCAGGTTTTATTTTTTCACCACCCTGTCTGTAGCGAACAGTAACTGGCAGCTTTAATATTGAAGCATCTAAAACAAACTTATTATTATCAGAATCTGTTTTTATCAAACTCAGTTTTTTTTCAATTGAAGACAACACAAGGTCATCTTTCAAATCCCAGTTATATATCTGTGCAGCATCATGAGATATTTTATTTAAACAGAATAATTCATCTCTAAAGCATCTGATTTCTACATTAGCCCAACTAACCAGAACAGCAGAGTCATGGGAGTTGTTTTTTATTTGTTGCACTATCTGTTCTAACACCGCTCTTGAGGGCATCAGTTTATTAATAGACTTAATCCAGTAACGTAAAACATTCCTTAATCGTGCATCATCAAGTTTATTTAACTGCTTTATATTCAATCGTGATTCATCAACTAAAGATAAACTTAAATCCTGAGCTGCAAGAACATTTAGTAATTTAGTGTTTTCAGCCTGTTGCGAAGCAAATACAGATAATGTTTTATTTAACGATGGCCAGCGCTGTTGAAGTTCGGGCATAACGGAATGACGCAAATAATTTCGATCATAATTAATCTGCTGATTACTTGGGTCTTCAACCCAGCATAAATCATTAAACTCCGCGTAATCTATTATTTGATTCTGCGAAATATTTAATAAAGGCCTGGCGTGCCAACCACTGCTAAACTCAGCTATTTCTGGCATTCCCGATAAGCCAGCAGCGCCTGCTCCGCGTAATAACTGCAGTAATATAGTTTCAGTTTGATCATCCTGGTGTTGGGCCGTTAACAAACAATCACTACTCTTAATGCATGTTTTTAATGCGCCATAACGTGCACTTCGCGCAGCTGCTTCCGGGCTTTCACCCCGAACCGCACTGGCATCTACTTTTATAATTTGAAAAGGAATAGCCAGTTGTTTGCATTGCTGTAAACAGTGATTTGCCCAGTCAGCAGATTGCGACTGCAATCCATGATCGATATAGACGGCTTTTACATTTAACTTTGAGAGAGATAACAGATGTAATAAAACCTGGGAATCTACCCCACCACTGTAGGCTAAACACCAGGTTTTAATTTTATATTGTTCTGCAAGTTGATTAAGTTGCTGAACTAAATATTCAGCAGTCAGCCTGCTAATTTTTTTATTATTCGGTGTACTGACCATAACTCATCAGACGTTGATAACGTGTATCGAGCAACTTATCTGTGCCCATCTGATTAAGGTTATCTAGACTCTCTTTCAGAGCCTGACGAATATTACGAGCAGTTGTATCAACATCACGATACGCACTTCCTAGTGGCTCATCGATGATCTGGTCAATTAGGCCTAATTCATGTAACCGATCAGCAGTAATACCCAGAGCTTCTGCCGCATCCTGTGCACGCTCCGCACTCTTCCAGAGAATAGACGCACAACCTTCAGGTGAAATAACTGAATAAGTACTGTATTTCAACATCATGACACGGTCACCGACACCAATAGCCAATGCTCCTCCCGAGCCTCCTTCACCAATAACTGTGCAGATAACAGGCGTTTTAAGTGCCGCCATTTCAAACAGGTTACGTGCAATAGCTTCTGACTGACCGCGTTCTTCCGCACCGATTCCCGGATAGGCACCCGGTGTATCAATAAAGGTAATGACAGGCATTTTGAAACGTTCGGCCAGTTTCATCAGACGTAAAGCCTTACGATAACCTTCAGGTCTGGGCATACCAAAGTTTCGACGAATCTTCTCTTTGGTATCTCGTCCTTTCTGCTGGCCAATCACCATTACAGGTTTGCCTTCAAGTCGAGCCATACCACCAACCAGAGCTTTATCATCTGCATACGCACGATCACCATGTAGTTCTTCAAAATCTGTAAAGATTCTGTCTATATAGTCCAGTGTGTGGGGTCGCTGTGGGTGTCTTGCTAATTGAGATGTCTGCCAGGATGTCAATTTGTTAAAAATTGATTCGGTCAGGCTTTTGCATTTTGATTGTAGGCGAGTGATTTCCTCACCAATATTAATTTCAGTATCATCACCAACATAACGAAGCTCTTCAATTTTAGCTTCCAGTTCGGCAATCGGTTGTTCAAATTCCAGAAAGTTTGGATTCATTCTTAAATCTTATAAATTAGTGTGCCCTTGCATGGGCATTTTGCCCTTTATGGACATGACGATGGATAAATCTAGCTTGTAATGATAACCCGCAATGCCATACTAACCAAGTGAGTTTCATACATTATCTATCATTTTTACTGAAAATGGCGACAAAATCACAGCTAACTTCATACAATTAGCTGATTAATAATTAATCACATAAAACTTTTATCTAATTCATAGCTATTCAGTCAAATATCTACAACTTATGAGATATTCAAACATTGAGGCAATTTATAAATCTTGTGCTAATCTTTTCATAAAGAGCAATTATTTAACAGGAAATTATGTCCTCCATGGATGACACACTTGCAAATGCAGGCAGTATAATCATTGCCGATGATGACCCATCGATACTGCTATTGTTGCGGCATATACTCACTGAAGACAATTACGAAGTAACCGAGGCCCGTTCAGGAATGGAGGCCATCGAATTATGCCGTGAGTTTACCTATGATCTAGGTATATTTGATCTGGTTATGCCCGATGTAGACGGTATTTCTGCCTGTAAAGAGATTACACACCAAATATCGAATCCACCACCTGTACTAATAATTACCTCTTTGGACGATGATGTTTCTGTTAGTAATGCATTTGATGCAGGCGCTGTTGATTACATCACTAAACCCATTAACTGGTCTGTTTTCAAGCAACGTGTAAAACGTATAGTAGAGGGTGAAAAAAACAGGCAAAAGGTCAAACGTCTTGAGTTTCATGACACGCTCACAGGTTTGCCAAATCGCACCTTGCTACTTGATCGATTAGAATCCGCCACTCTGCGTGCTCAACGCAACAAAACCATGATTGCCATATTAATGGTAGACATAGACAACCTTAAATTAATAAATGAAACCATGGGTCATGATAACGGGGACAAGGTTATCATGTCGGTTGCCAGCCGATTAAGCCATACGATTCGTGATACAGATACATTATCCCGCAGTGGTGGAGATGAATTTATTCTAGTGATTGAAAATATTCAGCAGTTAGATGATATCGCTTTAATGGCGGCAAAGTTCTCTCGCACAATAGAGCATCGAATGACAATCCTCGATCAGAATATTCATGTTAAAGCTAGCATAGGAATAAGCGTTTACCCTCAGGACGGTTTGGACGTTGGCAGTTTATTAAGCAGTTCAGATGGGGCTCTCTATAGAGCAAAAGAAAAGGGGGGGAATATTTATGAATTTTACTCACCTGACTTTGGTAAGCAGGCACGACGTCGTCTGGAGCTTGAAAATAATTTACGCCATGCAATTGAGAACGATGAACTGGTTGTGTATTACCAGCCAAAAATAGATTTAGCTATGGGTATTGCCAGCGGCATGGAGGCACTTGTTCGCTGGAATCACCCAGAACAAGGCATTATTCCTCCTGATGAATTTATACCCATCGCTGAAGAAACAGGTTTAATCATTCCATTAGGAGCACAGGTGATTGAGAAATCCTGTGAACAGTTTAAACAATGGCAAGATCAAAATATCCCCGTTACGAATATTTCCATTAACGTTTCTGGTCGTCAGTTTAAAGAACAGAATCTTGTCGGTCTGTTAAAAGAAACATTAAATAAATATCAGCTAGACGCTTCACATATAGAACTTGAGTTAACTGAAAGCACTCTATTAAAAAATGAAGCTCAGGCAGAATCTATTCTCAATGAATTACACGAAATGGGCATTATAATTTCAATTGATGACTTTGGCACAGGTTACGCCTCTCTCTCTTATTTAAAAAAACTACCCATAGACATATTAAAAATTGATAAGTCATTTACAGATGGAATACTCCATGACCCAGATGACATAGCGATTGTAAATGCTATATATGGCCTGGCCAGGGGATTAGGTCTTAAACTGGTTGCTGAAGGCATCGAGACACTAGAACAATTAGAAAAAATAAAAGAACTGGGTGTAGATTTTGGTCAAGGATATCTGTGGAGCCCTCCTAGAGCTGCTGATCAGTATCTTGAAACAATTAAGAATTTAAATAATAATTAAAAACAAAAACATTATTATATTATTCAATAATATTTACGCACTCACGTATTAACATTGTTGCATATGCCCCCGTTGGTAAATCAAAATTCAGTTCTAATACCTTATCCTTAACACACCAACTAAGATTTTCAGGCACCAGTCTTGATGCTCGACGCTCCTGTTTTAATCTTGCTGATTGTAAACCGTCCGCTAAAACACTAAATTCAGATGCAATAGAGGACTCCAGCTCGAGAGTCTCCCCTGTTGCCATACTCTCGCCCTCACCCCATAAACAGATCGTGAGATTAATTTCCCTGTTAGATAAACGCTGATTAATTGTTTCAGCACTTTCCTGATTATCACCCTCATTGTTAAAACACGCGGATTTTCCGTTCAGCATAAAAACTTCACCTGACATCGGGGTTAGCCAGTTATCCTGCTTTATACGTGCAGATAAAATCTGATTAAAAATCCACGAACGGGCTGCTGACAAATACAAACTGCGTTGTTGTTTTTTTACCTTTTTTAATTCTCTATTAAATAATTTTTCAGCCTTATATATATTTCCCATATCTCGACCAAATCGTTGTTTACCGAAATAATTAGGAACACCCTGTTGCGCAATTAGACGAAGTTTTTCATCAAGTGATTCAATATCACCAGTGAGCTCAGTAATACGTATCTTAAAACGATTTCCTGATAATGCACCACGTTTCAGCTTTCTATTATGTCGTGACATTTTTAATATTTTAAATTCATCATCAGCTAACTCTGAAAAATCGGGATTTTCCATACCAGGCAAATGCAGACTAAACCACTGAGTAGTCACCGCATGACGATCTTTCATGCCAGCATAACTCACAGCCATAGACTTAAGCCCACAGAATTTCGCAAGCTGTTGAGCCACCCAGTCTGTATTTGAACCATCTTTTTCAATCAATAACCAAAGATGCTCACCTTCACCTGATGTTTCAATTGGCATGATTTCATCGACACAAAAGTCCGAGTTTTGAGCTTTTAAACGACCTTTCGTCTTAGGCAAACCATAAGCACAGGCCAGATCACTAAAACTATATTCCATAAATTTTCTTTTTAAAAACATTAACATAGAGATTCTATCATGGTTTAGATGAGAGGTTTTAATGGAAAATAAAATTATAATACAAACGTCTAACTAATAAACTTGTTGACAATTTTTGACGACTCGTCATATTCTATGCCCATGATTCATTCAAAAATAAATGAAAACCTGACCCGTAAACAACGTGAGTTATTTGATCGAGAACAGTTAATTCTCGATACGGCACAGCAAATTTTAAAGCAGGAAGGCACTCAGGGACTGACAATGGACCGCGTGGCAGCTGAAATAGAATACTCCAAGGGTACTGTTTATAACCATTTTTCTAGTAAAGAAGAGATCATCAGTGGCATCAGCTGCCGATGTATGGATAATTTAACCGAACTTTTTGGTAGAGCCCGTGACTACAATGGGAGCCATAGAGAACGTATTGCTGCAATAGGTATTGCGCAAACTTTATACGCACAGCTACATCCAGTTGAAATGCAGAATATGCAGCTAATTAAATCAGCAGATGTTAGAGATAAAATTTCTGAAGAAAAACAGTTAGAACTTTTACAGCTTGAACAAAAAATAACCGGCATTGTGTTAGAGATAGTTCGCGATGCAATGAACAATGGTGATGTACCTCAGGACCAGCCTTTTATCCCTGACAGCATCGTTCTAGGTTTATGGACCATGGGGTACGGCTCAAATTTACTCAATACTTCAGGTATTCCCTTTAAAAAACTTGGTATGCAGCAACCACTAGAGATGGCCTGGTTAAATAGCCACAAGTTATTAGATAGCTACCAATGGCAACCACTAAGTAGCACTTTTGATATTTACGCTCTACGAGAAAAACTCTGTAAAGAATTATTCTCAGAAGAAATGAAGCAACTAAACTCCCCAAAATAACCCAAAATAATGGAGATTCCCCATGCTTGTTAGATACACTGAATGGATTTTAAAGTGGCGTTACCTTGTAATAATTTTATCACTCGCTATGGTAGTTGTTATAGGTAGCGGCGTACCTAACTTGATGCCTTTCTCAAATGATTATCGTGTATTCTTTAGTAAAGATAATCCTCAATTAAATGCATTTGAAAATTTACAGGACACTTACACAAAAGATGACAATGTTATGTTTGTTATCTCGCCCAAAAATGGCAATGTATTTACTCCTGAAAACTTAACAGCCATTCAATCGATTACAGAAGAAGCCTGGCAAATACCCCACTCTATTCGTGTTGATTCAATTACTAATTTTCAACATACCTATGCGGAAGAAGATGACTTAATAGTTGATGATCTGGTGCTTGAACCCGCTTCCATGACACAGGAGCAGTTAAACTATGCAAAACAGGTTGCATTAAAAGAACCAGTTTTGGCCGCCAGATTAATTTCTCTTAATACTGCACACACCGGGGTAAATGTAACCGTACAATTACCTGGCAAAGATCAGATGAAAGAAAACCCTGAGACTGTAGCTTATGCCAGGAAGATGTTAGCCGAAGCTAAAATCAACTACCCGGATATAGATATACGGTTAGCGGGTATGGTAATGATGAATAATGCATTTCCGGAAGCTAGTCAGGCTGATGGGCAAACGTTAATACCTATGGCTTTTGGTGTTATTACTGTTGTTCTACTGTTATTACTAAAAGGTTTTAGTGGTACAGCTGCAACCATTATACTTGTATTCTGCTCAATAATAATTGGCATGGGTGCCGGCGGACATTTTGGCATTAAACTAACGCCTCCTTCAGCTTCTGCGCCTATTATTATTTTAACTATTGCGATTGCGGGTGCGGTTCACCTTTTAGTAACAATGCTGCAGGAAATACACAAGGGCATGAGTAAACATGATGCTATTGTGGAAAGTATGCGTGTTAATTTTATGCCTATATTTTTAACTACCATCACAACCGCTTTAGGTTTTTTAAGTTTAAACTCAAGTGATGCACCGCCTTTTGGTGATCTGGGCAATATGTCAACTTTTGGTGTTTTAGGCGCATTTGTATTAACCGTTACTTTTCTACCAGCCATTATGTTTATACTACCTATTCACGCTAAGCACTTTATTGCGGGAACAGGTGTAATGGATAAATTGGGTGATTTTGTAGTAAAAAAACGCAATACATTACTTATATCACTAACTACTCTTGTGCTTATCTTTATAGCGATGATTCCACAAAATGAATTAAATGATATTTTTGTAAATTATTTTGATGAATCAATTGAATTCAGACGTGATACAGATTTTACAACTAATAACCTTACAGGCACTTATACTATTGCCTACTCATTAGATAGTGGAGAAAAAGAAGGCGTTAGTAAACCGCAGTTCCTGGCTCAGGTAGAAAAGTTTTCAGACTGGTATGAAACTCAGGACGAAGTATTACATGTGAGCACCATTACAGACACGTTTAAACGCCTAAATAAAAATATGCATGGTGATGATGAGTCTTTTTATAAATTACCTGATAACAAAGAGCTAGGTGCTCAGTATCTTTTACTTTATGAGATGTCATTACCATATGGGCTTGATTTAAATAATCAGATTGATGTTGCCAAGCAATCAACTAAAGTTAATGTAGTATTAAAAACCATTTCATCAAATGAGTTACTCGCACTTGAACAACGTGCTAATGACTGGATGCAGGAAAACACTCCAGATATTACAACCGCTGGTGCCAGCCCCTCTATAATGTTTGCACATATTGGAAGACGCAATATCATTAGCATGTTAACAGGTACCACTGTCGCTCTAGTATTAATATCACTGGTACTAATCATTGCTCTTAAATCTGTAAAATATGGTTTGATAAGTTTAATACCAAACCTTTTCCCAGCTGGTGTGTCATTCGGTATTTGGGGTCTGGTTGTAGGCGAAGTTGGACTAGCACTTTCTATTGTAACCGCTATGACACTGGGTATAGTCGTGGATGATACGATCCACTTTATGAGTAAGTACATTCGAGCCAGAAAAGAAAAAGGATTTAATAGTCAAGATGCAGTTCGCTACGCATTTAAAAATGTAGGTGTGGCATTATGGGTTACCTCAGCCGTATTAATATCTGGTTTTATGATTCTTGCACAGTCGAACTTTGAATTAAATTCAGGAATGGGCTTAATGACCAGCATCATTATCGCTGTCGCTTTGTTCCTTGACTTCTTCTTGTTACCACCTCTATTAATGGCCATTGATTCAGACAAAGAAAACAAAACCGCTTAAGGAATAATCATGAATTTAAATACTTATAATAAAAAACCGATTAGAGCACTTATTAGCACTGTTCTATTAATGGCAAGTATCTCTACAGCTTATGCAGACGATGTAGCAAGAGGCCTGGAAATTGCCAAAGAAGCTGATAAACGTGAAACTGGCTTTGTTGATTCCATTGCAAATATGAAGATGCTTCTGGTAAACAAACAGGGTCAAACGAATACTCGTGAGGTTAAAGTAAAAACACTGGAAGTTATTGGTGACGGTGACAAAGGTTTATCGACATTCAACACACCTAAAGATATAAAAGGTACGGCATCGCTCACCTATTCACATGCATTAAAACCAGATGAACAATGGTTGTACCTACCAGCGTTAAAACGAGTTAAACGTATTAATTCTAAAAATAAGTCGGGCCCATTTATGGGCAGTGAATTTGCATATGAAGACATTTCTTCACAGGAAGTTGAAAAATACACATACAAATACATCAAAGATGAAGTAATTAATGGTATCGACTGTTTTGTAGTTGAGCGATACCCTGCATACAAACACTCTGGTTATACACGACAAGTAGCCTGGGTTAATAAACAGGAATACCGTGCAGAAAAAATTGATTTCTATGACCGAAAAAACACTTTATTAAAAACCCTAACCTATAAAGGTTATCAACAATATTTAAACAAGTTCTGGCGCGCTGATGAAATGCATATGGTCAACCACCAGACAGGTAAATCAACCACTCTAAGCTGGCAGAACTATCAGTTTAAAACCGGTTTAACGGATAAAGATTTTAACCGTAACAGTTTAAAGAGATCTAAATAACTCGTTAATATTAAATAATCTCATGAACCTGTACTTAAGATTGCTGATTTTATTCATTAAATCTCGCTGGAAACCCCGGCTAGATTTAATGGATAAATCCGTTTTAAATTTTTATGTGCTACCAAATGACCTGGATATTAATATGCATATGAATAATGGTCGATTTAATAGCATAATGGATTTAGGTCGTGTTGACATTATGTTACGAACCGGTTTATTACAAATGGTTTATAAGAAAAAATGGTTCGGTGTGGTGGGTTCAATTCACACTCGTTTTAAAAGACCATTAAAATTATTTCAGGCGTATAAATTACATAGCCAGATAATATACTGGGATGACAAGTGGACATGGGTTGAGCATAAGATGTATAGCAAGGAAAAACTGGTTAGTAGTGCACTAGTGCAAACTTTAATTAGAAGAAAAGGTGAAAATGTGCCAACACCTGAACTTCAAAATCTAATGGGGTTTAATCATCCATCCCCTTCGATTACTAATGAAATTAAACATCTTGAAAGATTTGAGCCACTTGAATGATTACTAAACTAATTAAGATATTAACCTGTACTGTATTTGCGATGATATCATTTCAGAGCATGGCCGAGTGGTCTGGTGATATCACATTTCAAAACAGATACTTCTTACATGACCCACAAGTTAACAATCCCGAGCAGCACAACAACTATCTCTCACTTTCTTCTGAAATTGAATATTATAGTGATCTGCAAAGTGATAACAAAAGTATCACCATCACCCCATTTGTTAGAGTCGATCAATATGATAATGAACGTACACATGGCGATTTACGAGAGCTACACTTCCAGCAGGTATTTGATACCTGGGAGTTAAGAATAGGTATAAGTAAAGTGTACTGGGGGGTGACTGAGTCTCAACATCTTGTAGATGTTATTAACCAGACTGATAACGTAGAAAATACGGATGGCGAAGACAAACTTGGCCAGGCCATGATTAAAGCCACCTTTGAAAGAGACTGGGGTACGCTTGACGTTTTTATACTACCCTATTTTAGAGAGCGCACCTTTCAGGACGTAGAAGGCCGCCCCAGAAGTTATCCCGTCGTAGATACTGATCAGGTTGGTTATGAATCTTCTGATGATGAGCAAAATCTTGATTATGCTTTACGCTGGTTCCATTATTTCGGTGATTTAGAGATCGGCCTGGCTTACTTTAATGGCACAAGTCGTGAACCTTTATTTCGCGCACCGACGAATAACACCAATACACTTTCATTGTATTACCCACAAATGCAGCAAGCGAGCATAGATGCACAATTAACAACTGAAGAATGGTTATGGAAGTTTGAAGCAATTGCACGTGACTGGCAAAATACCGATAGTAATGACCAGCTATTCAATGAACAGTTTTTTGCCATGACAGGTGGATTCGAATACACTTTTGTCGGTGTATTTGAATCTGATGCTGATATAGGGCTAGTTTCAGAATATCTCTATGACGACCGCGGCATTGAAGCTACGGCTATTTTTCAAAATGATATTATGATGGGTCTACGTTTAGCCGTGAACGATGCGGATTCAACAGAAGCACTATTAGGTGTAATATACGATCTGGACAATCAGGAACGTTTAATTAGTCTGGAAGCTAAAAAACGATTTTCAGAAAACTGGACAGCTAACCTGGAAATTCGTGGCTTTAATAAAATTGATCGTTTAAGTCGGCTTAAAGGCATAGAAGATGATGATTTTATTCAGCTTGATGTTGCCTATTTCTTTTAACTAATAGGAAGCTATCACTATGGAAAATATTTATATACAGTATTTTAAAACAGCCTATGGTGAACTCATATTAGGTTCACACGAAAATCATTTAATCATGGCTGACTGGCGCTATCGAAAAATGCGTGACAGAATTGATAAGCGATTACAGTCTCGACTTAATGCTTGTTACATAGAGAAATCATCCGATGTACTCGACTTAACACGACAGCAATTAAACGACTATTTTAATAATGAACGTAGAAATTTTGATATACCTCTGAAGTTAATCGGTACAGAATTTCAAAAGAATGTATGGGGTAATTTAAAAAAAATTCCATACGGTAAAACCACTAGCTATCTTGAACTTGCAACCAGCATATCAAACCCACAAGCTGTAAGAGCGGTTGCCAATGCCAATGGTGCCAATGCTATGTCTATAATTATTCCCTGTCATAGAGTGATTGCAAACAATGGAGCACTAGGTGGATATGCGGGTGGCTTACCCGCTAAAAGAAAATTAATTAATCTAGAACAAAGTTTATTTGCTTAATTAAAGCTAAGAAGAATAACAAAACATAATTATTTTTATAGGAGTTAACTTAATTAACTCCTATAAAAAGCTAGATTATTTTTTCTTTGGCATATAGATATCAGTACAGGTACCTTCAGCAACCTCAGTCGCAAAGTTCAGTGTTTCTGATAATGTAGGATGAGGGTGTATTGTCATGGCAATATCATCCATTTCAGCACCCATTTCTATCGCTAATGCAGCTTCCGCAATTAACTCACCTGCATTTCTACCAAGGATACCTGCACCTATTATACGATGCGTACTCTTTTCATATAAAACCTTGGTAACACCATTTGTAGCACCTACTGATAATGCTCTACCACTTGCAGCCCATGGAAATGCGCCTTTGATATATTCAATGCCTTCTGCTTTGAGTTCATCTTCAGTTTTTCCGCACCAGGCAACTTCAGGAGACGTGTATGCAACTGATGGAATAGTACGCACATCAAAGAATCGTTTCTGCCCATCAATAACCTCAGCTGCAATTTTAGCTTCATGTGTTGCTTTATGAGCTAACATCGGCTGACCTACCACATCACCAATTGCAAAAATATTATTCACATTGCTGCGCATTTGATTATCAACAGGAATAAATCCCTGATCATTCACTACAACACCCGCTTTATCCGCATCAATTAATTTACCATTCGGTGAACGACCTATAGCAACTAACACATTATCAAATGTATCTTCTGCAGGCGCCTTCGCTCCTTCAAACTTACAGGTTATACCTTTTTTACCGGGTATTAACTCGGTAACTTTTGTACTGGTATAAATATTTTCATATTTCTTTTTAAGTGATTTCTCAAAAGGTCGAATCAAATCTCGATCGGCACCAGGAATCAAACCAGGACTTAATTCAACGACAGTAACTTTTGCACCTAGCGCAGAATAAACTGTCGCCATTTCTAAACCAATAATACCGCCGCCTACTACCAACAAGCGTTTAGGAATATTATGTAACTCAAGTGCATCAGTAGAATCCCATACACGCTCATCTTCCCAGGGGATAAAAGGTAGTTTCGTTACCGATGAACCAGCTGCAATGATGCAGTTTTCAAAACCAACAGTTTTTTTGCTGCCATCCGATGCTTCTACTTCAATAGTATTAGCCGATGTAAATTTACCAAAACCATGCACAGTTGTAACCTTGCGCTGTTTTGCCATTGATTTTAAACCACCTGTTAATTTTTTAATTACAGCATCTTTATGTGCACGTAATTTATCATTATCTATCTTTGGCTTATTGAATTTAATACCAATATCATCGCTAGAAAATTCTTCAGCTTCGCTTACTACTTCAGCAACATGCAATAAAGCTTTAGATGGTATACAGCCAACATTCAAACATACACCACCTAACACATCGTCCTTTTCAATAAGTACAACCTGCTTACCTAAATCAGCTGCACGGAAAGCAGCAGTGTAACCGCCAGGGCCTGAACCTAAGACAACCACTTCAGCCTGAACATCAACATCACCCGTAAATTTAGTAGCTGTTGGTTCTTCTGCCGGATTTTGTATTTCTACTTTTGGGGTTTCTTGCTGTTTTTTATCTACTGGTGCTGGTGCTGCCGATGCTGATGCATCAGCACTGGTTTCCAGCATAAGTATTAAACTTCCCTGAGCTATTGAGTCACCAACTGATACTTTAAGTGAGGTAACTGTGCCGGCAGCTGGTGCCGGAATCTCCATAGACGCTTTATCTGATTCAACAGTTATGAGTGAATCTTCTTCAGCAATCCTGTCACCTACTGCAACTAAAACTTCAATAATTTCTACTGAATCAAAATCGCCGATATCAGGTACTTTAACTTCTATTGTGCTCATAATTTTAAGCCTTTTTCTTTCGTTATTACCGCATGTTTCAATCGGTAATCTAGTGTCTTATACATTCAAAGCCACTGGATTCCTGCCTTCGCAGGAATGACAAATTTTATTAAAATTCACTCTGTGTTCTTTGTGACCCTTTAGCAACTTTCTACAATAATAAACGTCGCGCATCTGCTAACAAGCTACTTACATATGTTATAAATCTTG
>Ga0316205_10002837_pt1 | contig 17216 bp, 20 predicted proteins | sample 3monthpyrite_MG_FD_204941 | JGI IMG/M metagenome (GOLD analysis project Ga0316205, IMG submission 204941) | Microbial mat bacterial communities from mineral coupon in-situ incubated in ocean water Damariscotta River, Maine, United States -... | ecosystem: Environmental > Aquatic > Marine >... | reverse complement strand
CAGCCCGTAAACACGCGCAATACCGTCACCAACTGACAGCACACGCCCTACTTCGGCGACTTCGGCCTCAGCACCAAAATTCTTGATCTGGTCCTTGAGGATCGCAGAGATTTCCGCGGCTTTGATGCTCATTTATCCGACCTCTTTCATTGCATTTTTAAGATTGTTGAGTTTGCTGCGAAGCGAGCTGTCAACCATGGCCGACCCCACTTTCACAATAAGACCGCCGATAATATCCTTATCAACGGTCACATTTACATTCACGTCTTTGCCGACCGATTTTTTCAACGCCGCCGCCAGTGCGCCGGTTTGCTTTTCGGTCAGCGCCTTGGCGGCGGTTATTTCGGCGCTTACTTCGCCGCGGTCATCAGCGGCCAGCGCCTTTACCTGCGCGATCATGTCTTCCAGTACGAAAAGGCGGTGCTTGGTGGACATTAAGGCCACGGTGTTGGAAACCTCCGCCCCGAGGCCCATTTTATCGGTCAGCGCGCGCAAGGCTTTGCCTTGGGCTTCACGGCTTAAAAGTGGCGAGCGGGCCACGTCGCGCAAATCGGCGCTCACGGACAGCGCGGCTTGCAGCGCGTCAAGATCGGCTTCAACGGCGGCCAGATTATTGGCTTCCTTGGCGATCTCGAAAAGTGCGATAGCATAGCGCCCCGAGGCCCCTGCGGTTATTGATGCTGTAGCAGACACGAACACCCCTTTATTCTTGTGCGCCCAAAGGCGGGCCATAACCAACGGTTCAGTGATTCACGGAAATCCATTGAAATCGTCGCGGTGATAGCAGAGGGAATGCTTTGAGGCAAGAGAGCAGCCAATTTCCGTGGATTCCCGTTTAGTAACTATTTTTCAATATGTTAGCTACTATCACCCCCCAAGCACGACGCTTTGCATGCGATATTTGTGGATAAATTTACATGGCAAGGGGCTGAATCGGCAGTATTTGTGAATCGCAGGGTGGGGTTCCACCCCACCAAGCGCCTGCATACGCGCCTGTATCGGGGTGCTGAAATCACGCGATCCCTTGGTGGGATGAAATCCCACCCTATCCTCGCCGCGCCGGCTTCGGCCTTGCCCCACCAAGCCCCTGCAATATCCCAACCGGCGCGCGCACCGCTTCGCGCAGGCCACCGCGTGGCAGGGCATAAACTTGTTTAGTCGCTTCCAGTAAAATCGCGCCTGCTCCGAGCGGCCCGCCGATACGGTGGCCCCATTTTTCCCAGAATGGCGCAGATTTCAGCCAGAAGCGTTTTTGGCTGGGCGGGGTATATAGCGCCATCACGTGGCGCTCGGTTTGAAAGCGGTGCAGGCGCAGGTAGGTTTCCAACTGCCCCACAGAATAAGGCCGCCCGAAGCCAAAGGGCGTGGCATCGCGCCGCGCCCACATGCCCGAGCGGTTTGGCACAATGAAAACAACCCGCCCGCCGGGGGCCAGCACCCGCCAGATTTCGGCCAGCAGCGCGTCGGGCTGGGCGCAGGTTTCCAGCCCGTGCGCCACCACCAGCCTGTCAATGCTGCCGGCATTGAGCGGCCATGCGGTTTCTTCGACCAGCGCCGTCAGGTTGGCCGCGCCCGAGGGCCAGTGCATCACGCCCTGCTGCCCCGGCATCAGGCCAAGCACCCGCTGCGCCTCGCCCAAAAAGGGCCGCAACACCGGCACCGCAAAGCCAAAGCCTGCCACATCCATGCCCTTCACATCGGGCCACAGCCCGCGCATCGCGCCCTGAAGGCCGCGCTGCGCCGAGCGCCCGAGCTTGGTGCGGTAATAAAAATTTCGCAGGTCGATCACATCCAAATGCATTGCATCCAGCCCTTGTTTCCGCCAATCTTCGCGCAAACGGAGATCAGCCATGCCTTATGAAACCCTAACCATCCCCTGCCTTGCAGACAACTATGCATTTTTGCTGCATGACAATACCAGCAACACCACCGCGTTGATAGACGCCCCGGAAGCCGCGCCGGTGCTGGCGGCGCTGGCCGCCAAGGGGTGGTCGCTCGATATGGTGCTGCTCACCCACCACCACCATGACCATGTCGAGGGCCTGCCCGGGTTGCTGGCCAAAACCGCGCCGGTTGTTGTCGGGGCCGCCAAAGACGCCCACCGCCTGCCCGAGCTCGATATCGCCGTTAATGAAGGCGACACGGTAGAGGTTGGCACCCTGAAAGGCAGGGTGATCGATGTTTCGGGCCACACGCTCAACCATATCGCCTATGCTTTTGCCGGTGCCGTGTTTACCGGAGACAGCCTGTTTGCCATGGGCTGCGGGCGGGTTTTTGAGGGCGATATGGCGATGATGTATAACAGCCTGCAAAAGCTGGCCGCCCTGCCCGCTGATACCATGGTTTATTCCGGCCACGAATATAGCTTGGCCAACGCGAAATTTGCACTTTCGGTGGCGCCAAATGACCCGGCGGTGCAAGCCCGTGCCGCCGATATCGAGCGCTTGCGCGCCAGCGGCACCGCCACTGTGCCCTCGCTTTTGTCACTCGAACTGGCCAGCAACCCCTTTTTACGCGCCCGCAACGCCGAAGAATTCGGCACCCTGCGCCGCACCAAAGACAGCTTTTGAGGTATCCATGAACACGCCTGAAGGATTTACCCCCAACAATTCCGGCCCGATCGAAACGTGTGTCAGGGTGATGAGCTGGAATATATGGTGGCAATTCGGCCCGTGGCAGCCGCGCGCCCCGTTGATCGAAGCCAGCATCAAAGCGGCTGACCCGGACCTGATCGCGCTGCAAGAAGTGTGGGGCGACACCGCCGAAAACCACGCCAAAATTCTGGCCGAAAAGCTTGGCTACCACTATTTTCACGCCCGATGCATGACCATGAACGGCACCGGTTTTGGCAATGCCATTCTTTCCCGCTGGCCCATAGCCGAGCGCAAGGAAATAACCCTGAGCGGACAAGCCGAAACCGGCGAGACCCGCAACGCGCTCTATGCCAGAATAGATGGCCCGCGCGGGGTGATTCCGTTTTTCTGCACCCATTTGAACTGGCGCTACGAGCAAAGCCATATCCGCCAGCAACAAGTGCGTGATGTGGCCGCCTTTGTGGCAGATAACCCGGGCGATAAAATGCCGCCGCTGCTTTGTGGCGATTTTAATGCCGAACCGATGAGCGAGGAAATACGTGCCCTTACCGGCCTGACAACCGCCGCCACGCCGGGGCTTGTGTTTCATGATGCCTGGGTGGCGGCCGGCAAAGGTGACGGCATGACATGGAGCAGCGAAAATGCTTTTGCCGCCGCCGAATTCGAGCCAGACCGTCGGATAGATTATATTTTTGCGGGCCACCCAAAAGCGCGGGGGCGCGGGCATGTAACAAAAATAGAGATTATCGGAAATAGCGCAACCAACGGTATCTGGCCAAGCGACCATTTCGGGCTTATGGCCAAAATACGCTATTAAAGCCGCACCGGCTTTGCCGCCAGCAACGGCTCCCGCCCGTCAGGCATTGATTTGCAAGCAAATCAAACCCTCCCGTTGGGCGTGGCCTCGCCTGCGGCTCGGCGGTCTTCGCTGCAACGGTGCGATTAAGCGAGCCGGTGCGGCGCGGCGCGAAAAAGACGTTGCACCAAACGACCACGCCAACGCGCCGCACGGTTGGTAACTAGCGGTCGCGGTGAACCTTTTCCTTGCGTTCGTGGCGCTCCTGCGCCTCAAGGCTGAGGGTGGCAATCGGCCGCGCATCCAGCCGTTTGAGCGAAATCGGCAGGCCGGTTTCATCGCAATAGCCAAATGAGCCGTCTTCGATGCGGCGCAGGGCGGCATCGATTTTGGCCACCACTTTACGCTCGCGGTCGCGGGTGCGCAGTTCCAGCGCGCGGTCGGTTTCCTCCGAGGCGCGGTCGGCCACATCCGGAATATTCCGCGTGCCCACCTGCATTTGCTCGATCGTATCGCGATTGCCCTTCAGAATGTCGTTTTTCCAAAGCAGCAGTTTTTGACGAAAATATTCCAGCTGGCGAGCGTTCATAAACGGTTCGTCATCGGCGGGGATATAGTCGGTGTCCAGAATTGTTTCTGCTTTCATGAGAAGCTCCTAACCCTAAAATTCGTGCGTTTAACGCAGCTCCTGCGGGCCGGAATAACCTCTATTTTACCGATTGTCACTAGCTTGTTATGCAAGTTTATGTGAATTATTCGGGCAAATGCGGGCAAACCGCGATTCTGACAGGCAAAGAGGGGCGCGGAATGCGATTTGAAGGCACCGATACATATGTGGCAACCGATGATCTGAGCGTGGCGGTAAACGCCGCCATCACGCTGGAGCGCCCGCTTTTGGTAAAGGGCGAGCCCGGCACCGGCAAAACCGAGCTGGCGCGGCAGGTGGCAAATGCGCTTGCAATGCCGATGATCGAGTGGAATATCAAATCAACCACCAAAGCCCAGCAAGGGCTGTATGAATACGATGCCGTGAGCCGGTTGCGCGATAGCCAACTGGGTGATCCGAAGGTGAACGAGGTTAAAAACTACATCAAGCCCGGCAAGCTCTGGCAGGCATTTAGTGCCGAAAACCGGGTTTTGTTGCTGATCGATGAAATCGACAAAGCCGATATCGAATTCCCGAACGACCTGCTGCAGGAGCTCGACCGGATGGAGTTTCATGTCTATGAAACCGGCGAGCTGATCAGGGCGCGGCAACGGCCCGTGGTGATTATTACCTCGAACAACGAAAAAGAGCTGCCGGATGCTTTTTTGCGCCGCTGCTTTTTCCATTATATCCGCTTTCCCGATGCGCCGACCATGGCCAAAATCGTCGCTGTCCACTTCCCCGGCATCAAGCAAAGCCTTGTGGAAGCGGCGCTGTCGCAATTTTACACATTGCGCGAGGCCCCCGGGCTGAAGAAAAAGCCGAGCACTTCCGAGGTGCTCGACTGGCTCAAGCTGTTGCTGGCAGAAGACCTTTCCCCCGAAGACCTGCGCGGCGCCGCCAGCGATGCTTTGCCAAAACTGCACGGCGCGCTTTTGAAAAACGAGCAGGATGTGCATATGTTTGAACGGCTGGCATTTTTGGCGAGAGGGCAGAAATGATCGAGATTAGAGCACTGGAGGAAAGTGACCGCCCCGCATGGGCCAGCCTCTGGAAGGGGTATCTCGACTATTACGAAACCGGGCTGCTACCCGAGATGTATGATATCGCCTTCAACCGGATGCTTTCCGGAAGCGAGCACGAGTTTCACGGCTTGTTGGCGCTTAGGGCTGGCGAGCCCGTCGGGCTGGCCCATTACCTGTTCCACCGCCATGGCTGGAAGGTGGAGCCGGTGGTTTACCTGCAAGACCTTTATGTCAGCCACGCCGCCCGTGGCACCGGCGCGGGCCGCGCCTTGATCGAGGCCGTTTATAAAACCGCCGACGCGGCGGGCTGCCCTTCGGTTTATTGGCTGACACAAGATTTCAACAAAACCGCGCGCCAGCTTTATGATAGGATCGGCACGCAAACACCCTTTGTCAAATATGCCCGCTAACCGGCTAAAATCTGCGCTCGGGGGGCTTGTGCTCATCGTTTCTGCCTGCACCGGCCAAGGCAGCGGGCCGGTGGCACCTGCCTCTGGCAGCGGGGTGGCACGGGCCAACACAACCGTTGCCAGCGAGTTCATGTCGCTCTTGTTTGAAACCGAAAACGGCACCCGCATTCCGCGGTTGCTCCGCTATGAAGGGCCGGTGCGCGTGGCGCTGGACCCGGCGCTCGCCGCCTATCGCAATGATCTTGAAAAGGTGCTGGCCGCTTTGCGCAGCCAATCCGGCATCGATATCGCGCAAGGCAACGGTGCCGCGCAAATTCGCATCCAGCAGGTGCCCGCTGCCAGCCTGCGCCGCGCATACCCTACGGCGGCCTGCGTGGTGGTGCCCGGCGTTTCCAGCTTTTCGCAATTCATGCGCGGCGATTATCCGCGCTGGTCAAGGCAAAAAGCCCTTACCGGCGCCTCGGTTTTCATTCCCGACAGCGCCGCGCCCTATATCATCCGTGCCTGCCTGAACGAAGAAATCGCGCAGGCCTTGGGGCCGGTGAACGACCTTTACCGTGTTCCAAGCACCGTTTTCAACGATGACAATGTCCATAACGCGCTTACCGATTACGATTTTTTGATCCTGAAGGCGCTCTATAGTGACGCGTTGCAAACCGGCATGAGCCCGGCAGCCGTGCAAAGCCGCCTGCCCGCCCTTTTTGCCCGCCTCAACCCGGCGGGAAACCGAAATGGCGGCGCGGTGGCACGGGAAGACAGGCGCTGGAAAACCCTGATCGAAACCGCGATGAACAGCACCAACCCGCGGCCCGCCCGTATAAGCGCCGCCGTCAAGGCGGTGGCGCGGGCCCGCACTTTAAACGACCAGCGCCTTATTCACGCGCTGATCATCTATGGCCGCCTCACCCTGCGCAGCCAGCCGGAAATTGCCGCCCCCGCCTTTCAGGAGGCCTATGCCCTGGCGCAAAGCCAGCTCGGGCCGCGCGATCTGCGCACCGCGCTGGCCGGTATGCATATGGCGGCTGTGGCCATGGAAGCGGGGCGGTTTGACGAGGTTATTACCTTTTCCACCCCCGCGCTGGCCACGGCGCGCCGCTTTAATGACCCGGTGATGCTGGCCGGATTACAGGGCATGCGGGCATTGGCCTTTCATAAACTGGGGCAAAACCGCGCCTCTGAAGCGGCGCGCCTTGATAGCCTTGCACAAGCGCGCTATGCCTTCGGTGAGAACGCGGTGCAAATTGCCGCCGCACAAGAACAAATCGAAGGGCTTTTGCCCACCCAATAACAGGAAAACCCATGCTTTATCTCATCGCGTTCATACTCGGGCTTGGCCTTGGCTGGATCACCGCCGGCAAACGGGGCGGCAACACCGCCGACAAATTGCAATATGGCGTGATATTCGGCCTGCTGGCCATGCTGTTGCTGATGGCCGGCATTATGATTGTCGGGGCGTTTGTGTTGGGCTGACCATGTTTTTGCGCTTTTATGAAAACCTGAGAGCGGCGCAGATCCCGGTATCATTGCGCGAGTTTCTCAGCTTTCTCGAAGCGCTGAAGGCGCAAACCGTGATCTATGACGTGGAGGGGTTTTACTATCTCGCCCGCCTGACCATGGTAAAAGACGAGCGCTTTCTGGACCGTTTCGATGTGGCCTTTGCGCAAAGCTTTGAAGGCGTCGAGGCGGCCACGCTGGCCGGGATTATGGAAAAGGCCGAGATCCCCGAAGAATGGCTGCGCAAAATGGCCGAAAAATCCATGAGCGCCGAGGAAATGGCCGAGGTCGAGGCGCTGGGCGGCTTTGAAGCGCTGATGGAAACCCTGAAACAGCGACTGAAGGAGCAGGAAGCCCGGCATCAGGGCGGCAGCAAATGGATAGGCACGGCGGGCACCTCGCCCTTTGGCGCGTATGGCTATAACCCCGAGGGCATTCGCATTGGCCAGCATGAAAGCCGCCACCGCCGCGCCGTAAAGGTGTGGGACAAACGCGAATTTCGCAACCTTGATGACAGCGTGGAGCTTGGCACCCGCAACATCAAAATGGCCCTGAAACGCCTGCGCAGCTGGGCCCGCCAGGGGGCCGATGACGAGCTCGACCTCGACGGCACTATTCAGGCCACCGCCGAGCATGGCTATCTGGACGTAAAAACCCGCCCCGAGCGCCGCAACGCGGTGAAGGTTTTGCTGTTTTTGGATGTCGGCGGCTCGATGGATGACCATATCGCCATGGTCGAGGAGCTTTTTTCGGCAGCGCGGGCCGAATTTAAACATCTGGAATATTTTTACTTCCATAATTGCCTTTATGAAGGCGTGTGGAAGGATAACCGCCGCCGCTGGAACGAGCAAATGCCGACATGGGATGTGCTGCATACCTATGCTTCCGATTACAAGTGTATTTTCGTAGGTGACGCCTCGATGTCACCTTACGAGGTTGCCTATATCGGCGGTGCAAACGAGCATTATAACAAAGAGGCGGGTGGCACATGGTTGCAACGCGCCCGTGTTCAATGGCCCAACCATATCTGGATAAACCCGGTGCCCAAAGATGAGTGGCGCTACACCCATTCCGTGGGTATGATCCGCGAAATATTCGAGGATCGCATGGTGCCGATGACCCTTGAGGGTATTGAAGCGGGCATGAAGCAACTGGGGCGCTAGCGATGCATAGGTTTGATATTCAACCCGCGCAGCACGGTCGCCCAAACGGGAGCGCCCGATGAAAACGATCAAATACCTTTGGCATCACCATCGCTATCTCTTGTTCGGGTTTTCACTGGCCAGTTTGCTGACCCTTGGTTTTCTGGTCAAATTCACTTTTTCCGCAGCCTACTGGTCATCCCATCGTGATGCCAGCATCGAGCCGTGGATGCCGATAGGCTATATAGCCCGCGCCTACCACGTGGACAGGGAATGGCTTTATGCGCAATCCGGCCTGCCCCCCAAAACCGACAGACGCCCCTTGCCGGTCAAAGATGCCGCCGAGGAGCTTGGCATAAGCTATGAGGAAATGCGCGCGCGGCTGATGCAGGCCATCGAAACACAGCGCGCCGAATGACCGATATTTTGCTCGAATGGGTCAGCCATTACGGTCTGGCCATCCTTGCCGGCAGCATCTATCTGGCGGCGCTGGGCGCGCCTTTGCCGGCAAGCGTGCTTTTGGTGCTGAGCGGGGCCTTTGCTGCCAGCGGCGAAATGGATTTTTGGATGGTGGCGCTCACCGCCTATTTTTCGGCGGTGGCCGGCGATATTTCGGGCTTCGGTATTGCCTATCGGGGTGGCACCTGGCTCAGGCCGCGCCTTCGCCGCTCGGCGCTGGGCACCCAACTAGGCCGAACCGAGGCCTTTATGGAAAAATGGGGCGGGCTCGGCGTGTTTTTCAGCCGCTGGCTGGTGGCCCCTCTGGGGCCGACGGTAAACTATGTCAGCGGTTTGAGCCGCCTTAGCTGGCGGCGCTTTATCCTGTGGGATTTGCTGGGCGAGGTGGTTTGGGTTTCGGCCTATATCACCATCGGCACGGCGTTTTCCACCTCGGCCCTCATGCTGGTTGATATGATCGCCTCGGCAAGTTGGGTCTTCATCGGGGTGCTTGGCATGTATTTTATGGGCAGACGCCTGCAAAAACTGGCACGAAGGGCTGGGAAAGCCAAGGCATAGGCCCTATATTCAGCCTATGTTACGTTATTCCCCCATTTTGGTTGCGGTGCTGATTGGCTGGGTCACCTATCTCTTTTCGGCGTGGCGCACCCGCCGCGAGCTTGATTCGCGCTCAACCCCGCTGCAGGACCCTGCCCTGCTGGCGCTGCTTGGCAATATGGCGCGGGCGCTGGATATACCTGAAGTGCGGGTTTTTATTTATGAAATCACCCCGGTCAACGGGCTTGCCGCGCCAGACGGGCGGATATTTATCACCCGCGGCCTGTATAACAAATATAAAACCGGCGCGATTTCGGCCGCTGAAATCGCTTCGGTGATCGCGCATGAGCTCGGCCATATTGCCCTTGGCCACAGCAAGCAACGGCTGATAGATTTTTCGGGCCAAAATGCCATGCGCGCACTTCTGATGGGGGTGATTGGCCGGTATATTCCTGTCATCGGCGGCTATATTGCCAATATGGTGATCAACATGCTGGCCGCCACGCTTTCACGCAAAGACGAATACGAGGCCGACGCCTATGGCGCCGCGCTGTTGCTGAAGTCGGGTATCGGGCTTTCGGCGCAAATCAGCATGTTTCGCAAGCTTGAAAGCTGGGGCGGCAATCGCGCCGGCACACCCGCATGGCTAATGAGCCACCCCGATACCGCCACCCGCATCGCCGCCATTGAAAAACTGAAGGCCGGCTGGGAAGTCTAGCACCCTAATCCAAGCCCTGAAAATACTTGCCAAGCCTTGGCAACCCGGCCCGCTTGAGCAACAAGCGGCAGCTTATGGCCGCGCCCTCCATTTCCTGCGCCTGCCGGTGAACCCCGCCAACAACCGGGCCAAGCCGCTCTCCCATTTCCAGCAAAAATCCGTCCGGCTCGCGGCGCACAATCTGGTGCCGCGCCAAAGTGCGGGTCGGAAAATCCTTGAGGTTTCGGGTCAGTAGCTCCCCCGCCCCACCGCTGATCGCGGCCGTCAATACGTGGCGGTCGTTTTCATCGGGTAAGGAAAGCCGCGCCTCCAGCGCCTTATTTTCTGCCATTTCGGCCTTGGGCCAGCTTGCCCGCAATAGCGCAATTTCTATTTCCGCCTGCGGCCCAACCCCGTTTCGCCGCGCCGCCCGCCGCCATTCCTCCAGAATACGCGCTGACCATAGCGGCTCAAAAAAACCCTGCTTGGCCGCCCCGATCAGTAATGCGCGGGTGACGCTGGGAAACAGCACACAAGCATCCAGCAAAACGCGGCCCATCAGCGCCCCGGCCTAGCGCGACACACGCAAATAGCCCAAATAGCGTGTTTCCAGTTGCCTGAAGGTATAGACCGTCACAAATGCCAGCGACATATAAAGCACAGCAGCGGTTAAAAACCCTTCATACGCAAGGTAATAGCGGGCATTCAGGGTGCGGCCCACGCCCAGAATATCCTGTATGGTGATGATACTGGCCACCACCGAACCATGCAGCATAAACACCACCTCATTGCCATATTGCGGCAGCGAGCGCCGCAGCGCGATCGGAATAAGCACCAGCCGGTTCACCTGAAAAGGCGACATGCCAAGCGATTTTGCCGCCTCCAGCTCGCCTTTGGGCACCGATTGCACCGCCCCTCTGATGATCTCGGTCGCGTAGGCCCCCGAATTAAGCGAAAAGGCAATAAGCGCGCACCACCAGGCATCGCGCAATATCACCCAAGCAAAGCTGCCCCGCACCGCTTCAAATTGCGACAACCCGTAATAGATCAGATAAAGCTGCACCAAAAGCGGCGTGCCACGAAAGGCATAGACATAGGCGTTGATCAGTTTGGAGGCGATGCCGTTGCTTTTTGCCCTGATCAGCCCGAAAGGCAGCGCTATAAAAAAGCCGATCAGCACTGAAAGCGCGGTAAGTTGCAGGGTCATCCAGACCCCCCCGGCAAACAGCGCCCAGTTTTCGGCGATCAGGTCAAACCGCATCGCCAAGCTCCTTTAGCGCATAGCGGCGCTCGGCGGCGTTGAATATGGTTTGGCTGACCCAGGTGAAAAACAGATAGGTGAAAAAAACCGCCGAGAAAAACAAAAACGGTTCGCGCACCGATTTTCCGGCATCATTGGCAAGGCCGACAAGGTCCTCCAGCCCGATCACAGAAACCACAGCGGTAGATTTGATCAACACTTGCCACACATTGGCATAGCCCGGCAGCGCAAACCTTACGAGCTGCGGCAGCGTGACCGCGCGCAAAACCTGAAGCGGCCGCATCCCCAGCGACATCGCCGCTTCGCGCTGCCCGCCCGGCACTGTCAAATAAGCACCCCTGAAGGTTTCGGTCAGGTAAGCCCCGTAAATAAAGCCAATCGCCGCCACCCCGGCCCAAAATTTGGAAAGCTCCATATATTCTATCCCGGCTGCTTTACCGGCGATATTGATCAGCCTTTGGCCACCAAAATAAATCAGCAGGATCAACACAAGATCAGGCACGCCGCGCACAATGGTGGTGTAACCAAACACGAGTGAACGCAGCAGCATGCCGCCCCGAATTTTACCAGCAGCGCCAAGCCCGCCCAGCGCGGTGGCAAGGGCAAGGGCCGCCAGCGCCAGCAAAATGGTGGTGAGCGCCCCGCGCGCCAAAAGCGGCGCGTATTCTATCAGGTTTTGCATGGTTTGGCGGCGCGCCGCATGGCTTTCTTGTTCGTGGCGCGCCGCATAGCTTTCTTATTCGCCACCATAGATGTCGATATCGAAATACTTGTCATTGATCGCGGCATACTCGCCCGAAGCGCGTATGGCCAGAATCGCGGCCGAAAAGGCATCCCGCAGCTCTGTGTCTTCCTGACGAACCCCTACGCCTTCGCCTTCGCCGTGGTATTCGGGCACCGAGTAGGATGGGCCAAAAAGGCTATAGCCGGCACCGGCATCGGTTTTGGCAAAGCCATCCTGCATGGCAATGGCGTCTCCCATGGCGGCATCGATACGGCCGGCGGTCAGATCAAGGTATACCTCGTCTTGCGAGCCATAGAGGCGCAATTCGACATTCGGGAATTCACCTTCCATGAAATCCTGATGGATGGTGCCGCGCTGCACGCCCACAACCTTGCCGTCGAGCATATCAACGCTCATACCGTCGGCGCCCAAAAAGCTGGCCGGCGAGCTATAATATTTGGCAGAAAAATCAATGACCTGCTTGCGGTCTTCCGTGATCGACATCGAGGCAATAATCGCATCGCACTTACCTTCGAGCAGCGCCGGAATAATGCCATCCCAATCGGTTTTGACCATGGTAGCCTCCATGCCCATTTCGGCGGCCAGCGCATTGGCGATATCGATATCAAAACCAACCACCTCCCCCGAGGCCTCGGTCGAGGAAAATGGCGGATAGGCGCCCTCGACGCAAATATTTATAGCAGTGGCATTGGCGGCCAAAGCAAATGAAGAGGCCGCTGCGGCAGCCAGAATAATTTTTATCATGGGGTTCTCCAAGTTGACATTTTTGTGGGCGCGGCTAATTCGCGCCCTTGGGAGAGACTATTAGTCCAAAGCCGCGTCGCGTCAAGCGCCGTTGCTTTTGTAACACCCGAAATCACGCGCGGCGGCAGGCAGATACGGAGGATTTTTGCGAATGGGTCAACCGCTTCAAGAAAAATTGGCAGCTAGAGATGGCCGGGCAGGCTGTCTTTTTGCGCCGCGTTGGTCAGCCAGTCAAACATGAACTCCCGCATCGATGTGAAGCAGACCAGCCGGAATTCATCCTCCGCTTCCATCCAGAAGGCCACCGCCACCTGCCCCAGCCGGGTGCGGCGAAAATCACCCTTGCCAAAAGCCCCTTTGGCAAGGTCAACCGGTGCGCCCTTGGCCAAAACCTCGCGCGCGCCCGCGCCTTTCAGGGCAAATACCGCGCGGGCATCGCTTACATTCAGCGCCAGCCCGGCCTGGCCGAGTGCGGTATCAAGCTGCTTGGCCAGCGTATCAGGGTCGGTGCCATTTTGGGTGAATACCAGCACTTCGTCAGGGGCCATCCACGCTACGCCTTTGCTGATTTTTCGCGGCTTAGGCAAGGCCAAACCAAGTATTTTGGCAACGGTTGCGGCCAGGGTTTTATCGGTAAAATCGGCCTTCACCGTCACCATACCCACCGGCCCGAGTGCTGCCACCAGCACAGCGCCGCCACCATCTATCATCAGCGAGTTTGAAAGATCAGACATCCTGGCGCGCTCCTGTTTTGTCATAAAATACCGGGTCCACCACCTCGGCTTTGTGCACCGTGCCCGCTACCGGAAACTCAAGCACCTCGCCCATGCGCCCAAGCCCGCCATTGATCAGCGCCATGGCGATGGGGTGGCCAAGGGTGGGCGAAAAATAGGTTGAGGTCACGTGGCCAATGGCTTTGCCGTTTTCAACCGCATGCGCCGCTTCGGGCAATTTCACCTTATCATCCAGCGGCCGCAACCCCACCAATTGCTTGCGGTTTTCGGCGGTTAAAAAGCTGCGCTGCATACCGCGCTTGCCAATGAAATCTTCCTTCTTTTTTGAAACCGCCCAGCTCATATTGAGATCAAGCGGGGTTACGGTGCCGTCTGACTCGTCTCCGACCACCACAAAGCCTTTTTCGGCGCGCATCACGTGCAGGGCCTCGGTGCCATAAGGGGTAATATCATGTGCGGCACCGGCTTGCAGCAACAGGTTCCACATGAGCAGGCCTTGCGAATTGGGCACCGCCACCTCGTAGGAAAGCTCGCCGGAAAACGATATCCGGAACACGCGGGCTTTGATACCCGCAAGTTCACCCTCGACAAAGCCCATGAAAGGCAGCGCGTCCCGGCTCGCATCCAGGCCGCCGAGTGCTTCCAGCACCTTGCGGGCCTTGGGGCCAACCACGGCGATTTGGCTGAATTGCTCGGTCAGATTGGCGGTAAAAACCTTTAAATCCCACCATTCGGTTTGCAGCCATTCTTCCATATGGGCATGAATACGGTCAGAGCCGCCGGTGGTGGTGTGGCAAAGAAAGGTATCCTCATCGAGCCGCGCCACCACGCCGTCATCCATCAGGAAGCCGTTTTCGTTGCACATCAGGCCATAGCGGCATTTGCCGGGTTTCAGGGTCGACATCATATTGGTGTAAAGCAGATCAAGGAACCTGCCCGCATCGGGACCCTTGACGACGATTTTGCCAAGGGTCGAGGCATCAAACAGCCCGACAGATTTTCGGGTGGCGATGATCTCGCGGGTAATCGCTTCCTGCAGGCTTTCGCCCTTGGCGAGGTAGGCATAGGCGCGGCGCCAGTCGGCCACCGGTTCGAAAATCGCGCCGTGGGCTTTATGCCAGCCATCGATCGCGGTTTTGCGGGTGGGTTTGAAGAGCTTGCCTGCGGCCTCGCCGGCGATGGCGCCGAGCGATACGGGCGTATAGGGCGGGCGGAAGGTCGTGGTGCCCACGTCAGGGATTTCAGCGCCAAGGCTGCCCGCGAGCACGGCGAGGCCATTGATATTGCTAAGCTTGCCCTGATCGGTCGCCATGCCAAGCGTGGTATAGCGCTTGGTGTGCTCTACGCTTTCATAGCCTTCGCGGGCCGCGAGCTGCACATCGGAAACCTTCACGTCATTCTGGAAATCAAGCCATGTTTTGGCGCGCAGTTTATAGGGCGCCCTGGCGGGCATCGACCAGATGGCGGCCATTGGGGCCTCATCTGCGGTTTGCACCTGCCGGGCGGCGGCCTCCTCGGCGAGGCTACGCCCCACCTCCTCGGCCGCTTGCCGCGCCGCCGCCCTTGCACTGGCGATACAGGCAGCGGTTTTGAGCGCGCCAAAAGCGCTGCCCGCCGCGATCACAAAACCCTCGCCGTTCTGGTCGGTTGGCGGGCGGTTCGGGTCTGGCGCAAACATCGCGTTTTCTTCGTCCCAGTTCAGCTTGCCGCCGCAATGGGACCACAGGTGAACCACCGGTGAAAACCCCCCTGACATCGCCACGCAGTCACAGTCAACCGTTTCAACCGCGCCGCCGGTGCCCGATTGCAGGCATATTTCAACCGATGTGACGTGCTTTTTGCCATTTACGCCGGCCACCGCATGGCCGGTTTCAACCCGGATACCGGCAGCAACCGCCTTTGCCGACCATGCGCCGCCACCCTGCGGGCGGGCATCAATGATCAGCGGCACATCCAGCCCCGCTTTGTGCAGGGTGAGCGCGGTTTGGTAGGCGTCATCATTGTTGGTAACAACCACGGTGCGGGTGCCTGGGGTGGCGCCGTAAAGCTGCACATAATCGCGCACCGCGCTGGCCAGCATGACGCCCGGAATATCATTGCCGGCAAAATTCAGGGTGCGCTCCAGCGCGCCGGTGGCGGTAATGATGCGCTTGGCGCGAATACGCCACAAGCGGTGGCGCGGGGTATTGGCGGGCGCGTGGTCATTTACCCGCTCATAGCCGAGCGCATAGCCATGATCAAACACGCCAGCACCCTGGGTGCGGGTGCGCAGGGTAACATTTGGCAGCGCGTCAAGTGCCGCCTTCACAGCGGCAATATGGGCAGGGCCATCGCGGCCGTCGATCTCGACATCATCAACCATTGCCCGCCCGCCGATATGGGCGGCTTGCTCCAGCACCAGCACTTTGGCACCGCTTCGCCCGGCTTCCAGCGCCGCTTCAAGCCCGGCTATACCGGCCCCAATGATCAGAATATCGGTATAGGCATAAAAATACTCGTAGCGGTCGGAATCGCGCTCGCTTGGCACTTGGCCAAGCCCGGCAGAGCGGCGGATGATCGGCTCGAATACATGCTTCCAGGCCCATTGCGGCTTCATGAAGGTTTTATAGTAAAATCCGGCCGGAAAGAAGCGCGAGAGGCGGTTGTTGATCGCACCGATATCAAACTCGAGGCTCGGCCAGTGGTTTTGCGAGCGTGCCTTCAGGCCGTTGAAAATCTCGGTGGTGGTGGCGCGCTGGTTGGGCTCAAAGCGGGCCCCTTCACCAAGGTTCATCAGCGCGTTTGGCTCCTCGCCACCGCTGGCCACAATGCCGCGCGGCCGATGGTATTTGAACGACCGCCCCACCATGCGCCGGTTGGCGGCGATCAGCGCCGAGGCGAGGGTATCCCCCTTGAAGCCGCGCAGGGTTTTGCCATTAAAACTAAAGCGCACCGGCGCGCTGCGGTCGATCAGCAACCCGCCTTCGGGTAAACGCAGGCTCATTTTGTTTCCTCCCAGTCAGGGCGTCTGGCCTTGATCGCGGTGATTATTTTTTTCGGCGGCCGCACGGTTTGGGCGCTGTAGGTGCCAAAGATCTCGAGCGTGGCCGCACAGCGCGCCGCATGAAACCACTTGCCACAGCCATAAACATGCCGCCACCGCTCGAAAACCACGCCTTTGGGGTTTTTGCGCTCGAACATATAGGTGGCAAATGCCGCGTCGGAGCTTGCCGCCGCATGGCGCTTGATATGCGCTTCGCCGCCACCATGAAACTCGGTTTCCTCGGCGGTAATACCGCAACAGGGGCATCTCAGTATCAGCATTTCATGTTCCTTTTATCACCGCGTTTTGCGCCCGGGCCATGCGCGGCAGCCAGCAGCATATGGCCAATATCACGGTTTTCAGCGCTTGCAGACCTGCCCTGAGAGACTGTCGGCAATGCGACAGGCGAATCGGTTCGCCGGCAGGGGCTAAATTGATCCGACATTGGGCCCCCCGGCCGTAAAACCGGCCCTTCTGTTGTCCGATTGCTGCCGGCACAACCGCAACACCTTATTTACATGGCCCGGCTTATGCTGCAATGCAGCAAATTGAAGAATGCCGGATTCACAATTGCTTGCCGAAAGCCCTTCATGTTCTCGTTTAAGTCCGGCCCGCGCAATTGCCCTCAAAAAACGCAATTCTTGGAATTTTGGCGATTTTATGGTAAAAATGAGGTAATATTTAGGTGTTTTGAGCAGACTCCAAGTAACAATGTGTAACGCAGGAGAGTGATGATGGAAAACTTTTTGATAACAGCGTCTGAAACATGGGACAAATTTGCCGGAGGTGGTGCCTATGCGATTCAAAAATTTGTATTCGCGCTGAGCGGCTACGAATTGAACGAAATCGCCGCCCTCGTAATCCTTCTTGGTGCCATGGCAGGCATCGTGCTTTGGTTGCTTTTGCTGGC
>Ga0316205_10002836_pt1 | contig 17226 bp, 17 predicted proteins | sample 3monthpyrite_MG_FD_204941 | JGI IMG/M metagenome (GOLD analysis project Ga0316205, IMG submission 204941) | Microbial mat bacterial communities from mineral coupon in-situ incubated in ocean water Damariscotta River, Maine, United States -... | ecosystem: Environmental > Aquatic > Marine >... | reverse complement strand
ATAGCCTTTTAAAGGGGTTTGTTTTTACACGTACATATTCATACAATGAACAAACATTTAAACTTCTGATTCTTTAGTTTTTGAAGAGTGAGACATGAAGCACCATAATATTGAGGTTAGTATGAAAGCGATCAGTTCACGTACCACTCTTTTAGCATTGTCTTTAGTCATGGGCAGTATTCCGGTCAACGCGGACATTGAGCGGGGCAAAGTCTTGCATGATCAAAGTTGCATGGGTTGTCATGATAATTCAGTTTATCAGCGAACCAATAAGAAAATACCTACTCTGCAGGCTTTGCATGCCCAAGTGCATCGGTGTACTAAGCCAGCAGGGGCAGACTGGAGTAAAGAAGATAGGGCTGATGTAGTCAACTATTTAAATCAAAGTTTTTATCGCTACAAATAACGACAATAAAGTTATCAATTAATCTCAATTAATATTACAACATAAAAGGTGAGCAGTTTTCATCGGTTATTAATTATCAATTGACTAACGTTGCATGAAATCTTCTATTTTCCCCGGTTGTTCAGTAGCCTTGATAACAATATTCTGAAGCCGATATCTTTATTATAATAACCTGTATCGTGAGGTTTAAACCCGTCCAGTTTTCAGCCTTACCGCCGGGCCAGCATACTTCTCAATTAAATTGCTTAATCTGAATAAGTCTTAACTTGGTATAACTTGATACAACATAAAAACAAGCCACTCGCTATTTTTCTGATGGGCCCCACGGCTTCGGGTAAAACTGACTTGGCTGTGGATGTGGTACAGACAATACCTGCCGAGATCATCAGTGTCGATTCTGCTTTGGTTTATCGGCACATGAATATCGGAACAGCGAAACCCGATGCCTCAGTTTTACAGAAAGCCCCGCATCGATTAATTGACATACGTGAACCGGAAGATAGTTATTCTGCGGCAGACTTTTGCATGGACGCCCTGGCTGAAATGGCTGATATTACCTCAGCGGGAAAGATTCCACTGTTGGTAGGTGGAACCATGCTTTATTACCGCTCTCTTTATCAGGGACTATCGACGCTACCCTCTGCTGATGCCAAAGTCCGTCAACGACTTGAACAGCAGGCTGCCGACAAGGGTTGGCAGGCCATGTATGAACATTTGAGTGAGATCGATCCGGCGGCCGCAGCGCGCATTCATCCGAATGACCCACAGCGAATTCAGCGAGCACTAGAGGTATATGAGATTTCAGGCAAAACGCTCAGTTGGCATTTTGATCAGCAAACCTCGCAGGATTTTCCCTACCATGTTATTCAAGTCGCATTAATACCCTCATCACGACAAGGGTTGCATGAACTGATTGGACAGCGCTTCAGGCAAATGTTGGAACTAGGCTTTTTAAAAGAGGTCGAAGCATTAATGCAACGTCCGGGGTTTGATAAGGATTTACCCGCTATGAAAGCGGTTGGCTATCGCCAGGCCTTGAAATATCTGAACGGCGACTATACCTTTGAAGATATGGTTGAGAAAGCGATCATCGCCACTAGGCAGCTGGCTAAAAGGCAGCTAACGTGGCTGAGATCAATGCCGGAAGCCCATCAACTGAGGATGGGTGACGCAGACAATCTCCAAACGCTCACTCAGTTCGTTGAAACGTCGCCAGTTTGACAGGCGTCGGATGTAAATATGCTATAATCTGAAGTTATCACAGAGCTTATAGTCAGCAAGTATTTAAACTGTTGTTTTTTATGGGTATATCGGACTTTCAGCGATATATTTTGGATAAGTAAATTTAATCGACCTAATAATAAGATCAGGAGGCCAAAATGGCTAAGGGGCAATCATTACAAGAACCGTTTTTGAATGCGCTGCGTAAGGAAAAAGTGCCTGTATCCATATTCCTTGTTAACGGTATCAAATTACAGGGCCAAATTGAGTCTTTCGATCAGTTTGTTGTGCTGCTGAAAAATTCAGTCAGCCAAATGGTCTATAAGCATGCTATCTCCACCGTCGTGCCCGCGCGTAATGTCAAAATACCGAGTGCAGAGGACAGTCTTGCTGACGCTAACAATTCCTGAATATATGGGGCTGATGATGCCTGGGGGTGAACTTGTTTGATCGTCCCAAGGTAGGCGAGAATGCCATCCTCGTACACATTGATCTGAAATCAGAAGGCCAAAGAGAACAATTGCAGGAGTTCAAAGAACTGGCAGTTTCTGCAGGTGCTGTCATCAAGGATGTTATCGAAGGAAGTCGAGATACACCTGATTCTCGTTATTTTATCGGCTCAGGAAAAGCGGATGAAATAGCAGCTTGCGCAGAAGACCTGCAAGCTGATCTGGTTTTGTTCAATCACACGCTCAGCCCTTCACAAGAGCGTAATCTTGAAGCGCGTTTAAAATGCCGGGTTCTGGACAGAACGGGTCTCATTCTGGACATATTTGCACAACGTGCACGTTCATTTGAAGGTAAATTACAGGTCGAATTAGCGCAGTTAAGGCATCTATCCACTCGTCTGGTACGAGGCTGGACCCACTTGGAGAGACAGAAAGGGGGTATCGGTTTGCGTGGGCCGGGTGAAACCCAGCTAGAGACTGACCGCCGCCTGATTGGTGATCGCATCAAGCAATTGAAAATGCGGCTGAAAAAATATGCAGAGCAGCGGCACTTGGGCAGCCGGGCCAGAAAGCGTGCAGAATTAGCCACGGTTTCGCTCGTGGGTTATACCAATGCGGGTAAATCCAGTCTGTTCAACAACTTGACGGGCGCTGAAGTTTATGCGGCCGATCAGCTGTTCGCAACACTGGATCCGACGTTGCGAAAAATGGATTTGGTCGGGGCAGGTCAGGTCGTACTCGCAGACACGGTCGGTTTTATACGGCATTTACCGCATGACCTGGTCGAGGCCTTTCGTTCAACGCTGGATGAAACCAGCGAGGCAACTGTGTTGTTACATGTTATCGATGCAAGCGATCCAGAGCACGCTAAATACATTGAACAAGTCAACCAGGTATTGGCACAAATTGGTGCGGAAGATATTCCACAGATACAGGTCTATAACAAAATAGATCTACTCGACACGGAAGCTAGAATTGACCGAAATGCCGAAGGGTTACCCTACCGCGTATGGCTTTCTGCCCATACCAGCGAGGGTATCGAGTTGTTGCACCAGGCTCTGGCTGAATACTTGATGCAAGGCAGCGTGAGTGGTTACCTGAAAGTTTTGCCGGAACAGGGTGATCTTCGGGCCGCACTCTACCGTCTGGGAGCTGTGATCAATGAGCGAACGGGTGCAGAGGGTGAGAATTTTCTCGATGTGCGGCTGTCAAAACAGGATCTGGCGCGATTAACCAAACAGTACTCTGTCAAGCTGGTGTTACAGTCTACAGAGTTGCTTGATACTAAAGACGACCATACAATGTCAGCTTCGAATGCGTGACAACGGTCATGATGAATTTATTTAAACGACTGGAGTAAATTATGGCCTGGAATGAACCGGGTGGTAACAAAGATCCTTGGGGTAACAACAAAAACCAGGATGGGCCACCAGATCTCGATGAGATCGTAAAAAAAATGCAAAACAAATTTAAAGTCATTCTCGGTGGTAAAAAATCGGGGGGTAACGGCGGTAGCAACAATGATGGCGGCGAAGGTTCGCTGATGTTCTTACCTGTTATTATCGGAATCGCATTATTTGTCTGGGTTATTTCGTCAATTTACATAATTGCTCCGGCTGAGCAGGGCGTTATCCTTCGCTTTGGTAAATATAGTGAGACCACTGACCCTGGGCCACACTGGCATTTGCCATGGCCAATTGAAAAAGTCTTGAAAGTGAATGTGGAAGAGCTGCGTAAAATTGAAAATAAAGCCACTATGCTGACCAAGGATGAGAACCTGTTACAGATTGAACTGTCAGTTCAATATCAGGTTAATCGTGCGCAAGAATATTTATTCAACGTTCGTGAACGTGAGAAAACGATGCGCGATGCAAGCGAAAGTGCTCTCAGAGAAGTGGTCGGATCGAAGAAACTTGATGACATCCTCAGTGTTGCCGGTGGTCGTGAAATACTGGTACTAGAAACCGAAAAAACAATACAGGATATTCTGGAGCGTTATAAAACCGGGTTCTTAGTTCGCAAAGTGAATTTGGAAAGCACCCAGCCGCCGCAGGAAGTTCAGAGTGCGTTTGAAGATGCTGTCAAAGCCCGTGAGGATGAAGACCGCTATAAGAAACAGGCAGAAGCCTATGAGCGCGATATTATTCCGAAAGCGGAAGGTGATGCACAACGGCTGATTGAAGAATCCGAAGCCTACAAGCGTCAGAAAATTGCCAAAGCCCAGGGTGATGCCAGTCGTTTTACGCAGACTTTAAAAGAGTATGAAAAGGCTCCTGAAATCACCCGTAAACGTCTTTATATTGAAACCATGGAAGAGGTTCTATCCAATTCCAGTAAAGTGATGGTGAAAGTCAACAATGGTAATAACCTGATGTATCTACCTCTGGATAAAATTGTTAATCAATCAGGTGCAAAATCTCGTTCACCTGATGCGGATTTCCGTACTTACCAAACAGAGCCAAATTACACGGGTCAACAGCAGAGCGGACAACCTCAAACCCCGGCTCGCGGCAGGGAGGGAAGATAATGTCCAGAACCAATATAATCAGCATTATAGGGTTGGCGATCATTGCGATTGTTTTGTCGTTATCGATGTTCATTGTGGATCAGCGTCAAAAAGCGCTGGTGTTACAACTCGGTCAAATAGTTGGTCAAAAAACTGAACCTGGTCTGTATTTCAAAATACCCCTGTTCCAGAATGTTAAAATTTTTGACAGTCGTATCCTGACGCTGGATACACGGCCTGAATTGATTCTGACTGGTGAAAAGAAAAATGTATTAGTTAACTACTATGTCAAATGGCGTATTTCAGATTTGCAGAATTACTACCGCACCTTCGGTGGACGTGAATTCGATGCTATGTCGCGTATGGCGGAAACCATCAAAGATGGTTTACAAGCTGAGTTCGGTAACCGCACCATTAAAGAAGTGGTCTCGGGTGACCGAGTCGAAATCATGCGAAAAGTCAGTGAAGGTGTTGATGAAAAAATCGGCAAGTTTGGTATCGAAATTATCGATGTTCGCATCAAGCAAATTGAATTACCCATCAATGTTCGTGATTCTGTTTTCCAGCGAATGCGCGTTGAGCGTGAACGGATAGCCAAGGAACTTCGCGCCAAAGGTGAGAAGGAATCACTGATTATTCGCGCGAAAGCTGATCGTGCACGTACAGAACTGATTGCAGATGCCCGCCGCAAAGCTCAGGAAATTCGAGGTTCTGGTGATGCTGAAGCAACACAGATTTATGCTGAAGCTTACAATAAGGATCCGAAATTCTACCAATTCTATCGAAGTATGGAAGCCTATCGGAATACCTTCGATACTAAGTCAGATATTTTAATACTGGAACCGGATTCCGAGTTCTTTCAATACTTTGGAAATGCGCTGGGCACTCAGTAGCTCTGTCTATGCTCGAACAATTGCCGGACCTTCGTGTCCGGCTTTTTCTTGGAGAAAACAAGTGTGAATGAGTTACTATCTGCCCTGGCTATGGTGATGGTGATAGAGGGTATTTTGCCTTTCCTGAGCCCCAAATCTCTGCGCAGTTATATGACGCAGATGATCGACATGGATGACCGCTCCTTGCGCATAGCGGGACTCGTGTTGATGGTGATGGGTATGGTGATGCTGTATTTCATCAAAAACTAGCACTGGGTTATCAGTCATCACTGAAACTTTCTTCAATTAAGGGTATTTTCGCAGGAATAGTAATTAATTTTATAATCAATCGGTTATATATATTTTTATGCAAAATAAACGGTCGCCATTGTATCTGTAGGCCTGGTCCATGCAGCGATTAATTCTCTTATTCGCTGAATAATAATTATCAACTGGTTTCTCGCCATTAGCAAAGGTAGAATACCTACGTTTGTGCTCGCGGAAAATACTAACAACCCCATTTCAGGTTAAATCATGCCCCTGGATAAAATAACAAAAATGACGCGCTGGATGCTGCCTGAAGGCATTGAAGAAGTACTGCCGGCCCAGACAGAGCGACTGGAACAACTCAGAAGACGGCTACTGGATTATTTTTCCAGTTGCGGTTACAAGCAGGTTATTCCTCCATTTATCGAATATCTCGATGCTTTGCTGGCAGGTACGGGTCAGCAATTGGAATCGCAGACTTTTCAGATCACTGACACATTAAGCGGCAAACAAATGGGTATCCGTGCTGATATGACTTTGCAGGCGGCGCGCATCGATGCACATCAGATCAAGCAGGATTACCCTGTCCGCCTTTGCTATCTGGGCACCGTATTAAGAAGTTATAGTGATGACTTTGCCGGTTCCAGAGCACCGCTACAAGTCGGTGCAGAACTGTATGGACACGCAGGACTGGAAAGTGATTTTGAAATTCTTGAATTGATGTTAGAAATATTGACCATCACCGGGATGGAAAAGGTACACATTGACCTTGGGCACGTCGGAATATTCCGGAGCCTGGCAACCAAAGCCGAACTCAGTTCATCGCAGGAAAAACAATTATTCGCAGCCCTGCAACGTAAGGCAACGACGGATATTGCTGATTTACTTGATCAATTCGAGCTGGATGAGGCTATCAAAACCTGTTTCACAGAGTTGGCAGATTTAAATGGCGGCAGCGAGGTGCTACAACGCGCTCAGCAGAGCCTGGCAGCAGGCGGTGAGGCAGTCGCAAATGCTATTGCAGAAATGCAGCAGTTCTCAGAGCTATTAAAAAGTAGGCTACCTGACCTACCGGTTCATTATGATCTGGCGGAATTACGTGGCTATGCCTATCAAACCGGACTGGTATTTGCTGCATTCATCCCAGGCTACGGCCAGGAAATTGCTCGTGGCGGGCGCTATGATGATATCGGTAAAATTTTTGGCAGGGCGCGTCCAGCCACGGGGTTTAGTGCGGATTTAAAAACGCTGGTCAGTCTGTCGAAGCAAACAGACACTGAAGAAGTAGCAGCCATTTATGCGCCTGCGACTAACGATGCGGATTTGTATACCTGTATTCAGGAATTGCGAAAAAAAGGGGAGCGGGTTATTCGAGAATTACCAGGGCAGTCAGGTTCACCTGGGGACATGGATTGTAATCGTCAACTTAAACAAGTTGACGGAAAATGGCAGGTAGTGGATATCTAATCCAAATCATATTCTAACAAGTCAGATAAATAACAGGGTTATAGCATGGGTAAGAACGTCGTAGTCATTGGTACTCACTGGGGAGATGAGGGCAAGGGTAAAGTAGTGGATTTGCTCACCGAGCGTGCATCACTGGTGGTTCGATTTCAAGGTGGTCACAACGCTGGCCATACGCTGGTTATCGAAGGTAAAACTACTGTCCTGCATTTGATCCCTTCAGGCATTCTTCACGACGACGTTCAGTGCCTCATTGGTAATGGGGTCGTGTTATCTCCTGACGCTTTATTTACGGAACTTGATGCGCTGGAAAGCACCGGTGTTGCAGCTTCTGATCGATTAAAAATCAGTGAAGCCTGTCCACTAATCCTGCCTTATCACATTGCATTGGATCAGGCTCGTGAAATAGCACTGGGTAAAAAAGCCATTGGCACCACCGGTCGTGGCATTGGCCCTGCCTATGAAGATAAAGTTTCTCGCCGTGGTATTCGTCTCGGTGATTTACAGGATGTCGAAAAGTTTGCCAGTAAGCTCGAAGAGGTGATGCGTTTTCATAACTATTCTCTCGAACACTATTACAAATGCGACACAGTTGATTATCAAAGCGTGCTGGATGACATGCTCAGTAAACGTGATCGACTTTTGGCAATGGTCGCCGATGTTCCCGAATTGATTTATCAGGCCCGTCAGCGCGGCGACAGCATTATGTTTGAAGGTGCGCAGGGCACCTTGCTGGATATTGATCAGGGTACTTATCCATTTGTCACCTCGTCCAACACAACCGCTGGTGGAGCCGCCAGTGGCAGTGGCGTCGGCCCCATGGATATTGATTATATCCTTGGTATTACCAAAGCCTATACCACCCGCGTAGGTAGTGGACCTTTTCCGACAGAGTTATACGATGGCGAATCAATGAACGATGCGGATGGTCTGCACATGGCCACCAAAGGCCATGAATTTGGCGCCACTACTGGCCGCGCACGCCGTTGCGGCTGGTTTGACGCCGTCACACTAAGGCGTGCCATCCGTGTTAACAGTATCACCGGAATATGTATAACCAAACTGGATGTTCTGGATGGTCTCGACACCTTAAAAATCTGTACCGGCTACCAATTTAATGGCGAACTTCGCGAAGTCCCACCCATTGGTGCGGATGCCTTTGCACAATGTGTTCCTGTGTATGAAGAGATGCCCGGTTGGAAAGATTCTACTGTAGGGGTGAAGCGCTATGACGATCTACCCGATAATGCCAAGGCTTATTTAAAACGCATTGAAGAAGTGTCGAATATATCGATCGATATTATTTCCACCGGCCCAGATCGCGAAGAAACCATTATACTCAAGCACCCGTTTGATTAATTAACGATCTCTTACTTGTTTATTTTTGATGATGGGTTGTTGTCAATTATATTAATGCTACTTAAGTATAATGATAGACAAATTGAAACTTTAAAAAGAATCAATGCAGTCCACTAAGATAGATTCCCGCCTACGCGGGAATGACACAAAGATTGGTAAGGTTAGGGGCTGGTCATAAAGATAGATTCCTGGGCAGAAGAGAATCTATTTTCTCAAAACTCTAACTCACCGTCATTCCCGCGCAGGCGGGAATCCATTTCGAATTACGCGCTATTGCCGCTATCACACATGGTGATATATGCCATAGTCTGGCTGATCAAAAGTACAGCCAATTGGATGTTGTGTTGCAGGGTAGAATTTCAATCGCACACTTAAAACACTTCACTTAATAGCACTGAACTAGCATATGAAAAAGGCATGGATAATTAATCCATGCCTTTTGATATTGCTATTTATTTTTGTTGTTAGCTAGTTAGTATCCAGCTTTATTAGGATTCAGCCAGTTTATCCTGAATCGCTTTGATAACCGCTTCGCTAGATGTTGCATCAACTGTAATGAGCAAACCTTCCTTATCATAGAAACCGATGAGGGGAGCAGTTTTTTCGTTATAAGTTTCTAGTCGATGACTAATGGCTTCTTCAGTTTCATCTTCGCGTTGAATCGTTGGACTGCCGCACTTATCACAAATGCCTTCGACTTTGGTCGGGTTGCTTTTGACATTGTAGATTGCCTGACAATCAGAGTTAGAGCAGGTGCGACGAGTCGTTAAGCGATCGAGTATGACTTCACGTGGCACGTCAATGTTCACTGCCATGTCTAATTCGATACCTATTTTTTTAAGCAATTCTCTTAATGCTTCAGCTTGTGGAATGGTGCGTGGGAAGCCATCGAGAAGAAAGCCTTTCTTGCAGTCGTCTTCTAACAGTCGATCACCCATGATACCCATAATTAATTCATCAGGAACCAGGTCACCACGATTCATGTAACCTTGTGCTTCTTTACCCAGATCGGTTCCTGCTTTGACGGCACCGCGTAAGATATCACCGGTGGAAATCTGCACTGAACCATCAATTTCGGTAAGTAATTTTGCAACTGTGCCCTTACCAGCACCAGGCGCGCCTAGTAGAATTAATTTCATTGGTAGTCTCTCTTTTTGTTAAAGGTGGAGTATTTGGATCGATAATGTATATAACTAACCGCTTATAGGCAACTTAGATATTTCTATATGTCTATTATTATTCTGTTTTTTATGCCTAAAAAACTATATAATTCAGTAGCATAAACTAAACTGGCTATAAATTATGGGATATTAAAAAAGCTGTTTTGGTATCTCGATGGGAAGTCTGGTTATACTGATGCTAATACAGATTGAGCAGTTTCAATGACACAAAATGCATCAACTATCAAAGTGCGGGTCGATAAATGGCTTTGGGCAGCGCGATTTTTCAAAACACGTGCGTTAGCAGCCCAGGCGGTTACTGGAGGAAAGGTGCATATCAATGGCCAGCGCGTTAAACCATCCAGGCTACTACAAGTCGGCGATGCCTTGGAGATACACCGACAACAGGAAGATTACACAGTCGTCATTGATGCTCTGAGTGACAAGCGGGGTCCAGCATACCTGGCCAGTCAGCTCTACACTGAAACTGAGGCAAGTCAGGCGAAGCGGGCCGAACTTGCTCTACAATACAAACTCAATGCTTCACTTCGACCAAAACGGGAAGGAAAACCCGACAAGCGAGATCGTCGCCATATCATTCGATTTATCAGAAAAGCCTAACTAGATAACAAAACTTGATGAGACCCGTAACCCCCGCACTAACCGTCGATACGATTATAGAGCTGACTGACCGGGCAAATAATCCTATTGTTTTAATCGAACGAAAATACCCGCCATTGGGCTGGGCGATACCGGGTGGTTTTGTTGATATTGGAGAAACGGTTGAGACGGCTGCCAGACGCGAGGCAGAAGAGGAAACCGGGCTGGTCGTTGAACTTCAGGCACTACTGGGCGTTTATTCTGATCCCGCCAGGGATCCCAGGGGGCATACGGTTAGCCTGGTTTATGTTGCACGCGCAGAGGGCGAGCCAGTTGCTCAGGATGATGCGGCGGGAGTAGGCGTTTTTCAGTGTCAGGATCTACCAGAACTGGTTTTTGATCATGAACAGATACTTAAAGATTATCAGCAATATTTGGCGACAGGTCTGTGTGACTATCTGACTAGAATTTGAATCGAATTAGCTTAGCCATCGGCAGCTATTTTACTTCGTCCTGTCAGATCCAGGACCAACTCTCTTAAGTCATCATGCAAGGTGTACATTTTCGACAGAACCGCATCAACACCATGAAGTGTTTCGGCGATTTCATGCGCGGAGTGAATAATAATCGCGATTGAAGGTTGTGCAGTCTTGAGTTCACTGACCATATCGAGGCCTGAGCCATCAGGTAATACCAGATCAATAATAGCCAAATCAAACGCTTTCTCAGCAATAGTTTCGCGTGCCTGTTCCAGGCTGGTTACATGGGTGATATCAGCGATATTCGATAATATCTTAGCTACAATCATCGAAATATCCGGATTATCTTCAATATGTAATACTTCCGGTAAGTTAGATTTGCTCATAATTAACACTCATCGTTAACAAAATTGATTACCCTGGTTCTTCACTTTAGAACCTTGTCATCACTCTTTTTTCGGCCATATTTGCAATATCTTTAATTAACCATGTTAAAAATTACTAACTTAGCTTGATATAACCTTTATATACCAATGGTAAATGCCATGAATGCACCAGGCAAATACCCATCTAAAAATGGATCAGTAAATACCTGCAAATCTGTGGGTAAAAAGGACTCGGATTAGCATCAGCTAATTTACCCGCTTTTTGATATCATTCAGCGTTAATTAATGAAAACCACTGGCTATTAAAGCTGAGATACTGACCTAGCGTGGAGGTGACATGCGCCCAGCACAACTGTTTTCTATTCTCGAGAAAGAATTTCTAAGCACTCATAGCGGCCATCATACACCGGTCATGCTATGGGGACCTCCGGGAGTGGGGAAGTCCGAAATTATTGCGCAGGTAGCTGAAAAGCATGCTTCGACTGTCGTCGATATCCGCTTGTCTCAAATGGAGCCGAGTGATCTTCGGGGTATCCCATTTAGAAATGAGAATCAGGTCGAGTGGGCGATCCCGGCTATGCTGCCGGACAAGGAACGACATGGTGAAGAGGGTATCCTGTTTCTGGATGAGATTACTTCAGCACCTCCCAGTGTTTCAGCGGCAGCCTACCAGCTGATTCTGGACCGTAAACTGGGAGCGTATGAAGTGCCACCTGGCTGGGCCATTTTTGCTGCGGGTAATCGTCAAGGCGACCGCGGCGTGACGTATAGTATGCCCGCACCATTGGCCAATCGATTTTCTCATTTCGAGATTGATGTCAATCTGGATGATTGGGTTGCCTGGGCCTATCAACATGATATCGATGAACGCATCATTGCATTCTTACGCTTTCGTCCTGAACTGTTATTCGATTTCGACCCGGCACACAATCCGGTGGCCTTTCCGTCGCCACGATCATGGGAATTTGCTCATCGCGCGCTCCATAAATTTGCCGATAATCCGAGAACCCTGATGGGCACCTTGCAGGCATGTGTTGGGCCTGCTGCGGGAATTGAAATATCTGCCTTCGTTGATAACCTGGATAAACTGCCGGATATTGATGCCATCGTGAAAGGCGAGGAAGTTGAAGTACCTAAGGAAATTGATTTGCAGTATGCCGTGGCTTCCGCTTTAGTTGGACGTGCTATCAAGGCGAAAGGTAAGGCGAATAGTGAAGAAGTGATGGGACATATCCTTGATTACGCAGGTCGATTCCGCCAACGTGAAATGGGTGTCATGCTGGTTTCTGATATGCATCGAGCCATCGGCCAGGACTTGTTTGCAGTGCCGCAATTCTCTCAATGGGCGAAAGCTGTCGCGGATGTCATGTTGTTTACCTGATGAGTGAAGCCACTGAAACAAAATTGAGTGCTGCACGTACCCGGTTAATTCTCGACAAGCCATTTCTGGGTGCTCTGGTATTGAGACTTCCCATGAAGATGGCAAACCCGGGGTGGTGTAAAACTACGGCCACCGATGCAAAAACTTTTTATTATAATGAAGAGTACATCGACCAGCTCAGTCTGGAGCAAACCCAATTCATTCTTGCCCATGAAGCATTACACTGTGCGCTGTCTCATTTTGCACGACGTCAGCATCGTGTAAAGCATCGCTGGGACCTGGCCTGTGATTTTGCGATTAATCCCATCCTAGTCAAGGATGGATTCACTCCAACGCCTGACGCTTTATATATGGATGCCTTCGCGGACATGACCGCAGAGGAAATTTATCCATTACTCGACGAACTCGAAGATAAAAAAACCGAAGACCAGCATATTTACGATGAAGACGAAGGTGATCAGGATCAGCAAGATCCGCTAGACGGCAATAGTCAATCACAGCAAACACCCACCGGTGAAGGCCAGGGTCAGGAAGCTGAACTGGATGAAAAATTGGGAGGCGGTTCCGCGCAACCACCGCCTCTGGATGGTGATGAACGAGAGCAGCTATCTATCCAGTGGCGACAGCGTATGGCGGGTGCCGCGCAGCAGGCTCTACAGGCCGGTAAAATGAGTGGTGCAATGGCTCGCCTGGTAGATCATCTCTTGCAGCCACAATTGCCCTGGCGGATGTTGCTAGCGCGATATATGACATCGGTTGCCCGCGATGATTACAATTACTCGCGTCCTTCACGTCGAGAAGGCGAAGCCATTTTACCTAGCTTAAGAAGTGCGCAGGTTAATATCGTCGTCGCTATTGATACCAGTGGTTCGATCTCAGCAGCCGAAGTCAGCGAATTCATGGCAGAAATCGATGCCATCAAAGCACAAGTAAAGGCACGTATCACTCTATTGGCTTGTGACCAGGAGCTCGATAGCGATGCCCCCTGGGAGTTTGAGTCATGGGATAATTTTGCCCCGCCGAAGAAATTCAATGGTGGTGGTGGGACGAACTTTACCCCGGTTTTTGATTGGGTAGAATCCAACATGCAACAGATCGATTTATTGGTTTATTTCACTGATGCAGAAGGAGGGTTTCCTGGTAGAGAACCAGGTTTCCAGGTTATATGGCTTGTCAAAGGTAAAGCGCCCGTTCCATGGGGGCAGCGTATCCAGCTTAATTAAGTCGGGTTTTTCACCTCAATTGGTAAAGTTTGTGAAGCCTTTATCAGCAAGGTTCTACACTCTCTACTAACCTATAATAAACACATGTGCTGTTAATAGATGATTGAACCTACAATGACTTCTGAAAAAAATCGTGTTCTGCAATTCTTGCAGGAAAAACACATCGCTTATCAAACGCTGCCGACTGAGATAGAGGGCAGTCTGTTGCAAATGGCGGGCTCTGCAAATATTGACAGCACCCAGTTGGTACGCGCCGTTCTACTGGAATCAGAACAGGGACAACTGGTTGTCGTATTACCCGCGCAAAACGTTATCGATTTTGAAGCACTGAAAAATTACACCGGTAAAAACTACCAACCTTCCAAATTATCTTCAGCACAAGCGCATTTTCCAGATTGTAAAGCGCTTGTCGTGCCACCCTTGTCCTTTTTATATGACATTGACGTATTGTTTGATCAAGCCCTCCTCAACATGAAAACATGGGTAGTGGACGCAGGTCTGGTTAAAACCCTGATTGAAATTACCGAGCCGGATCAGTTGAATATTTTGGTTCAAAATCACTGCCATTTATTCTCGAGCCCTGAAGGTGTTCTGGCATTTCAATCTACTGATCAGCCAACTGCTATTAAAACTTATGCGCCGGAAAAGACGGCAGATATTGATAATTTATATTCTTTGCCAGTTCGGCCGAAAATTTTACAGTTGTTATCAGAAACAGAGAGCAATACGGAGGAAAAATTATTAGAAACACTACTCTGTGACCATCCTGACTACACCTTACGACTCAAGGATTATTTAAAAAATTCAGTGTTCAGAATTGAAATAACTGGATCAAAAGAAATCACGCCTGACTATTTAATTGCTAATCTTGGGCCACGAATGGTGACTACCTTGCTACGTGGTTTAGTTGTATGGCATGAGTCACCATTGCCGGCAGATGGCCCCCTGGGCAAACAGTCTCTCTATCAACATGCCTGTGTTGCTGCCCAGGTTGCCTATAAATTAGTGTCTTTCGCGGGTGGTATAAAATCGATTGAAGCGGTGACTGCTTGTGCGATTACCATCAATCAGAATATCGGTTATCCCTTGTTGTATTGGTTATTCAAACCGGAATATTTTTTATTCAATCGTATGATGCAGGCCAACCATAAACTCGCTGTACTCGATATAGAAAAGCAATTTCTCGCCTATGGGTTGGCAAGTGAGTTAATTAAACAGGGCCATGCCTATGCCAGCTATCTATTAATGGACAAATGGCAGTTCTCTGATTTGGAAAAAGTCGTTTGTCATTATCATCATGCCCCAGATTATCATGGTGAATATGAGCATGAAGTCCATTTGGTGATCGTAATCAATTATTTGATGAGACATGCTCCCTTTGGCGACACTGCGAATGTTGCCTATCCTGAAAAAAGCATAAAAATACTCGGTCTCGATCAGTCTATTCTTGCTGAATTTTGTGTCATGATGAGCGAATATGATATCGCCCTATCGGCATAATTCCTGATAATTCATTTTCTCAAATCCATTTAGTTGCCCAGTTTTCAGACCAACCCAAAAGAACAATGACTACTCGCGATTATTTTTTCCTTAAAGTCACTTTAAGACTGTTATTTAATGCCATGAAAGTTGTCGATATTTCGTTATAAAAACATAATATAAATAAGGTATTAGTCCACAAAAGACAGCTTGTAAATATTTAACAAACATATTCAGACAGGTTATCATGCACATGAAGCAGGTTTATGTCGTCATTTTATGGATAAAATAGGCTACTCCCGCTATCGGTTTGAAAACCGCCCTAACCTGGTTTACGTAAAATAAACTTTAAAATAACTTATTAAAAACAAAAAGATAAAAAATTTTTACGGATTATTAAGTGTGCCTATCTGTAAGGGAGAAGTGTAAATTCCATTTATTTTAAAAAAAATGTTAAATAAAGGTTGTGAAATATCACTTTAGATTGTTAAAATCAATTAAACACATAAAGAAATGATAACGAGTACACAGTTATCTTATAAAGAGTAATCCGGCTAAAACTTTAAATTTTTAAACAGGGTAGAGCGGTTGAATAATCCATTAACATCAAATAATGCGGGGATACAAAAAGCGTTATACGTGTTGGAAGTCCTGAAAGGCTTGCCAGCGGGTGATGTAATTTATCAGCAGATTGAACAAATTCTGAATGATATTCAGGACCAACAGTCAGAAGTTGAACGCACCTATCACGTCATCTCGCATGCATTATTAGATGCCTACATACAGCACTTGAATCCGGCCTCACCTTTATATGTACAGGCCAGTATCTTGCAACGTCGTTTGCAACCGCCTATTTGGTCCTCCGATTTAAGCGCTTTACGCAGTCAGGTCGATGTCTATTCAGATCATATTTTGAGTATGCATGATATCGATAAAGAGAAATTACAGGCCAGCTTGTCACCCTTACTGCAAACCCCGGGTTCCAAAAAGCAACAAGTTCATACCGATGAACCTACGATACCCATGACGGTTTCTACTCAGGAAATGGAGCAGGAAATTGATCCAAGAGACTATGACTTCAGTGATAGTGCCTTTAAGCCTGAAGAGTATAACCAGCAGGAGAATGTCCATAACGAAATAACCACCTCGGATGAACCTGATGTACAAAACCATTCTCTTGACTCGAAAGAGATAGAAGAAACGATTTCTCAAAATCAACAAGTGAGTGTCGTGCTGGATCTTCTGGCTACTGAGTTGCTAGAGATGGAGCAAAAAGATGGTGTGGAGCCTTTGCGAGATCGCATGCAGGATTTGGTTAACAAACTGAAGGACAGTCAAGGTGATCTGCTAGGAAACATGCGTGCAACTATCGACTATATTACCAATGCTGCCGGTGATCGTAGTCGATTGGATGAAGAACTTAAGCGGGTCAGAAAATTAAGCATGACCGATGAATTAACCGGTCTGCCAAATCGTCGTGCATTTCTTGATCGGCTTGAAAATGAATTGGGACGTGTCAAACGACATCATGAACCTTTATCACTGATACTGATCGATCTGGATGATTTCAAAAAAGTGAATGATACTTATGGCCACGCCGTGGGTGATCAAGTATTGAAATGTTATGCAAAAGATGTATTCAGCTTATTCCGCCAGTACGATCTTGTTGCTCGCTACGGTGGGGAAGAATTCGCGGTATTGTCACCCAATACCGATATGGAAGGTGCAGTCAGTTCGCTGGGCAAAGCCATGGACAGAGTTAAAAACATGCGCTTTGAATTCAGTGGTGACTCCATTATGGTGCCATCATTCTCGGCAGGAATCGCCGTTTATCGTGATGGTGAGAACATTGATGCCTTTATCGATCGTGCCGACCAGGCCTTATATCGTGCAAAATCCCTCGGACGAAACCGCGTAGAAACCGCTGCAGGTTAGTTATCCTGTTGATTAATCTTTATAAGTGGTTGTTTTTAG
>Ga0316205_10002835_pt1 | contig 17226 bp, 15 predicted proteins | sample 3monthpyrite_MG_FD_204941 | JGI IMG/M metagenome (GOLD analysis project Ga0316205, IMG submission 204941) | Microbial mat bacterial communities from mineral coupon in-situ incubated in ocean water Damariscotta River, Maine, United States -... | ecosystem: Environmental > Aquatic > Marine >... | reverse complement strand
GGAGCGGCAAAAAACTCATAATCAACACCGAAAGGAATATCAAAACGTCCGAACTGAATATGGTATCCCGGCTCACCAAATAAACTGCCTCGTGTTGGAACTGAATGGCCATTTGCATGGTAATCTAAAACCGCGACAGCAACTTCAGCTTCTTCACCATCCCATACAAGGGCGGTGCTCACAGCAAAATTTTCACTCTGATCAAACTGTAAGTCGAGCTCAAATGCACCCAAATCGAATGGATGATCACTGTTATCTGCAGAGTGAGCGGTTACGTCAAAAAAACCCTCAAGCTCTAGCGATGGCTCATCACTTTCTTCCATTCTTATTTGTAACGCTTGATCAGAGCCTTCGTTTTTCTTCTTAAGTTGGTCAATCTGTATCTGTTGCTGTTTTAATTGTTGCTCAAACCTCTCTATTGAAAGAGCTCTATTTTCAGTTTCAGCATGCAACAACAATGGGCTTATACTCGACATTATAAGAACTGAAAAAACTAAGGCGTGTACAGGTTTCAAGCCATCACGATTGCTATTAATATTATTCATACAATAATGTTATCAAAATAATCCATATGGTTTAGTATAGTAAAAGATTTATATTTCATAATAAATTTAGTAAATTTTTTATCTATATCTAGCAGTTGATGAAGACTTAACTTAATTTAAGTGTTTTTGAACAGCAACCTCAAATAATCTTACTATCAACTAAATTGTTCTAAATCAAAGAAAATGTCTTAAAATAAATTTCAAGCTTAAAAAGTACATTTTTAACAAAATTTACGCCTAAATATTATCTATACTTGATATTGATACTTATTATGTCTATATAATAAAATACAAAAATTTAGATGATAAATTTTAATTTTTCCAATGTTTTTGAAACTTCATGCTGTAAAAAGCATTAAATTAATTAGTCTACATTTTAAGGTAGTTTACGTATGGGTAACATGGGTTTAAGAAAAACGTTCCTTATTTTGATTTCAGTTTTATCACTGATCGGTATAGTGCAAGCAGCTCTCGTATTTTCTAAAAACACGATTATATTAAAACAAACCTTACACTTGGAACATACCGGTATTCCTATTTTAAATAAAACTCATCAATTGAAACTGACTGTAGTTCAGGTACAACAGTGGTTAACTGATATCAGCGCTACCAGAGCACAGGATGGTTTGAATGATGGTTTTGATGAAGCGGCAAATAATGCAACTACATTTAAGACTCTCATTCAGGAATTAATTGAATTAGATCCTAAAAATATCGATGTATATCAAAGCATGTTACCTATTTTTGATGCGTATTATGAAACTGGTAAGTCTATGGCAAAAACTTATATTAATGAGGGCCCTGCTGGCGGTAACATTATGATGGGCGAATTTGATAAAGTAGCCGCCAATATGACTACAAGCGTTGATACCTTAGTTGAAAACGCCATCATTACCATGAACGACGCTTTGAAAAATCAGGAAAATGCGATGCTGTTATCCAGAAATTATTTTATAGCGGGTAGTTTCGCGATATTTTTTGGTATAGCCATACTGTTTTTCGTAATGAACAGGTCCTTGTCTATATTACCCGAAGCTGTTCGCAATATTAAAGAGTTCGCTGAAGGTGATTTAACTATACAAATCAATTCAGACAGGAATGATGAGATTGGCCAGTTATTACAATCAGTTGAGTCATTAAGATTGAATCTTGTAGATATGATATCTCAAATAACCGATTCAACACATCTGCTTGCAAATTCATCTGATGATATTATCCAAATTACTCAGGACACCGACACTCACACAAATAATCAGCGTTCTGAAACCCAATTAGTTGCCACCGCTATGACTGAAATGACTTCAACAATTCAGGAAGTGGTGAGAAACATTAACACGACAGCTGAAAAAGCTAGAAATACGAGTAGTGAAGCCAATACCGGTAAAGACGTTATTAATCAGGCTACTTCTCAAATCAAGGAACTATCTTCTTTATTGGAAAGTGCTGGCAATACAATTCACCAGCTTGAACAGGATACTGAATCAATTACCACTATTCTGGATGTCATCAGGGGTATTTCTGAACAAACCAATTTATTGGCATTAAATGCCGCAATCGAAGCCGCACGAGCAGGTGAGCAAGGAAGAGGTTTTGCTGTTGTTGCTGATGAAGTACGTGCATTGGCAAGCAGAACTCAGGAATCCACAGCAGAAATTAATAACATGATTGAGAAGTTATTAACTGGTACACATCAGGCTGTTGATGTTACAAACACCTGTAGAGATCAGGCTAAAATTGCAGTTGAACAAGCCTCTACTGTAAGAAATACATTAGAAGCTATTACCGGTTCGGTAGCTGAGATTAGCGATATGAGTAATCAGGTAGCAACCGCTACTGAAGAACAGGCTGCCGTTTCAGAAGAAATAAACCGGAACATTGTACGTATAGATGACATGAGTGGAATGATTGTTGATCGCATATCACAACTGTCCAATTCAAGTGACAGTTTGACCGACCAGTCACATAAACTAGAGAGCATGGTACAACATTTTAAGATATAAGTATTTTTAGTCTTAATAACTGTAATATGCACTATGCACATAGTGCATATTAATTTAAAAATAAACAAAATAGTTTAGCTTAGCTTCTTCTGTTTCAAAGAGTTCATATTCATGGTGCTCATACGTCAGTCTTAATGCCTGATTTTTTAGAATATTAAACTGTATTCCTGCCATGACTTTTTGAAGATTCCCCTCCTCTCCAGACACATCACCTAATAACTGATATTCAAATTCTGTTTGCCCAGACATAATCGAGTTATTAAAAGACCATAATAAACCAGTATCAACTCCCAGATAAAAGGCATGATTATTTTCAAGCTCAGTTGCATAATCGAATTGTGTTTGGGCTAAAGCATACATAATTACACTGTTAAACTTAGCTGAATACCCGGTCGCAAACTGAAATTCAAACTCTAAAACTTGATTATCTACCGCTATATCTCTTTGCTTAATTTGAAAAGATATTTTTTGTGATAACGGTGTTGCCCATGGGCTTACAGCAACAATAGATTGAAGTGAAAAAAGGTCTAACTTTTCTAGCTTTAATTCTTCCTCACGTTGATACCACCTCAACTGTGTCTCCAGCACATTAATGGAAGCACCTTCAATAAACCCCTGACCCATATCCAGCAAATCATGAAATACGGGCCTGAAACCTATTTCATAGAAATATTCATCTCCCTGGCCTCCTATATCATATTGCCCCGCAGATAGTTGCCAACGAGCTGATTGATGAGATTGCTCTGGAGGAATAGTTTCAAACTCAAACTCATATTTGGAAACTGATAAGTGACTAAGTGCACTTAATATACCGAACTGCAAAGTTTGTTGATTTTGAGTCAGCTCCTTATCAAGACTAAGAATTGCATCAGCTAACTGATAAATTTTCACCTGCTGTTCTTCTGTAAAGGATTTTGCCACAGCATTAATTTGAATTTCATTTTGAGTTAACGCTATTGCCGTTTTACGCTCATCTATACTAATCTGGTCATATATCTGTAATACCTGATTATGTGTTGCGGGTCGGTAATTACTTTGCGCAACTAATCCAGCATTACCAATATCTCGAACTGTATCTACCGGTACTGCATAAAATGGATGTGAATCCATACTCATATTAGCCCCCACTCGCGCAACATCTAACAAAGCAAGCAAACGAAATGAACAGTTTTCTCTAAAGAAAAAATAGTCCAAACGAGCGCTCTTTACTTCCCATATATGACGAAGCAACTGATCAATTTCCTGTTGATTCAGATTTAACTCGTATTCCCATATATCCCTTTGCTCTATATCACTATATATCTGCAATGTTTCGAAAAAGGCCTGTAAATAGAATCTTCCTGAGTAACCTCCGGTAATGCCTTTCCATGAATATACGAGTACATGGTCTGACTCATCATAAGAGGCAGCATAACTGAGTGTATAACTCAGCAAATTATTCTTATCTGGACGATCAAAACGAATAAATGTATGCCCAAACATAGAGGCCGGGTTATCCAGATGCATACTGGGAAATAATAAGGTTACTGACTGAGCATTCAACTTCTCTTTCCATCGATCAAACTGCGGACAGCTTATATCGCTCAGTAGATCAGCGAAATCTAGCTGTGAATTTAGCCAGTGAAGCCTGGCAGGAAACAGGCAACGAGGGTGGGCGGTTGACTTCATACTAAAAAAACCACGTAAGGTAGCTTCTAACTCCGCACTTGCGTCAATAGCCCCATTTTTCGCCATAAAAAAAGCGCTATCATCAACCTGACTCTCTCGCCCCCCTAAAAGAGTGCTCTTATAATGCAAAAGATTCAACCAGGCTGGTTTGCCTGCTAGCTTTAACTGCTGAGCTCGATGTATTAATTCATCGACTAATACGGGTTCCTCCACGGCATTTGGCCTTGCAACTGAGCTAGTCGGTAATATAATCAGACTTAATAGCATTATTATTCCAATAAGCTGTATATTTTTATTCACGCACCTCCAATAGTTTTGTAAAATCTCCTGCAATTCATGTGTCCTGATATTATTCGCTATTTTATTTAGAATGTAATATTTAATACTATAGTTCAGGCATTTTAACCCTTTATTCGGAAACCTCCATGCGCGTATCAAAATTTCCCCTTTCCACCCTGAAAGAAACACCTGCTGATGCAGAAATTATCAGTCATCAGTTAATGCTGCGAGCAGGGCTGGTACGACGCCTGGCCTCCGGCCTGTACACCTGGTTACCTCTTGGTATCCGTGTTTTACGTAAAGTAGAAAACATCGTGCGAGATGAAATGGAAAAAGTTGATGCGCTTGAGGTTCTTATGCCCGGCGTTCAACCTGCTGAGTTGTGGCAGGAATCCGGGCGCTGGGATGAATATGGCCCAGAACTTCTTCGCTTGAATGATCGTCATCAACGAGAATTCTGCTTAGGTCCGACCCATGAGGAAATTATTACTGATCTGGCTCGCCGCGAATTATCCAGCTACAAACAACTACCTATCACCTGGTACCAGATTCAGGCCAAGTTCAGGGATGAGATTCGACCTCGCTTTGGTGTAATGCGTTCACGTGAATTCATTATGAAAGATGCTTACTCATTCCATATTGATCAGGCATCACTACAACAGACCTATGACCTTATGCATCAGGCCTATACTAATATATTCACTCGTTTTGGCCTTGATTTTAGACCTGTAATTGCTGACTCAGGCTCTATCGGTGGATCAGGCTCGCATGAGTTTCATGTGCTAGCAGACTCAGGTGAAGATGCTATCGCTTTCTCTAGTGACTCTAGTTATGCCGCCAATATTGAAAAAGCTGCGGCCCTTCCCCCTCAAGATAAACGCCCTGATGCCACAGAAGAAAAAACAACCGTTGAAACGCCGGGCAAACACAGTATTGAAGAGGTTTCTGAGTTTCTGAATATTGAGTCCAGCCAATGTTTAAAAACGCTGCTAGTTGATGGCTCTGAAGAAAATTCAGTCATCGCATTGGTTTTACGTGGCGATCATGAATTAAATGAAATAAAAGCCGAGCAACTTGAACAAGTCGCCTCCCCGTTAAATTTTGCGTCGGAAGAACACGTAAAGGCGACTGCTGGTTGTGCGCCCGGCTCAGTGGGTCCTGACCTTAAAATTACGGTTATTGCCGATCACAGTGCAGCGCATACTTCTAATTTTGTATGTGGTGCAAATGAAGACGGCAAACATTTCAAAAACGTCAATTGGGGTAGAGATATATCAGAGCCAGTTATAGCTGATCTACGGAATGTTGTTAATGGAGATCTGAGTCCAGACGGGAAAGGTACTTTATCTATCGTCAGAGGTATCGAAGTCGGTCATATTTTTCAACTGGGTGATAAATACAGCAACAAGCTACAGGCTAATGTTCTGGATGAAAACGGGGCCAAAAAGACGATGACAATGGGCTGTTATGGCATCGGTGTTACACGTGTCGTCGCTGCTGCTATTGAACAGAATCATGACGATAACGGTATCATCTGGCCACAAAACATCGCACCTTTCGACGTTGCTTTGGCACCTATTAATATGCAGAAGTCAGAACGTTTAAAAGACGCTGCAGAAAAACTATACAAAGATCTTTCAGATGCAGGACTTGATGTACTAATGTTTGATCAGAAAGAACGCTTAGGTTCAATGTTGGCTAATATTGAACTGATCGGTATTCCACATCGTTTAGTTTTAGGTGAAAGAGGCCTGGATGATGCTAAGATTGAATATAAAGGACGTTGTGATGAAGACAAGCAGGATATTGAATTAGATAGTATTGTTGATTTTTTATTAAGCAAAAAAACTTAGAGAAAAAGAAAACGCGAACAACGCTAATGAACGCAAATAGACGCAAATATTTATCTTGTGTGCCTGCGGCACACTACATATTAAAACTTTTGCTTTTATTAGCGACCATTCGCGTTCATTCGCGTTCATTCGCGTTTTCTCTTTCTCCAATCATATTACTCTTAATCTCACTAACCCTTAACTCCCATATAGCCCTGGCAGAAACAGTCGACCCAAAACTGCGCCAACGACTTATTACCGCCATTGATCAGTCTAAGAGTTTTGAAGATCGATTTCACGCTGAAGTCTGGTTGCTCGACATGTCTACACGATTAAAAATTCGTGTCAAAGACACAGCGACCCGTTTAAGCTTATTACGAAGTATCCACCGGGAGGCCAGCAGGGTTGAGTTACCTCCTGAGTTAATCATTGCTTTAATCGATATTGAAAGTCGCTTTGACCATTTTGCAATATCAAGATCTGGCGCTCAGGGCCTGATGCAGATTATGCCTTTCTGGTTAAAAGAGATTGGCCACCCTGAAGATAATTTAATGGATATAGACACTAACTTACGAATGGGCTGCACTATTCTTAAATATTATATGGATATGGAAAAAGGCAATATTCGCAGAGCACTAGCTCGATATAACGGTAGCCTGGGGTCATGGAAATATCCAGACAAAGTAATGGGGGTACTAACAAAACACTGGTATAAAAGTTAATACCTACTACTTCGCCTAAAACTCACTAACTTAACGCCTTAAAAAAAGAGCTTGCTGATACCAGCCAGTGCCACCTTTATTTCCTCTTTTTATTAATGCTCTACAGGCGGCGCTACTCTAAGCACTTCTTCAACAGTTGTTAAACCAGAAGCAACTTTCAGCGCACCACTTAAACGTAATGGCCGCATGCCTTCACTCATTGCGAGTTTTTTAAAAGTTGCCATATTTATATCTTCAACAACCAGCTCTTTAATTGCATGACTGAATGTAAACATTTCATAAAGCCCCATACGCCCCATAAACCCGGTATTTCTGCACTCCAAACAGCCAACAGGTTTAAATATTTTCTTAGGTTTGGCTGGTTTCCAAGGCTTAACTAACGCTTTCCAGGTTGCATCATCAATTTCAGATCCCTGCTTACAATGAGGACACAAAACTCTCACTAAACGTTGAGCCATTACACCCAATATAGTTGACTGAATTAAATAAGCAGGCACCCCAACTTCCATTAACCTTGTCACAGCTGAAGGCGCATCATTAGTATGTAATGTTGAAACCACAAGGTGACCAGTTAGCGCAGCCTGAATAGCTATATCTGCGGTTTCACGATCACGAATCTCACCTATCATGATTATATCTGGATCCTGCCTTAACAATGTTCGAACGCCGCTAGAGAAATCCAGCCCAATATTATGTTGCACCTGCATTTGATTAAAACTACTTTCTACAAGCTCAATCGGATCCTCAACAGTACAAACATTTACCTCGGGTTTTGCAAGTTGTTTGAGACTGGTATAAAGCGTTGTAGTTTTACCTGAACCCGTGGGCCCGGTTACTAAAATTATACCATTCGGTTTGGAGATCATTGATTGCCAGCGTTCGTCGTCTGACTGACTAAAACCAAGTTCTCTGAAATTTTTGACCAGCACTTCAGGATCAAAAATTCGCATAACCAGTTTCTCGCCAAATGCCGTTGGCATAGTCGATAGACGCAACTCAATTTCGACACCGTCGGCTGTACGCGTCTTTAATCGACCATCCTGTGGTCGCCGCTTTTCAGCCACATCCATACGACCTAAGATTTTAATACGGCTTGAAACGGCAGCCATAACTGTAGAAGGAACCTGATAAACCTGATGCATTACCCCATCAATTCTAAATCGAACGTTACCGAGGTCCCGCCGGGGCTCCAGATGTATATCACTGGCACGTTGATCAAAGGCGTATTGCAATAACCAGTCAACTATATTAACAACATGCTGGTCATTAGCATCCAGCTTGCCTGCACGGCCCAATTCCATCAGGCTTTCTAAATTACCAATATCCTTACTCAGACCCTGAGATTCTGATTCAGCTCGATCAACTGATTTAGCAACTGTGTAAAACTCTAAAAGGTACCGGGAAATATCATCAGGGTTTGAAATAACCCGTTTAAATTCTTTATTATTTATACGTGAAAGCTCTTGCTCCCATTCCTTAACAAATGGCTCTGCAGTAGCAATGGTAATAAATTCATCATCAACGGAAATCGGCAATATATTAAATCGCGCAGCATAGGCATAAGACATAACCGATGTGATTTTTGCAACTTCTATTTTTAATGGATCAATTCGATGATAGGGAATATCTACCTTTTCAGCTAACCATGTAGCTAATGTTTCAAGTGTTAAAAGGCTATGCCCATTTCGCTGGTCAATCCACTGACGTTCAGCTATAACGCATAACGGGTTCTTTTCCTGATACTCCTTTCCAACCGCCAGTGTTCTTAACATATGGGCATTTTCGTTAGAAACTATGCCGTCATCTTCAAGCCACTTCAGTACTTCGTGTATATCGAGTTTCTTTTCGCTTTGTTTGATGACTGCATTCATGAGTAATAGCCGTGTTATTGTATCAAATTAGACGTACTTACTGAGTGTAGCAAATTGGGTGTAGCAAATCATCATTTAGACTGCTTTCTTAAAGCACAATCTAAATTCTGATTATTTCAACTATAATTTCATAACTGAAAAATCTACATATAAAATCATGTTAACGATCATTAAATCAAATAAAAAACACACTTAAAACTTAATCTTGATTAACTTGCCTGGTTCAACTACCTTAGTGTAATAAAACTCAGATATAACTTTATACTTATTATCTTTGTCTGGCAGCATATCAATTGATTTAACTTTTGCAGGAAATTCCTGCAGATCGATTACTACTTTTAACTCCTGACCCATACTAAATTGTTTTTTCTGCTCATAACTCAATATAGTAATTGCAGATGCTTTTTTAGAAGAGGCAGATTCAATATAAATATTTGATTTATTTTCATCTGAAATCACCATGCCTGGTATTATATTTATATTTAAAATATAAACAGACTCTCTGGCTTTTAGAACAGACTGTTTCATACTCCATTGACTCAATAAACAATCTGCTTTTTCTTCATTTTGCTGTTCAATTAATTGCTTATGTCGTCCATCAATTTTTTGTAATTCAACTTCAGACAACACTGTTCTCTCAAATAGTTCTTCAGCCTGATCAAATTCTAATTTAGCGTCAAAAATTAAAGGGTCAAATTTATTTATAGCTGCCTGACACTTTTTTATCGCATACTTAAAAGGCTCCGAGTTTAAATTCGCCAAAACACTTCCTTTTTTAACTTTCTCACCTGATGCTACAGAAACTATGTTAACGACACCATTCACTTCAAAACTGTATTTTTGTTTGCCAGACCATTCTAATTTTGCATCCAGCTCAACAGCTGAAATATTTGTACAAAAACAAAACAGTACCACTACAAATAACAATCTATTATTTTTCATTCTCAACTCATTCTTGACTATATGTTTTAAGATTCATAATTCAAAATTATCTAGTAAACAGATATTATTAAAGCAAACCCGTTTCGCCTGATAATAGACGTAGTTGCATCATAGCTAAAAAAAGCTCAAAGTCATTTTTAGCTTTCTTATATTGAATTTCTGAGATTGCAACCATGGAGCTACCTAAATTTGTCTGAACTTCCATTTCATATAAGGCACGGCTCTTATCTAACCTTAACTCTCTATATTCCTGTGATGTTTCAAGTTGTTTTTTTCGTTTGCTTAAAACATTAATTTTTTGCCATAACGCTAATACACGTTTACGTATATTTATTTCTATACTCAGCAAGTTAGCCCTCTGTTTAAGCCATTCAGCTCGTGCGCTGGAAACATCTTTTTTTATGCTGCTGTTTTCATACAGGGGAACCACAAGATTAAGCTGAGCACGCCATTCATCATGCGAGCCAGCCACACGTGAGTATTCGGATACTTCAACTTCTGCATCGAGTCGAGGACCAAATTTTTTTCCTGCGGCGGATACTCTCTGGCTTGCAGCTTCTAATTGCTTTTTTGCCAGTTCAACTTGAGGGTTATTTAACATTATCATCTCAAGTAATTCAGGGTAATCTAGAATTTCTATTTTAGAAAAATCCAATAACGGATAATTCAAATTTGAAGGTAACTCTGTAGGCCTGTTTAACAACTCAGCCAATATAGCTCTGCTATGCCGTTGATTAATTTCACTTAATTGTCGCTGATGCAATACATCGATATAATTATTCTCTGATTCTAAAAGATCTACATCAGACACCTGAGATAACGCATGGCGATCCTGAGCTGATTCAAAACGAATATATTCGACAGCCATTGCCTCATTATCCCAGGCGTATTTTAAGTCACTTAAAATCACTTCAAAAAACTGTTTTGCAATATCTATTTTTCGTAAACCAACTATATATGGCATATGATTTTGAATTGCGAGCTGTTCTGTGTGAGCGGCCTGTATATTCTCAGAGCTTGAACCAAAATTATAAATCGGTTTAGTCATGCGAAGAGAGACTCGACTGTCATTAGACGACTGATCAAGCGCTATTCTCGAGGGCTCAATATAAGCAGCCTCTATTTCCAACTGTGCTTTAAAACCCAAACTGGCTTCTGCCTGCTCGACAACTGACTGTGCGGCTAGCAATGATGCTTCTGCTTCAATAATTTGATAATGCTGCACATCTTCTGCCATTGCTATTGCTTGTTGCAAACTCAGTGGATCAGGTAAAGTATCAGCCATGGTTACAGGCATATATACCAAACATAATAAGCTTATCGATTTCTTTAAAATTTTCACTCTTATAACTTACACACTCTGAAATTTCATATCTATTTTTTACTTATTTGATTCAGATTTTTTTCTGCTTCGTTTATAACGAGTAAAACTAGATTTTTTATATTCTTCATTCAGCATAAACTCACCCAGCCAGATAAATTCTTTTACACTCGATGTTGGACCAGTATATTTAACAACTCTTTTACCACTTAAATCAAAAAAGGCAAACACAGGTGTCGCACGAACTCTTTGTTGCTTAAATGAGAAATCTTTTTGGGTGGTTTCATTCCCCTGAAAGTCGGTCATTTCAACATCGCCTTCAATATTCACCTGAAATATCTTAAAATGTTTTTTATAAAATGACATGACCTCTGGCTGATTCAAAACGGTCGTTTTCATACGATGGCAGAATGGACATTCGTCCATTTCAAAAAACATTAAAATACCTTTTTTACCTTCTTCTTTCGCTATTTCAAGCTCTTCAGAAAAATCACCGAAACTCTTATCAAAAAAAGTCAGCTCGCTTGCATAGAGTTTAGTCTGTATCGAAAAGACTAATATGACCATAATAAGCACAAAGTTCAGACGTAAATACAAATAAGGTTTAATCATGTGGCATTCTATCCATATTCATTTAAAACAATATTATAAGACAAGCATCTTATAATATTTTATTTTTTTATGCTTAATAAATGTCTAAAAAAAAGGCCCGCAAATGCGAGCCTTTTTAGGTATCAAACTAAATAAGAATAAACTTACTGAGCAAGATATGCCTCATCAGAAGCCTCTGTAGAGCCAACGGACCATGCACCACGTGTTTTAGCGTGATTTACAGCTGCATCTACATCAGCACCTGAAGCACTTCTGTCTATATCGAATACCTGACCAGGATGAATTAAGTCCGCATCTTTAATTTGATCACGGTTAGCTTTATAAATTAAAGGCCATTGGTAAGGGTTAGAGTAGATACTGTCTTTAGCAGAGATATTCCATAAGTTATCACCACCTACTACTTCATATGAGTTTTCGCCACCAGACATCGCCGCTCCACCCTGCTTTGAAGACGAGCTGTCTTCTGATGCAGACGTACCTGCAATAGCACCGCTATCTTTAAGTCTGGCTTCTTCTGCTTTAGCCTGCTTCATAGCTGTTTCAGCCTGACGCTGTGCTTTATTAGCCAGTTCTATCGCTTTAGCGTAATCACCATCAGCTAATGCTGCTTCAGCACTCGCAATGATTTTTCCAGTATCACGCCATTCAGCATTCATTTTCTTCGCCTGAGCATTACTAGACTTCGCATCAGCAATTGCCTGCTCAGCAGTTGCCTGATCAGCAGCACCATCTTCTGGAGTTGATGCACAACCTGCAACAAGGCCTAAAACTAGCATCATCATAAAAAATGACTTTAAAAGGTGGTTAAATTTCATCTTGTTCGTCTCCGGTGGACTTTTTTATATTGTTAGTAGTGGAAATTAGCAACGACACCATGAAGTGTCAAGCAAATCCCCCAAATAGGTCAGCTTTAATTAACGAGTGTGACTTATGTCATATTTGCCCATAAGCTAACTCACAGCTAGTGATGCTCTTATAAATACGTTATTCTTGCCTACCCCAACTACACTGCATAACCAGGGTCTTAATAAAGATGACTGAATCGACGAAAATATTCCATAATCCAAGGTGTTCCAAGTCTCGTATGGCTATGACATTACTGGCTGATAAAGGCATTACACCTGAAGTGATCGAATACCTCAAAACTCCCCCTTCAAAACAGGAGCTTGAAGACATTCTCAAAATGCTTAACTGTGAACCCCGTCAACTCATGCGCACTCATGAAAAGGAGTACAAGGATAATAATTTGTCAGACGAGTCTCTTAGCCATGACCAACTAGTTGAAGCAATGGTTAAGTTTCCAAAGCTAATCGAACGTCCAATCGTGATAAGCAATGGACAAGCCGCCATTGGCAGACCCACAGAAACTATACTTGAGATTTTATAAATGATTGAAGTTATGGTTTTATATTATAGTCAGGGTGGATCAACCGCAGAAATGGCACGCACAATTGCTCGAGGTGTAGAAGAAATAAACGGCGTTCAGGCGAGATTAAGAACGGTTCCTGCCATTTCTACTGTTTGTGACGCAACCGAACCTGTTGTACCTGAAGCAGGTGCTCCTTATGCGCAGCTTTCAGACTTACAGGAATGCGATGGTCTCATTCTGGGTAGCCCCACTCATTTTGGTAATATGGCTGCCGCCCTGAAGCACTTTATTGATGGAAGTGGCAGTTTATGGATGTCAGGGGCGCTTATTGATAAACCCGCTGCTGTATTTACCTCAACAGCCAGTATTCATGGCGGCCAGGAATCAACATTATTAAGTATGTTATTACCCCTGTTACACCACGGGATGGTTCTCATGGGACTACCCTACAGCGAAGCATCTCTGCATAAAACGACTACGGGGGGTACGCCATATGGCGCCAGTCGCCTGAACAGTGATAACAATGCCCCATTAGACGATGATGAAAAAAACCTATGTCTGGCACTGGGTCGACGCGTTGCAGAATCAGCCATTAAACTAAAACCAACATCATAAAACTCAATGAATAAAATTAAACTTTCACGACTCAGTACACTAACTGGCTATTTTGGCTTACTCACATTCATCCCTATCTGGCACACTTTGATCAATCCATTAGATCCTAAGTTCATGTCAATTACTCTGCTCATACAAATCGGGCCACTTATGTTTCCTCTAAGGGGCATATTACATGGCAAGGTGTATACCCATGCGTGGGCCATGTATCTGGCACTATTCTATTTTATTATCGGTGTCTGGTATGCGGGTGACGAAAGCACGCGGACTTTTGGTGTTATTTTTAGCTTACTCAGCATTTTATTTTTTACTGGAACTATGATGTATACACGTTATCAAGGCATGGCAAACAATGCAGCAGCCCAGGATGATTCAGATCAGGATAATTCAGATACTGAAGGCTGATTTGATATAGATCATTTTTAATTTTTTTTGGCGAGTTAACCTATAAATATCCCCTATAAAATCGGAGCTATTATGTATTCCCTCAGCGAGCTAAAAAAACAGAATCAGGAAATCACTGATTTAATAGAAGTTTTACGCGTGTTAATTAGCGATGAAAAGCTCGTAAAAAATCCTTTTGTTTGTGACCTGGTCTCACGTTTCAATGAAAAAGTATGGATGCATCTGGTGTTTGAGGACAATGCACTCTATTCCGAACTCGCCAAGCACCATAACCCAGATATAAGTGAAATTGCCAAACGCTTTCACGATAGCGCCAAGGAAATTAAAAAAGAATTTTCATGTTATGTAAAACTCTGGTGTAAAACATCAGGAGCAGATCACCATCAACAAGCCTTTTGCGGGAACTCATTAGATATGTTAAACAAAATAAAACAACGTATCGATTTTGAAACTAATAAAATATTTCCTTTAGTTGAAAATCAGGTTGACGCCTAAGGCAGCATGAATACTAGCGAATGTCATCCAGGCACATCTCTGGGTGGCAATGCTTTCTCAGGTTTAATTCGCATAAATTCTAAGCAAAACACGTCAATATTGTCTAAGCTTAATTTCATGATTATACGTCACAATAAAATCTCGCTTTACCTGATAATACTGCTTTTCCTTTCTGGTAATTTCCTACCCGCGTTCGCATCTGATATTGCTAAAGAAAAACGCATGAAAGAGCAGGTAGCCGACTATGTTATGGATGGTGAAGTGGTTTTATTAAAAGACGGCTCACATGAGTTTTTATCAATATACATGGAAACTGATGAACAGCCAGCCAAGGGTGCGGTCATCATCATTCACGGTCGCGGCTATCATCCAAACTGGCCTGAACTCGTTTACCCTCTGCGCACCGGTTTACCGGAGCACGGCTGGAACACACTATCAATTCAAATGCCTGTATTAAGTAATGATTCATCTTTTTACGACTATATGAAAATATTGCCTCTGGGCCACCCGAGAATAGAATCTGCCCTGAGTTTTTTAAAGCTAAAAAATACCCGTAACATTATCATTCTTGCACACAGCTGTGGTGTACATATGGCTTTTGACTGGCTACATAAAAACCCTGAAAAAGGTATAAGCGCATTTATTGGTGTAGGTATGGGCTCAACAGATTATGGCCAGCCAATGTTAAAACCTTTCCCCTTAGATGATATAAAAATTCCTCTGCTAGATATTCGCGGAGAACATGATTACCCGGCGGTTCACAGAAATGCAGGCAGAAGAATGGAGAAAATAAAGCAGGCGGGAAATCCAAAATCACAACAACGGGTCGTGGCTAAATCAGATCACTATTTCACAGATCGTGGCGATGCGTTGTTAAAAGAAGTTGCTAACTGGCTTGATACGTTGAAATAACTATTCACCCAGTACAGATTTAACAAATGGAATCGTTAATCGTCTGTGTTGCTGCAGTTGAGCTTTATCTAGAGCGTCCAGCACTGCAAAAAGATCAGACATATCTCTATTGCAATTATTAATTAAATAATTCGCCACATTATCAGCAAGCTCAAAACCTCTGCAATTAGCTCGCTGCTGTAAAGCCTGACATTTTTCTAAATCACTTAAAGTGCTCAACCTAAATACAGGCCCCCATTGTAAACGTGATATTAAATCTTTAAGGTTAAGGTTTATTTCAGTCGGTGGCTGATTAGCAGCAAGAATTAAACGCGTATTTTTCCCCTGGCTTTTATTCTCTCTTACGCGATTTATCAAATCAAATAAAGCTTCTTGCCATTGGGGTTTATCCTGCAAAAGCTGTACATCATCAATACAACAAATATCCATTTCTTCCTGTCCCAGAAACACCTCGGGAGAATATTCAATTAATTGATTCATTGGCAAATAACTTAGCTTGATATTTTTTTCTGCATGAAACTGACAAACTGCCTGCAACAAATGTGTTTTTCCCGTATTGTGCGCACCCCATATATAAACCTGTTTTTCGACATCACTTCGTTTGCTTTTTAAAAGATCCAGCAACAACTGGTTGCCTCCCATAACAAAATTATCAAAGGTAAAACTATCTTTTAATGCTAAGTCTAAGGTTAACTGGGTAAACATGATTATTTAAAAATTAGATTATTCTTTAAGCAACGTCATTAAAAACTGAACTGGATTTATACTCATTATGCATATGTCTTAACATCACAACCAAAACAGCCGCAACAGGCAAAGCAAGTAAGATACCCACAAAGCCAAATAACTGACCTCCTGACAGAACTGCCAAGATTACAGCAACGGGATGAAGGCCGATTTTATCACCTACTAATACAGGTGTTAACAACATCCCTTCCAGCATCTGTCCGATACTAAAAACAATGATGACAGGTATTAACTGCATTATGTCCTGGGTTTGCAGTAACATTGCAATACTAGCAGCCACTATTCCTACAATGAAACCCAGGTAGGGCACAAAGCTCACGAGCCCTGCCAGCATGCCGATTAACAGTGCCAGCTTTAAATCTATTAACCATAATCCGGTAGAATACACCGCACCCAAGGCAAGCATCACGACAAACTGTCCGCGCAAAAACGCAGATAATACTTCATCAGATTCTTTTGCAAGTTTTCTAATTGCTGACAAGTTTTTTCTTGGTAACAAATCATCGATATGCGTTATCAAATCATCCCAGTCACGTAATAAGTAGAAGGTAACGACCGGAATTAAAACCATATTAGCTACCCATACAGCTAACACCAGGCCAGATGACGCAATAGAAGAAACTATTTGAGAAATAATCCCGCCTGCCTGCACATAATGAGTTGAAAACAACTCTTTAAATAACTCCAAATTAAATATTGAAATATCTATACCCAGGAATTTTGTGATCATCGGTAAAAAATTATTTTGAATATGGTCCAGATAGGCAGGCATATTTGAAGCCAGGTAACCAATCTGCTGAGCTAACAACGGCAAAATCAAAAAAGCCATAATGGTTAATGAAACAAACAGTGCAATGAAAACGATAGTGACAGCGACACTACGAGATAATT
>Ga0316205_10002834_pt1 | contig 17235 bp, 19 predicted proteins | sample 3monthpyrite_MG_FD_204941 | JGI IMG/M metagenome (GOLD analysis project Ga0316205, IMG submission 204941) | Microbial mat bacterial communities from mineral coupon in-situ incubated in ocean water Damariscotta River, Maine, United States -... | ecosystem: Environmental > Aquatic > Marine >... | reverse complement strand
GCATCGAATACAGGCAACATACTTTGAAATAACTCTGCGTTGTCAGGGTCTAACTCAGTGAGTTCCTGTATCAGGCTTTTAAATTTATCAGCGTTGTTTTTTGCTTCGTCAAAACCATCATTTAAACCGTCTTTCGCACGGGTAGCACTAATATCAGTTAGCCATTGTTGTACCTGAACAACGCTAAGTTTTAACTGGTGAGATTTGTTAAGGATAGGAAGACCGGTGTTTTCGAGATGTATGGTTTGTTTCATAATGACCGTATTTTTTGAAAATACGAGTGCAGCTTGTATGGCGCCTATAACAGCTAAAATAATTATTAATATAAGGAAGCTCTTTCTCAAACCCAGGTTAAACATAATTAAAAATTACCCTTCTATCATTAGTTTTACTTATAAATAGTTGTGTGTTGTAACAATAATTTCTGAAAAACACACACAGTACGATAGTGTATAGTCTCAAAACATATAAAAATCAAGGTAATTTGATTCTAAGTTCGATTAATTCGATATATTAGTATTGTTAATTTAAATTTGAGTTGTTTGCAAATTATAGAAAGCAGGAAGTAGCTCGGCTAACTGTCTTATTGGTGAACAGTAATGTATTTATAAAGATCAGGGCTACGATGCATCGCAGGGTATTTTTTAATAAACCGATTCCAGAAATTGATCTAGAACAATGTTAAGTAGTAATGTTAAGTTGCAGTAGAAAATTTAAATTTTATGACTATACTAATTTTAAGATAATAAAAATAATTACATTTGAATATTAATATGTTGCTTAAAAATAACTATATCTTTATTTTTTTTAAATTTATCACTTGCTCTGGATTTGTAATATTAAGTTTCATGTCGTCACTTTTATATGCTGAATCTGCGCCTGTTGATAAGCAATTGGTTTCGAAGCTTGAAGAACAGTTGAAATTGCAGCAATTTCAGATTGATGAGCTTAATAAAAAATATGAGGATGGAATTATTAAAGAAAATGAAGGCTCATCTTTGGAGCTTGCTGGATTTTTCGATGTAACGGCTCATTCCGCTGACAACAGTGAACACCCTTTTGATCTGGGGGCTTTTGAACTGGATTTACAATTTGATCAGAGTGAAAATTTTTCTGTAAGTACTGCTCTAGTTTGGGATGGCGATGCTGCTGAAGTTGCTGTGGCAGTACTTGATTACCATGCCAATAGTCATAATGTTCCTACTCGGGGTAGTTTGTTTGGTGAGGCGGGGTATCATGTTCAGTTTGGTAGATTTGATATTCCTTTTGGCGTTGATTATGAGTATTTTGCAGCTCCAGATCGACCAAACGTTACAGCGCCATTGACAACACAGCGCATTCAAAACGATGGTTTTAATGGAGATGGTTTAAGGGCATACGGGAGCTGGTCAAAAATAGACTATGCTGCTTTCTGGACAAACTCTCTATTTGAAGACGATGGAAATAGTATAGGTACTCGTATTGGCTTTTTCCCAGGTAGAGATCCCTTCAGTATGCACAATAGAGGGACACAGAATGATTTTATTATTGGGTTGTCCTGGCTTTATGATATGGATGCAGACGAAGAACGACGAAATAATTTGCAGGCATTAGATATTACTTGGCGTTATGGAATTGTAGAGCTGGTGGCAGAATATATAAATTTAGATAATGCCGATACTATTACATTACCTGGCGGTGGCTCTGCAGGCCCCGCAGATGAGCAGGGATATAATACTCGATTATTATTTGATTTTGAACCAATGGCTCTTTTTATAGGTTATGGAGAGTGGAAACCAGATTACACTGCGGTGCTTGATTCTGAAGATTCGAGTATTAGTTATAACGTTGATAAATTAAATCGAATTACAATAGGTGGTCGCTATATTGTTGGAGACTATTTACAAATGAAGTTGGAGTACTTAAGTCATATGGATACCTCAACTGAGGAACCTGATTTCGAAAAACGAAAATTAACTTTTCAAATGGTCGCTAGCTTTTAAAAGTATAGAAAGTGTTATGATTAATTCCAGATATATATTTAACCAATTAAAATATTATATGCTTTTTTTATTATGCATATATACGATAGTTGTTCGTGCCGATCCTGATTTTAATCCGCATAATGTAGTAGTCGGACAAAACAATATTGGCGAGCAATGTTTAAGCTGTCATAAGAGTCAATCCCTGATTAACATTAAGGTAATGGGGAAATATGCTTTACCTGATATGAGTGGCTTTGTTAAAAATGAAACATCTATGTGTCAAGAATGTCATGGGGATGATAACTCTAGCCATATAGTAGGTGTGACACCTGACTATACCGTGCCCGCGGATTTGCCACTTGATAAAAGTAATAAGATCACTTGTTTAACTTGTCATTATGTACATGGTAGTCTTGAAAGTGAAAGGCCAATGGCAAGTAGCAGTTTTATGGATCATTTATTTAATCGTGATAGATTAAAGAAAAGTTATGTTCTTCGAAGAAATAATGCGGAAGGTGATATGTGCCTTGCCTGTCACAGCAAAGAATGAGTTATATTTATGAATAATCCCGATATAAAAAGAAACACTATATTTATACAGAAAAAATTTCAGGCACGATCCATTCTGACGGTTGTGAGTATTATTGCAATATCAGGATTTGTGTCCGGCGTGTTGTTGTATTTTTTACTTGCAAATGAGTTAAGTAGTGAGCTACAGGTTGCACACACACAAATACAAAATACCTGGGATAGCCTGGCTCCTGCAATTATATTTGGAAATATAGTGACAGTGATAGTTACAGGTCTGGTTGCCGCTATAGCGGTGCTTTATCAAAGCCATAAAATTGCTGGCCCTATGTACCGTTTGCAGACTATTTGTGAAGAAGTATCTAAAGGAAACTATAATCCGGTCTCTTCATTGCGTAAAGCCGACCAGTTAACGGCACTCGCCGAATCTTTCGAGGTGATGTTGTTATCTTTACGTGATAAACATAGTCATCAATCTGAAATAATTGCGGAGGTTCAGTTGCTGATCTCGTCTTTACTAAAAGAGGCGTCTAATGATGATCAGAAAAAATTGCTAAATGAGATGCAGGCTAAGCTTAATATTTTGAATTAATGAAGATCGTTAAAAATATAAAATTTTATTAAATTATTAAAAAGTTCGACCATCCCAGCCCCACATATGACGTTCAGGGGCGATAAATTCAATGTAAATACGTGACTTATCAATTGCCATGTGTGTGTTGATGAACTCACATAATACGTTGGAAAATGTTGCCGTTAAATCTTCTTGTAAGCCAAGGCTCTTTAGGGAGAGCAGTGCACAAGGTGCGTTGTTCCCTGCAAACATTAAACATTGATCGTCTTCAATATTAATCATGACATAACTTTCTGGTTTGCTTAATAACTCAGCTGTAGCTTTTGAAGCTGTAGCGGCTAGAGAACATTTATTCTCAATTTTAACATTTGTTTTGATATTTAATAGAGGCATATCATTTACAATGTTTAGAAATTAGACTTTTAGCCTGACTCATTTTGGCTTCTTTTTGTGTTTGTGACATATAAGTGACATTGCCATCTTTATCTTTGCTTCGAACTCGGCCAACAGATTGCATTGTTGACAGGTTTTTACGAGCCTGAGAGCAAGCCATTAAACGACGTTTTTTTTCAGCAGCCGTTTCAACTTTCTTTTCAGGTTTTACGGGTTCCTGTTTTTTTTTGTCTGCTTCATCAGAAGCTGCGCTGTCTGTATCGTCGTTGGTGCTTTTATCTCCGGGACGTTTATAACTGGATGAATCCCGTGGTGCGTATTGCTGCACGTCCATTTTTTCTGATGAGCCATCCGCGGGCTTTTGTTGACCGTAATGAACATTACCTTCGGCATCAACCCATTTATAGATTCCAGCAATAGACAGTGTGCATGTGAGTGAAAGTATGCTGAAAAGAGCAATTTGACGAATCGACTGATTAATTGTATCCCTGTTGAAATTCATATTATTCGCTTTCGTTGTTAGGTTATTCATTGATTTTATAGTAGTTTCACTGGTTTATGCCAATTTCAAAGAAAATTTTTTGCTATTCAATAGATATATGACAACATAATCTTTGCATATGGAGTGTTGATTTTGATACTATATCGCCTCCTTAGAGCACCTATAAGTAAATGTTATGGCAGATAGAAGACTAAAAGTATTTCATACAGTAGCCAAGTTATTAAACTTTACCAAGGCAGCGGATGCTCTACATATGACTCAACCGGCAGTAACTTTTCAAATTCGCCAGTTAGAGGAATATTTCAATACTCGGCTTTTTGATAGAACCCATAATCGCGTGAGTCTAACTGAAGCTGGGCAGCGAGTTTATAGCTTCTCTGGACGTATTTTTGAGCTCTATGATGAAATGGAGCACGCTATTCGCGAAATGACAGGTGATGTAAGCGGTATAGTCACTCTAGGTGCCAGCACAACAATTGCTGAATATATGTTGCCATTTTTATTAGGCGACTTTAAATCTAAAAACCCGGAAGTAAATATTCGTCTAAAAGTGTCTAATACTGACGGTATCGTTTCCATGGTCGAGAATAACGTGATTGATCTGGGTATAGTAGAAGCATCCGTAAGTAATAAGAACTTACAGGTTGATGTGTGCCGAATGGATCAGTTAGTCGCCATAATGCCGCCTGAGCATGAATTATCGGGTTTTGAAACAGTTACAGCTCAGCAGTTAATTACTCAGCCATTTATATGTCGCGAAGAAGGTTCTGGTACACGAGAAGTGATAGCGGAGTATTTTCAGGAGACGGGTGTTAAAGAAGAGCCCACTGTCTGCCTGGAGCTGGGTAGCCCGGAATCAATAAAAAGTGCTGTTGAGGCTGGTATGGGTATTTCTATTATGTCGCTCTCAACTGTGCAGAAAGAATTAAAACTTAATACACTAGTAGCCGTTCCATTGAATCCTGCATTAGAACGTCCGTTCTCATTTGTACACCAGCGTCATAAGTTCAAAGTACGTGCAATGGAAGAGTTACTTGAATTTGCTAAGCAATATTGCGTTTCTCACCCTGGTAAGTAATAAAACAGGAAAAACTGTTGTTATAGTGAAATATATTTTTGTAGCAACAGTTATTCAACACTAATATAGTGCTTGAACGAGAATCTAAACCTCATACAATTTTCCTGCTACAATAAAACTCATATTTATTCAGGAGAGACATTTTGACCCCCTCAGTGCAAGCCCTAACTTCAATATTTGAAGACCTACCTGAAAAAGACCAGAACACATTATTCGAGTTCGCTGAGTTTTTAAAATCACGCGCGCCTGATCCTGCATCTAAAATAACCGAACCTCTGGGAATACCCCGGCCTGAAGAAGAAAGTGTAGTAGCGGCAATTAAACGATTGAAGAAAAATTATCCAATGGTTGCGCAAAAAAAATTATTAAATGAAACTTCGGAACTCATGATGCAGCATATGATGCAAGGTAAGGCATCGGCTGATGTTATCGATGAGCTTGAACTGTTATTTGAAAATAAATATGAATTAGCAGTTGGTAATGCAGAGTGATAGAAGTACTACGCGATTGGTATAAAAGGCATTTTTCTGACCCGCAGGCAGTTATTCTAGCTTTAATGTTAATTTTTGGTTTTGCACTGATTACCTTTATGGGAAATGTGTTAACTCCTGTTATAGCCGCAGTGGTAATAGCTTATGTGTTAGAGGGTGTGGTCTGGCGATTGCGTCGTTATAAAGTGCCTCATTTATTAGCTGTGAGTCTGGTAGTGGTTGGCTTTGTTGTTACCTTACTGGTTTTAATGCTGGGTTTATCACCGCTTATTTCAAAACAGCTGACACAATTTTTTGTTGAATTGCCAAATATGTTAACTAAAGGTCAGAGCTTGCTTATTAGTTTGCCTCAGGATTATCCTTTTATATCTGAAACGCAAATACAGGATATTGTTTCACACGTTAATACTGAGTTAGCTTCTATAGGACAGCTGGTCGTTTCTCAGTCTTTATCATCAGTTGTTAACCTGTTTACCGTACTGGTATACATGGTTGTAGTGCCCTTATTAGTTTTTTTCTTTTTGAAAGATAAATATACTATTTTAAATTGGCTAAGTCGCTTTTTACCTAAAGAAGATGGTTTAGCGACAAAAGTATGGAAAGACGTAGATAAAAAAATTGGTAGTTATATTCGGGGTAAGTTATTTGAAGTTGTTGTTGTCGGTATAATTACATATATTCCGCTGAAATTATTTGGACTTCAATATGCCGCATTATTAAGTTTGTTTGTCGGGCTTTCGGTTATCATTCCTTACGTTGGTGCAGTTGCCGTTACTATACCCGTTGCATTAATTGCCTATTTTCAATTTGGAATTGGTTCTGAGTTTTTATATATCATGCTGGCTTATTTCTTAGTACAGTTTCTTGATGGCAATTTACTGGTGCCGCTTTTATTTTCTGAAGTCGTCAATATGCACCCGGCAGCTATTATTATGGCGGTATTAGTTTTCGGTGGTTTATGGGGAGTATGGGGTGTGTTTTTTGCTATTCCCCTGGCTACTTTAATTCAGGCAGTGATAAATGCCTGGCCTGAGAGCCCAATAAATAATAGCAGTGCCTGAAAATACTAGTCTGATATTCGGGGTATTTCTTCACCCAGTTTTTTCGCGATTATTTCAATAAATTCGATTTCATCTTTGGAAAAAATCATTGCACGGGCATTATGTGATGAGAAGCTGATTGTGCCAATTACGCTGCCATCGTCACTCTTTATAGGGGAGCCAATGTAAGACTCCAGATTCAAAGTTTGATAAACCGGGTGCAGTCGCATTTCGGGTATCTTACCAACCTCTATGTAAGTGATGGTTTTGTGTTGTCTTGTCACCGCTTCACAATAAGTGTTACTAAGTTCAAACACATCACCCGGAGAAACAATTTTACCTATTTCTGATACTCCCTGAAGTACGATGTAGTCACGGTTACTTACCCGACTAATAATACCAGTCTCAAGGTTAAAGTACTTAATTCCAATTCTTAATATAGTTTCCATCCATCGATCGAGGTCAGGTGGAGAGGGTATGGTTTTCAACCATTGATTTAATTCTGTATTATTCATCACAAGTCTTCTATGGCAGATCGTTAAAGAGAAGCTGGATTGTTCTGAGTAAAAACTAATATATTGTGAGTTTAGTAATAGAAAAGTATTTTTGCTGAAGATTAATGATGTTTTTTATAATGTTTCTTTTGACTCATCTTTAGTTTTCGAGACCACCAGACCCAAAGGCCGCTGATACCCAATAACATCATAAGTAAAGCGCTTATATCCATAATATAAACTCCCCACTTATCGTTGAAGATTCGTCCTGAGTGCAAGTCCAGGATGACTCGCTCCAGATTTAGGCCCTGTCCACGATATCCCTGTTTTAGTTTTGCTGATTGAATCTCAGATAGTGTAAAGGGGGTTGCCCAGTTCGTGTTATTTAACTCATGTTTTTTCCAGGTTGTGAAATCAGGGTTTGAAATATACGTATTGTTACTAACATCTAACAGAGCAATTTTGTTATCAATGACAGCAATTTTTTTAATCGGCTGAGAAGAGGTAACTGGCATAAGCTCAATGATTTCACCCTCGTTATCAATGAGTAATACAAATTTCTCTAGAGCGATAGCAGATATGTCATCAATTTTTACGACACCCTGTAATTTCTCTTCATGGGAGTAGAAGTTAAGGCCGTTAAAAAATAACTGTTGATTCCATTGACTAACCCAACTGTCACCAGCTTTGTAGTTTACAGGTGTTCCCTGAGGGTTAATTCCATACCAGTTTAAAATTAAATCGGACTCAACAATAGCTTCATCAAGCTTCAGCTCTTCAGTATGGTTAAGCATGATTCCCGTTATGGAAAGAATGAAAACTAATAAAAGCGCGGCTAGACCTAACCGCCTATGCCATAAAAAAAATGCAAAAGGTTTTTTTCGTCTGCTCACTTAGAAGTAACCTGTGACTGTATTGTGCTATTTAACATAAGAGCAATACGAGCTAGTTTTTCCAGGGCACGCACAGAGAGAGTAGCACCAGATATTCCATCGATTGTTTCACTTAAAGTGTTATCACTATTTAATGTTAGATTATTAAACTGTTGTGTAAAAAAAGGATATCGTACTTCCCAGCCCCTGGTTTCTCTGAAAACCAGAACTTTTAAATTACTAATTTTATTATCATCAATTATAATTCCAACAGTAATAGGTTTCTTCTTACCTATTTCCTCAAGCACCCAGACACTTCGAGTTTTATTTTTCCAGTAGCGTATTCTTTTAGACAGGCTTTTGTGTTGAAGAATATTTTCAATTTGCTCACGTAATTTACCCTTGACCCATATTACCTGCGGTTCAGGCTGTATTGTAAATGCTTCAGCCACAAACTCAGTAGGCTGCTGGTAAGTGCCTTTTGCAAAACAGTCAGCGGTTGCAATAATTAAACATGTGAATAATATTTTATAAATCATTGGTAAATTTTATCAGTTGTTTCAACTAAAGCTAGTACTTGTAGTTCAATCATTAGCTTATGAAAATATAATTTTAAAATAAGTAGAAAAGGGAAGCACTTTAAAAGCACTTCCCAATGTTCCAGCAATGAATATCGTAAAGACCAACTCACGATATGCTAATAATAGCAGGAGTCTTTATACTAGAACTGATAACCTATACCTACGTTAAAGCCATCATAGTCACCGGCATCATCATTTTGCATTTGATAATCTGCCTTGATAACAACATCTTCATGGGGCCAATAGTTGATACCAACATCGGTTTGTGCCGCACCTTCAACAAAGGTAGTTGCATTTTTCTGGTAATCCATTTCGGTTTGACGAGCAAATACTCCGATTTTATCAGTGAATTTATATGATGCTTCTACTAGGTACCCACTCTGAGAATCAGCTGTTGTATTAATATCTACATCCCAGTCAGCATATAGAGCGGTAGCGGTGAATCCTGAGATTGTGTATTTAACATGTGCTTCAAGTAATATAGCGCTAACTTCATCAGCCGTTGTTCCTTGGGCTAAATCTGACTGATATTGAGCCGTACCGGCTAATTCCAGACCTGCAATGCCTGTATATTTCACACGACCTGTATAAGCCAGAGCGTCTGCTGCTGCATTAGATACTTTTTGGCGACCACTACGAATTACACCATCTGCATTATATAAACCAGAGGTAATAGCAAAATCATAACTAATACCATTTTCTGAATTTGCAGAGTACATAACACCACCTTCCCACCAGGTAGCTGGAATAATGTACTTTTCAACATTATTTCGTTCTACACCATAAAATGTTGGTGGCTCATGAGTTTCATTGATCATGCCAACTGGTACGAGAAAAACACCGGCTTTGATGTTAGCAGTATCACTTGTATCAAACTCTATATAAGCTTGTTCAAGTTCAATTTCACCATTTTTTCCTTCACCAGCAATAGAATGCTCCAATTCTAATTCAGAGAAAAAACGGATGTTGTCATTAAATTCATGAGCAAAGAATAAAACGAAACGGTGAAAATCTATTTCTTTTTTGTCTGAATTATTTAAATCTGAGCTTAAATTGTTGTAATGCAATTCACCATAACCACCAATTGTTGTTCCACTAGAGTGGCTTGTTGTATCAGAAGTGTTTTCCAGATTGGCTAAAATCTGACTATTTTCTGCTTTTAATTCATCAATTTGCTTTTGCAAGTTATCCAGATCAGCAGCAAAAGAGCTGGTTGACGTTAGGGCTGCGGCAATAGATGCGCCAATTAAAGTTTTGCGTAAAGTCATTCTCAATAATCTCCAAATATTCGCCTGAGGTCTATTTCTGGCCGTGTGTATTTTTAAAGTGAAGCTATTATATCCATTATGAATGCAAATGCAAATAATTCTCATGTAGATATGTAAATTAGAATGATTCTTGTTTGATGTTTATTGGAGAGGAGACCTGGTAAGAAGAGTTTGTGGTTTAGGAACATATCCGTCGGGGAAAGGTCGCTGCTTTTTGCGCCCTGTCCCCTTAACCCATACCACTATGCACTGATAGTGTCGTTAGTCGACTTCGTAATACTCTTGGTGGTATCAAAACAGGGGACAGAGCGGGGAAGATGCTCTGTCCCCGATGGAGATAAATCTTATGATCAGGCATTGAGAGGTAGTTAAAATTTAAAGTACTCTATCAATCAATCCACTGATAAAGCTCAATGGCTTCGGGTTCGCAACTATGACAACCGCCTCCACAGGTAGTGCCCTGAGGTAGCTTTGTGATTTTACCTTTACTAATCCATTGCTCAAGAATAGGTCGTAAGGCATCCTGTTCCATATTAAATTCTAATGCCATATCACGGAGTGGGGCTTGCCCTTTAGATCTTAAATAGTCTCTGATATCAGTTAATATCATGCGGATACCTTAGTGAGTTTCTGGTTGGCTCGCCCCGCATAACGCATATAACTTATCGCAATAATCACCACAACTAGAATAGCTCCAATCCATGCAGCAGAACTTGTCGGGTGTTGATTAAATCGAGCCGTCTGATAAAACAGGGTTGCTGCTGACCATGCCATACCTGTACTCCAGGCTAATGCAAACCACATCCAGCGAGCGCCTGCTTCTCTGTATATCGCAGCAGTTGCAGCTACACAGGGGGCATATAGTAGTATAAATAATAGATAAGCAAATGCGCCTACCTGACCATCAAAGCGCTTAACCATAGCGCCAAATGTAGCTGTGTCGACATCCTGTTCATTCGCAGCTGCGGTTTGGTCAGATGTACTGTCCAAAACATTAAAACCAAGAGGGTCAGTTAGATTGTTTAGTACATCGGTTAAGTTTGCAGGAATGGTTTGTAGCGCCTCATTTATTGACTGAATGAGTGAAAAGTCAACTTCTTCGGATTTTGCAGATTCCGGTAAATCCATTTGCGAATAAATTGCATCTAATGTTCCAACAACAACTTCTTTAGCCAAAACACCAGTAAATATACCTACAGTTGCGGGCCAGTTATCTTCTTCTATACCCATAGGTGTGAATACAGGGGTAATGCTACGGCTTATGGCACTTAATACCGAATCTTTCTGGTCTTCATTACCAAAACTGCCATCTGTACCCCAGGAATTGAGAAAGTTAATTACCAGTACCATGAGAATAATAATTTTACCGGCATCCACTAAGAAGCCTTTTAAGCGAGACCAGGTGCGAATTAATACATCACGGGTTTTGGGGAGGTGATAAGTGGGCAACTCCATTAAGAAAGGTGAGGCCTCGCCTGGCAGTAGCGTAGATTTGATAATAAACGCGGTAAAAATAGCGAATACTATACCGACTATATAGAGTAAAAATACAATATTTTGTCCGCCCTCAGGAAAGAAGGCTGCTGCAAATAGAGCGTATACCGAGAGGCGAGCACCGCATGACATAAAGGGTGCCATCATGACGGTAATTATGCGTTCACGATGGTTTTCTAGTGTACGGGTTGCCATAATTGATGGCACATTACAGCCAAAACCTACAATAAGTGGTACGAATGCTTTGCCGGGTAAACCGAGAGATCGCATAAAACGGTCCACCACAAAAGCTGCTCGCATCATGTATCCTGTGCTTTCAATAAACGATAAAAATAGATACAAAAATCCAATAATTGGGATAAAAGTGGCAACTACCTGTACCCCTCCACCAAGGCCATTAGACAGTATTACATTTAACCAGTCTGGAACACCTAGCGCGCCAAGTAATTCACTAAAACCATCAATAAAAATAGCGCCAGCTGTAATATCAAAAAAGTCGATAAATGCACCACCAAGATTGATGGTAAATAAAAACATCAGGTAAATAACAGTGAGAAATATCGGGATGCCAAGAAAGCGGTTTAAAACGATATTATCGATACGATCAGATAAAGAGTATTGATATTTATCCGGTCGAGAAACAACCAGTTCAGTAACCTCGCGGGCAAAACCATATCGGCAGTCCGCTAATAAGATATCTATATCTTCATTAGCGTGTTTTTCAATCTTTTCACGTAGTTCCCGGGCATGATCCAGTATCGGTTGTTCTATAGTTTTAAAATCTTCAACCCCGGTATCGCCATCTAAAACCTGCGCGGCCATCCAGCGACAGTTTATATGTTCACAATGTGAATGGTCTTCCGGTAGTGAAGCGAGCAGATCAGTAACAGCCTGCTCAATTTCACTGGAGTAAGGTAGTTTTTGGGTGGGTGGTTGATGATTTTTAGACGCCTGTAATACTACTTTCATCAGGTCTTCGATACCGAGGCTTTTATGCGCTGCGATAGCAACAACCGGGCAACCAAATTTTTTAGCTAATGCTTGTTGATCTATTTCTATATCATGTGAATCAGCCAGATCCATCATATTTAGAACTATGACCATGGGAACCTGCATTTCCAGAAGTTGGCCACTTAAATATAGATTGCGTTCAAGGTTAGACGCATTAAGAACATTTACAATTAGATCAGGTTCAGAGGATAGAATGTAGTCGCGAGTCACTTTCTCATCAAGCGAGCGAGCACTATTATCAAGAGAGTAAACACCGGGTAAGTCCACTACATCAAAAGGGATGTCCTGATATTCGAACTGGCCAACTTTTCGATCAACCGTTACACCAGGCCAGTTACCTATTTTTTGTCGAGAACCGGTAAGCGTATTAAATAAAGTGGATTTGCCGCAATTGGGGTTTCCCAATAAGCCAATTGTATAATGGGAATTGCTATCAGGTGTGCCCTGATCAGTGTCGCAGCAGTTTTTACTCATGAAAAGCTCGTTTTAAACCGCACACACCATAATTTGCTGAGACATGCCCGCGCCAATAGCGATGCGGCTGGCATCAAACCCAACCACAGTAGCGCTGCCCCTACGTTGAATGATATGTAGACGGGAATCGATACTAACGCCCATACTAACCAGGCGTTTTTTAAGTTGTTTATCTGCATTCACACAGGTAACACGCACTAAATCACCTGGTCTGGCACAGGCCAGAGAATAGCTTGAATCAGTGCTGTGTGTAGCTTGTGACATAGATAACTTCACTTGAAAATTAGTTAATATAAGAAGTTTAATTCAATTGCCTGTTGTTGGCAATGATAATTATTATCATTACTATTGATGTTGGTCATGGAAAGTGTGTTTTAGGGGGATGGGCTACACTTTCTGCTTTTGATTCCATCAAAAATAGGCGGCAGGGCTTAAAAAGCTAGTTCTGTCCCCGATGGAGATGGGCTGGTGCAAGGCAGTTTATTTATTCAGGTTTATATTGTTTTGTGGCGGCCAACACCTCATCCACGTGCCCTTTTACTCTCACATTCGTCCACTCTTCTCTCAATACTCCATTAGAATCAATTAAAAAAGTGCTGCGTACAATACCCATATATTCACGGCCATAGTTTTTCTTAAGTTTTATCACATCAAATAATTTACATAGTTCTTCATCTGGATCAGATAATAGATCAAAGGGAAACTCATGTTTTGCTTTGAAGTTGGTGTGGACCCGAACAGAATCGCGAGAGACACCTAAAACGACTGTTTTAGCGCTTTTGAATCTAGCATAGTTATCTCGAAAATCCTGTCCTTCCTGTGTGCAGCCAGGTGTATTGTCTTTTGGGTAAAAGTAGATAACCAGATTTTTACCTTTAAAGTCTTTAAGGCTAAGTTTTTGATCGCCTGTTGCTGAAGCAGTGAAGGCAGGTACTTTCTTGTTTAGAGTTAAAGGCATAAATTTTCCAAAAATAAGGCGGTTGTTCTTACATTGTTTAAGTACATCTCCCTCGGGGATGGACCGCGCTTTCTGCGCTCCGTCCCCTCAACCCATACCGCTATGCGCTGATAGTGTCGTGAATCGACTCCATAAAACTCTTGGTGGTACAGGTTAAGGGGACAGGGCGCCCCATACCACTTAAAAATGGGCAGCGACCTTTCCCCGAGGGAAACGTGCCATAGCTGAGCTCTTATATTGCAGCTTTAAACTCTACATCCATACTGAGTTCATCACACAGTGCAGCAAAATCACTTTCTACCTGTTCAATGATCTGCCCGGCTGGAATATCAACCTGCATATTGACAGTGTACATTGGTGTGCCGGTGTGAGGGGCATGGCCACTATCAGTTTGCATGTTGACAATATTGATACTGTGTTGAGAGAGATAACGGGCAAGTTTATGTACAATGCCTGGATTATCCATGCCTTCTACAGTTATTTTATATTGTGTGAAATTATCATTTACACTGCCGCTGGTCGTGGGTTTGATTAATACATTTAAATTTAGTGAAGTAGAAAGTGAGTCTTTTTGCTGGTTTATAGCGTCAATGGCCGAGTCGTTGCCGGTAACCAGCAACATAACAGCAAACTCTCCACCCAGTACACTCATACGGCTATCTTCTATATTTAGACCAGCATTAAGTAATACTTTTGTGAGTTCGTTTACAATTCCTGGACGATCGGCACCAATGGCAGTAATTACGAGTGATTGATTCATTTAATTTCTTTAATAGTGGTTGTTTATAAATAGTTATTAAAGCTAAAAGAAAAAGAAAACGCAAACTATTAATCAAATAGCTTAATACCAAATGAGGTGGAGCTATTTCAGGCATTAGTTTTCTTTAGTTTTTGCTTAAATAAGATGCTTTACTGAGTAGTAATTATGCGGTTTATCTTGTAAAAAAAGACCCTACAAAGTACTATTTCCGGCTTGATTTAGCGGCTCTATACCTTAACTATATAGATCTGTTTCTATACGTAATTTCTTAAAGGCAACAAACATGTTTCGTGGCAGTATGGTGGCATTGGTCACCCCTATGCACTTAGATGGCTCAGTCGATTTCGACAGTTTAAGCCAGTTGGTTGAGTTTCATATTGAAAATGGTACCAGTGCTATTATATCAATGGGTACGACGGGTGAATCCGCAACGCTGGATGAAAAAGAACATTGTGAAGTGATTCGTAAAACAGTCGAAATGGCTAATAACCGGTTACCTATTATTGCAGGTACTGGTGCCAACTCTACTACCGAAGCGATTACATTGACTCGATGTGCCATGCAGGCAGGTGCTGATGCCTGTTTACTGGTTACGCCTTATTACAATAAACCGACTCAGGAAGGTTTGTATCTACATCATAAATTAATAGCTGAGACGGTGCCTGTGCCGCAGATTTTATATAACGTTCCGGGTCGAACGGCCTGTGATATGTTGCCAGAAACAGTTGCCAGACTATCTAAAGTATCAAACATCATTGGTATAAAAGAGGCTACAGGTGACTTATCTCGTTTGACTCAGATTCGAGAATTATGTGGTGAAAATTTTGATATCTTTTCAGGTGATGATGCTACCGGGACTGAGTTTATGTTACAGGGTGGAAACGGCGTCATATCTGTTACCAATAACGTTGCTCCTAAAGCTATGGCGGCTATGTGTGAGGCTGCACTAGCGGGAGATAGAGATAAAGCTTTGGAACTAAATCAGCCATTGACTGGTCTGCATAATGATCTGTTTGTTGAAGCCAATCCAATTCCTGTGAAATGGGCGTTAGCTGAGATGGGAAAAATGCCACTGGGGATTCGTTTACCTCTCACTACTTTATCTGAGCAATATCATGAAAAGCTTCGTGAAGCTATGCGTCAGGCGGGCGTGCTGTAATTATGTCTAAAAAATTAATATCTGAAAATCTGTCAATTGTTATTCTCTTTTTGTCTTTTTCTTTAGTGGGATGTAGCTCAGACGGTGAAGAGCGCCCACAATATCTGGATGCAAATTCAGTACAGGCACTAGAAATTCCCCCAAAATTGAGCAGTCCCGACACACAGGGAGCTTTACGCTTACCAGAGCCATCCGATAAAGCAAGAGCGGGTGAAACTAGCGTGGATGAAAGTAAAGTGATTGCGCCTGTATTTACTGGTTTCGAGTTAAAAAATGATTCTCAACTTTACTGGCTTGAAATTGATATGCCAGTTGCTGAGGTATGGGCTTCCTTGCCTGGCTTCCTGTCAGCAGAAGGTATTAAAATTGACCGTGTAGAGAAATTACTGGGTTTTATTGATACTAGCTGGATGAGTGAATATCAGGTGACTTACAATTCGCAGGAGTCGAGTAGCTGGTTTAGTGGTTTTTCACCAGATTATAAAGATCGCTTTAGAATCAGGATTGAGGCTGCTGAGCGAAAGAATATGACACGCATGTTTATAACTCATCGGGGCTTACAAATTAGTGTGGCAAATGATATTACTGAATGGGTGCAAAGAGACTCCGAAGCATTTTTAGAGCGTGAAATATTGTATCGCTATGTTTTGTTTAGCGGGATCAATAAAACAGGGGCGACTGAATTACTAGCTTCGTATAACAGCTATCAACCAAGAATAAACAAAGTTGACGACACGGCGAGTGAGTTTGATGTTAAAGGAAATGCTGAAACCGTCTGGATGCGCCTTCAGGTGGCGATTGACCGTTTAGGTGTCGATATTGTTAAGAGTGATAAAGCGTCTTCTATCCTGACAGTTAAGGTTGGTAATTTGAAGCTAGCAGAAAAGCCAGCGAAGGATGAGAGTGGCTGGTTCAGTGGTCTATTTGGTGGCAAAGACGTAGTAGTTGATGAAGATGATGGTTTTGAGACGTCAGAGTACAAAGAACAACAGGTACAGATAGCCCCAAATGATATGATGGTGCTCATGTTGAAGCAAATAGCCGGTGAAAATGTAAGTAAAATAAAAATCAGTCAGGAAGATGGCTCTGATATTAAAGAAACCCGTGCTTACGAGTTTCGTGATGCTTTGTTGAGGCAATTGAAGTAACTAATTGTTATGTTATGTGTTTAACTGCAGACGCATGCTCCTTGAGTGCTGTGTGAATCTCAAATATACTCTTAAAAAATATCTGTTAAGCTATTAATAGTTAACAAGATATAATGTGAATATGTTTGAATAATAATTCGATGAGATGCCATTTGTAGCTGAAAAAAGTTAAGTTAATTATTAAAGAGGAAACCTTTATAAATTAGTTAATGTTGTAAGCACGTAAAGCAGAAGACTGAAAAGGGCATAGAAGATCAGGTGAGAGAATCAGTATAATTTAAAATGCATTTATTAATAAGGCTCGTAGAAGCCGTAACTCACGTGAAACCTGATAAATAAAAAACCAAATTAAATGCAATATTAACTTCATGTAAAAAACTTTAAGTAAAGTTTTAATGGAGTCTTTTGTTCTAGATGAAAACTTTCTAGAAGTAATAACTAAACTG
>Ga0316205_10002833_pt1 | contig 17251 bp, 15 predicted proteins | sample 3monthpyrite_MG_FD_204941 | JGI IMG/M metagenome (GOLD analysis project Ga0316205, IMG submission 204941) | Microbial mat bacterial communities from mineral coupon in-situ incubated in ocean water Damariscotta River, Maine, United States -... | ecosystem: Environmental > Aquatic > Marine >... | reverse complement strand
CGGGCGCTACGCGCCCTTGCTGCCTCCCATTCGCGCGAGGCGCAAAACGCGCTTGCGGGCACCAACCGCTATGTGCGCATCATCGAAGAGGCCATCGCCGGGGCCGCGACCTTGGTGGAAGGCGCGGCATCAACGGGAGGGGGGCTCGCGGCAGGAAATAACGGTGTTTTGATCGCGGTCTGCTCCGAAAACGGCTTTGTTGGCGGCTTCAATGAGCAGGTGCTGGGCAGGGCAGTTTCAGCACTGGAACCCGGTGAGAAACTGGTGGTTATCGGCAGGCGGGGCGAAGCGCGGGCCGCGGAAAAAAATCTGGATGTGGCGCGCGCCTTTGCCATGACCACCCATATCGGCGGCATTCCGGAGCTTGCCCGGCATATCTCCGCCCATCTGGAAAGCGCGGCAACGATGCGGGCCGTTTATGCGAAATACCGGCAGGGGGCCAGTTTCGACGTGGTGGAAAAAACCATTTTGCCGCTATCGCCCGAACTAATGAACCGGCCCGCCCAGCGCATGCCGCCGCTACACCAGCTGGCCCCCCGGCTTTTGCTGGAAAAACTGGCCGCAGAGTATTTTTTTGCTGAACTCTCTGATATTCTGATGGAAAGTTTTGCCAGCGAAAACACGGCGCGGCTGCGCACGATGGAAGCCGCCGACAACAACATCAACGACAAGCTCGAGAAGCTGCAAATGGATGAACGCACCCGGCGGCAATCAGAGATAACCGAAGAATTGCTCGATGTCGTCACAGGCGCGCGCGCGGTTCTGGAAAACCCCGCCTGAGCGGCCCGGCCATACCGGGGCGGTTTTTGGCCAAGGGTTTGGGGGCGCGGCGTGCCGCCGGGGCAAAATAAAGCCCCGGCACCGGTTTTACAGGCGTTCGCCGGTTTTCGGGTCAAAGAAATGCAGGTTTTCAGGGTCAACACCGAAGCGGATAGTCTGGTTGGCAACCGCGTGATGAACGCCGGTGAGGCTGACAGTGAAGGCATCACCAGTGCTGGCCAATCGGCCGTGCAACAGCGTATTGGCCCCCAGCGGCTCCCCCATCTGGACATCTATCGCCAAGGGGCCATCGGGGCTGGAGATGATATGTTCGGGGCGAATACCGGCGGTAACCGGCCCCTGATAGCCGGTGTTTGCCGGTATCTGTGCATCGCCCACATGCAGCGTGCCGTTTTCGAGCGTGGCGTCAAAAATATTCATTGACGGGCTGCCGATGAACTGGGCCGCAAACAGTGTCTGGGGTTTTTCATAGACCTCCAGCGGTGTGCCGATCTGTTCGGCGCGGCCGGCATTCATCACAATCATTCTGTCGGCCATGGTCATCGCCTCGACCTGATCATGGGTCACGTAAAGCGCGGTAATCCCCAGGCGGTTTTGCAGGTCACGAATTTCCAGCCGCATTTGGACACGCAATTTTGCATCGAGGTTTGACAGGGGTTCGTCAAACAAAAATACCGCGGGTTCGCGCACAATCGCGCGGCCCATGGCCACCCGCTGGCGCTGCCCGCCGGAAAGGTCGCGCGGGCGGCGGTCAAGATACGGTTCCAGTTGCAATAGTCTGGCGGCATCCTGCACCTTGGCATCAATTTCGGCCGTGGGTAATTTGGCTATTTTCAGCCCGTAACCCATGTTTTGGCGCACGCTCATATGCGGATAAAGCGCGTAATTCTGGAAAACCATGGCGATGTTCCGCTCCATGGGTTCGCGCTCGTTCACCCGCTCGCCGCCAATGCTGACCTCGCCTTCAGAGATGCTTTCCAGCCCGGCCACCATGCGCAACAGGGTTGATTTTCCGCAGCCCGAGGGGCCAACGATAACGATGAATTCGCCATCATCTATCATCGCGTCGATCCCGAGTATCACCTCGACCGGACCGAATCTTTTTTTGACGCCGTTGAGTTCTACAGTTGCCATCAGGTTCTCACTTTTCGCTGTCCACGAGCCCGCGGATAAAGAGTTTTTGCATCGAAATGACCACAATAACCGGCGGGATCATTGCGAGGATCGACGCGGCCATAATTACCGGCCATTCCGCAACATCATCGCCGGAAGGGAACATCTGCTTGATGCCCATGACAATGGTATTCATTTCGGGGTCTGTGGTGATGAGCAGCGGCCAGAGATACTGGTTCCAGCCATAGATGAAGAGGATAACAAAAAGCGCGGCAATGTTTGTGCGGCTCATCGGAAAGAGGATATCCCAGAAAAACCGCATCGGCTTTGCCCCGTCTACGCGTGCGGCCTCGGCCAGTTCATCCGGCACTGTCATAAAGAATTGGCGAAACAGGAAGGTGGCCGTGGCCGAGGCGATCAGCGGAAAGATCAACCCGCCATAACTGTTGAGCATACCAAAGCCCGCAACCACCTCATAGGTCGGGACAATCCGCACTTCGACAGGCAGCATCAGGGTGATAAAGATCAGCCAGAAGAACATTTTTTTACCGGGAAAGCGAAAATAAACAATCGCAAATGCCGAGAGCAGCGAGATGATGATCTTGCCGACCGCGATTCCGACCGCCATGACAAGGCTGTTGAACAGCATGGTGGCCACCGGCACATTGACGCCCGAAAACAGCGCCTTTTTATAGTTGTTAAAAAACTGGTCGCCCGGCCAAAGCGGCATCGGCGGGCTGACAATTTCCGGCTGCGTTACGGTCGAGGCCACAAAGGCCAGCCAGATCGGGAAAAACACGACCAAAAGACCGAAAATCATGATCGCATGGGCCAGCCACAGGTTGGCACCGCGCTTTTCAACCATGCCCGGTGCGGGTTGTTTTGCGGCGGGTTTCACGGTGTCGCTCAATAGTGCACCCTCCGCTCGATAAATTTGAACTGGAAAACCGTAAGCGCGCCGACAACCAGCAGCAGGATGACCGATTGCGCCGCCGAAGAGCCGAGATCCTGGCCCACGAACCCGTCTGAAAACACCTTGTAAACCAGAATTGTGGTTGATTGTTGCGGCCCGCCAGAGGTGATGGTGTGAATAACGCCAAAGGTTTCAAAGAAGGCATAGACGATATTGACAACCAGCAAAAAGAACGTGGTCGGAGACAAAAGCGGCAGCACGATGGTAAAAAACCGCCGCCAGAAATGCGCGCCGTCTATTGCCGCTGCCTCGATAACCGATTTCGGAATGGACTGGAGCGCCGCAAAGAAAAACAGGAAGTTATAGCTGATCCGCCCCCAGGCAGATGCCGCCACAACAAGGCCCATGGCCTCGCCCCCGTTAAGAACATGATTCCAGTCATAGCCAAGAAGGCCCAGATACCACGAAACAACGCCCACCCGGGTGTTGAACATGAAAAGCCAAAGCACACCGGCTATCGCCGGGGCCACCGCATAGGGCCAGATCAGCAGGGTTCGGTAAACACCGGCACCCTTGATCAACCGATCAGCCACCACTGCCAAAAATAGCGCAGGCAGCATGGAAACAAGCGTAACAAGAGTTGAAAATATCGCGGTGGTCAGAAACGAGGTGCGGTAATAGGGATCGGAGGCAAGAAATTCAAAATTGCTCAACCCCACGAATTGCGACGACAGGCCAAACGGGTCGGCGATGAACAGGGATTGCCAGACCGCCTGACCGGCGGGGTAAAAGAAAAACACCGCTGAAATGATGACCTGGGGGGCAATGAGCAAAAGCGGCAGCAGCCAGCCCCCGAAAGTAACCCGTTTTTCCATGATATTTTCGCCTTGCAGGTGAAGCGGGCGGCCTTAAATGGCCGCCCGCTGCGGAGGATTAGCGGTTTGCTTGCTCAAAGCGGCGCAACAGAACATTGCCGCGTTCTACCGCGCTATCAAGCGCGTCCTGGGCGGTTTTGTCACCCGACCAGACGGCCTCCAGCTCTTCGTCGATAATGCCCCTGATCTGGTCAAACGAGCCAAGGCGCAGGCCTTTGGAATTGGCGGTCGGCTCGTTGGCGGTCATCTGGATCACGGCGATATCTGTGCCCGGGTTTTGCTCATAAAAACCGGCAGCGCGGGTGGCTTCGCCCGCTGCCATTGTGATCGGAAGATAGCCGGTATCCTGATGCCACTTGGCTTGCACATCAACTGAAGACAGGTAGGAAAGGAACTGCGCAACGCCTTCGTATTCGGCATCGGTCTGCCCCTCCATTACCCAGAGCGACGCGCCGCCAATAATGGTATTTTGCGGGGCGTTGCCCATACCTTCCCAGTAAGGCAGCGGGCGAACGTCAAAGTCGAATTTGGCTTCGTTCTTGATCCCGGCATAGCCAGCCGAGCTTTCGGTAAACAGCGCACATTCGCCAGCCCGGAAATTCGCCCCACCTTCATTGCGCCGCCCCGCATAGATGAATTTACCCTCTTGGGCCCATTGACCAAGGGCGCTGATATGCGCCACCTGTTCGGGGCCGTTTATGGTCAGCTCCGTATCAAGCCCGGCAAACCCGTTGTCGCGGGTGGCAAAAGGCACATCATGATAGGCCGAGAAATTTTCGAGTTGAATCCAGCTTTGCCATGCGGTTGTCAGCGGGCAGGTATTGCCGGCCGCTTTCAACTTATCAAGGGTCATACCCACGTTTTGCCAGGTTGACAGATCTGTGTCGGGGTCAATGCCGGCCGCTTCGAGCGCGTCGCGGTTTACCCATAAAACAGGGGTCGAGGCGTTAAACGGCAGCGAAAGCATGTCGCCTTCGGTGCTTGTATAATAGCCTTTGACCGCGCCGATATAGGCGCTTTCGTCAAATTCCGCACCGGAGGCGGCCATTACTTCGGCGACCGGGCGAATGGCGCCTTTGGCGGCCATCATGGTGGCGGTGCCTACCTCGAATACCATCAGGATATCGGGCTGCTCGCCGGCGCGGAAGGCCGCGATACCGGCGTTCAGCGTTTCTGAATAATTGCCCTTGTTGCTGGCGACGACGGTAAACTCGTCTTGGCTGGCGTTGAAATCTTCAACCTGCGCCGCAACCAGCTCACCCAGACGCCCTGTGAAAGCGTGCCAAAACTGCACTTCTACCTGGGCATATGCCGCCAGTGGTGACAAAAAAGTCGCCCCGGCAAGCAAGGTGCCGACTGTTAATTTTTTCATTCCATTCTCCCATGTTTTCATGCCGGTATTTCACCGGCTACGAGCGGCGATGTTAGCAGACGATCGGCATAATGCAAGACTATCTAATGCACAAAAAGTATAATACGATGTTATGGTTTTTACCCATTCGGACCAAGCCAATGACCCCCAAACCAAGGCTTCGACAGCTGGAAGCCCTCAAATCGGTCGCTGACCACGGCACGATGACCCGCGCTGCCCAAAGCCTGAATATATCCCAGCCCGCGGTCAGCCGGTTGATTTCCGATCTGTCTGACGAGCTCGGGTTCTCCTTGCTGGACCGCAAGGACGGCCGCCTCGTGCCCTCGCAGGAAGCGCGCTATATATTGCCCGATATCGGGCGGGTGCTGGAGATGATGAACCACATCACCGATACCAGCCGAAACCTGAATGCGCGCACCGCCGGGCACCTGCGTGTTGCCTGCCTGCCCGGATTCGCAACCAGCCATTTACCGGCCGTTGTCGCCTCGTTTTTGGCGGTGCGGCCGGATGTGACCATCACGCTCGAGCCGGACCGGCCCGAGCGCATTCTGGAATGGATTATCGGCGAGCAATATGATTGCGGCATCACCGATAATTTTGAAGGCCACTCGGCTGTCGACAGTATGACGGTGGATATCAGGACGGTTTGTATCTTTCCGCTCGGGCACCCTTTTGCGGCGTTTTCCGAAATTGTGCCCGCCCAGCTCGAAAATGAGCGCCTCATTCACGCCCGCCGCGACAGCACCTTTTTCTATGCGCTCAGCGAAGTGTTTCGCAAATTTTCGGTGACCCCGAAACAGGTCGTGGAGACACGGCAATTCACCGGCGCCTGCGAACTGGTTTCCTTCGGGGTTGGTGTTTCCATTGTCAGCGAGCTTGACGCGCGCACATATGATGGTCGGCTGGCCTATCGCCCCTTCGTGCCGAATATCCCGCACCAGTTGTCATTGGTGCGCCCGATCCACAAAATGCCCTCGATGGTCACGCTTGATTTCATGGAGATGTTTAAAGAAAGCCTGAGTGATCTTATGGCGTGAGGGGCGGAAATGCCAGCCAAGGATACTGCCACCGGTCATTCGCCGCCGTTTAAACCGGCGCGCAAAAATGACGCCTGAATTTGATGGAAAGGGGTAAGGCACCGGCATATCCTCCTGAACGATGCCGGGGCAAATGCGGGCATTTTTGCGCTCTTGCGGGGCAGTGGCGGCTTCATGTTATCCGTCAAAATCCCTCAAAAGTTGTGCATAAAAATATAGTGACCATGCTTTCTCAGGCGCCTGCCCGGTTTTTGCGCCAATTCTCCCATGCGTCAGGGCTGTCCAGATCGGTGGTGGCGCCGAGGCCGCCGGTTGCTACCTCGGTCACAAACGCCTTTGAATTTTGCCAAATTCCCTTGGCGCCGCGGTCTCCTCTTAGCTTGGTCAGCGATTCAAAAAACCGCGCGCCAAACAAAACCGGCAACCCGCCAACGCCATTTTCGTCAATAGCCCGGCAAATCTCGCGCCCGTTATTTGGGGCGAATGTCGCGATCAGCCGGTTGAAGTGGTCGGCGGTTATGTCGGGCATATCAGCCAGCGCAATTATCACCGCGCCGCAATTTTCAGAAATGGCCGCCATGCCGGCTCTGATGGATGCGGCCATACCCTCCTGCCATAGCGGGTTGAAGACCAGATTTGCGCCGGTTTGGCCAAGCGCTTTTCGGTGTTCCTGCCGGTGTGGCTGCAAGATAACATGGGTCTGCGCCGCGTCAGAGCGCATGGCAGCTTGCGCCGCGTGGCGCAACATCGGCATACCGTCAACATCTTCCAAAAGTTTGTCGCCGCCTTCCATGCGGCTGGAACTGCCGGCAGCCAGCAACAGGATCTCTACCCCGGGTTGCCCGCTTGAGAAAGACGCACCCCGGCGAGGCTGCGGGCGCGTCGGGATATCTCTGGGCAAGCCGTCCATCCCCATGCCGGAAATATCCTGCACGGCCAATATCCGGCCCTTGCCAAGCGCCAGATCACCGGCGGAAAGCGAATGCGCCAAAATGGTGTTCAGGGCATTTGCAACGGGGACAGGGCCAAACTTCATCGGCGTGTTTCCGGGCGGCGCAGGCGTTCGGTTATTTCTGCCATGATCGAAATCGCGATTTCCGCCGGTGTTTTGGCACCGATATCCGCGCCGACAGGGGCATGGATTTTATCTGTTTCGCGTGAGGAAAACCCGGCCTCTGCCATGCGTTTGATACGTTTGGCATGGGTGCGGCCGGAGCCCAGACAGCCGAGGTAAAAAACATCCGATTTCAGCGCAGTTCTGATCGCGGGGTCATCCAGTTTCGGATCATGGGTCAGGGTTACAACCGCAACCCGGGCATCCAGCCGTTCGGCCTGCAGCGCCTCGTCGGGCCATTCCTGCACCAGCCTTTCACCCGGAAACCGGCTTTCGCTTGAAAAGGCGGTGCGCGGGTCAACCAAAACGGTATCATATCCGGCGAGCCGTGCCATTTGCACCAGTGGCTGCGCAATATGCACCGCGCCAACAACAATCATCCGCAGCGGCGGGTTGTGGATGTTCACAAACCACGCCCCCTCAAACCCCGAGCGATCGGCGGCAAAGCGCGGCGAAAGGTCAATTTCGGCAAATTCGGGGCCGACGATCTTTCGCTGCCATTTATCGGGCCTGACAAGATAGGCCACCGGTTGCCGGGCAAGGCGCTGGGCCAACAATTGTTCCAGCAGTGCAACGGGTAGGCCGCCGCCAATACCGAGCGGTTCTACAAGGATGTGGATGGCACCGCCGCAGGCCATTCCGGCGGCGAAGGCTTCTTCGTCGCTGACGCCATATTTTAAAAGGCGCGGCTCGCCCGTTTCGAGCGTTTCGATGGCTTCTTCAACAACTGCGCCTTCAACACAGCCACCCGAAACCGAGCCTGCCATATCCATGGTGCCGCTAATGGCAAGCTGCGCCCCGGCCGGGCGCGGGGCCGAACCCCATGTCTGGATCACCGTAGCCAAAACCGCGCCTTTGCCTGCATTATGCCAGGCAAGGGCCTGCGCCGGTATCTTGTCAAACTCAGCCATATTCTTCCTTTAATATCCGCATCGGGCGGCCTTGTTTGCCACTGCCTTCGGGCCGCGACAAAGCGTAAGCCAGCGCCCTTGGCGACGAATTACCCGGCAACAAGAATACCCATCTTTTTTTACAACCGCTTCCGCCTAGCTAACGCGAACAGCTTTTAAATTCAATTTTCTTATTTCCCGGATCAGGCACCGGCCAGCCCCCGGGGTTTGTGAAAGGGTCACTGGCCTGCCCTGGTGCGAAACAGGCGCGGCGCGCAACCATTTTGGCGCTTGAAATCGCGGCTGAAATGGTAGGGGTCCGGGTAGCCGCAGCGCAAAGCGATGCTTGTGATACTATCGCTGCTGGCCGTGAGCAAATGCTGGGCCAGATGCATCCTTTCCCGGCGCAGCCATTGCATTGGCGTGGCCGCACTGGCTTCCGAAAAAACCCGGAACAATTGCGACGGGCTAAGCCCGATGATGCTGGCCATATCGGCAATATTCCAGTTGCGGGCAATGTTTTTGCGCAGCTGTCGCATTACTTTTGAAGCCGGGTCCGCGCCGCCTTCAGCAAAGCTGCCATGCCGTTTGGCATAAAGCGCGGCGGCAATAGTCCCGATCCGGGCGCTCATAATGGCGTCGGCCACCGGTTGTTGCTCGGCCAAAACCTGCACGATTTCCGCAAAACAGGGCGTTAGAAAGGCCATTTCCCTGGTCACCGGCTGTTCCGACAGGCCGATTTGCGCATGCAGCCTGCCAAGGCCCGCGCCCGAAAACCCCACCCAGAGATAGCACCATTGCCCGCCCCCGGCGGCGCCGTGTGCGTATTTTTTCGCGGTGTCAAGCCAGGCAATAGAGCCGGTATTGGCCGCAAAACCGTGGTTTCCGACCCTGATCGAGCCGCTTCCGGCAAGGGTCAGAATGAGCGTGTGTTCGTGATAGGCGCGCTTGACCACCCCGTCTTTGGCCGCAACACAGGTGCGGCCACCGGCAGACACAAGATATGGCCACGGGAAGGTGGAAGGGTCGGCGCTGTTGAAAAACACCTCGGAAACGGGAAATTCGCTCATATATGCGAGTATTATCCAGTTTATTGCGATTGTCATGTATTTTATGCGATGATGATTGCGAGTATCATCCAAGCGTGTGTTTGGCAATTTGCCGCTATGCTTGGAGGATGAAGATGATAACCCCTGAAAACCAGAGCTTCCGCCATATTGTCAACAACCCGACGCTGAGCGCGGCGCAAAAGGCCCGCGCGCTATCGGTAGAGGCCGAAAATTCGCTGGATTATCCGATGCTGGACGAAGAAACGCAGGCCGCGCTGGCGGCGCGGGTGATCTGCGATATGTTCGAGGGCCACGCGCCCTATAAGCCGCGCTATGTATTACCGGATTATGCTGTGGTGTTAAAAAACGGCAGCGCAAGGCTGGAATTGCCGGTGGCGCAAACGCTGGACGAGGCCATTCATACGCTGATGATCGCCTACCACCATGTGCCGTCTGTCACCGGCATGCCGGTTTATATTGGCCAGCTCGATGATCTGTTATTGCCCTATTGCGACGGCGTTTCGGATGCCGCGCTATACCAACAGCTCAAGCTGTTTTGGCGCTATCTGGACCGCGTGTTGCCCGATGCCTTCATGCATGCCAATATCGGCCCGACCGATAACCGCGTGGCCCGGATGATCCTGCGGGTGGATGCCGAGCTTCAGCAGATCGCGCCGAATCTGACATTCCGCTATGATCCAATGATCAGCAGCGAAGAAATACTGCGGTTGGCCGTGACAAATATCACTATCTGCTCCAAGCCCCATATCGCCAATCACCCGCTTCACCGGCAGGTTTTTGGCGGGCGCGGCTACGGGATTGTCAGTTGCTATAATGCGCTGCCAATTCAGGGCGGTGCCTCTACGCTCACCCGGGTTAATCTGGCAAAGGTGGCGGCGCTTTCCGACGGGGTGGAGGATTTTCTGACGAATAAACTGCCCTATTATGCCGAGCTGAACTTTCGGCTGACGCAGGCGCGCGTTAATTATCTGTTCACTGAATCCGGCTTTTTCGAGAGCTTTCTGGTCAGCGAGGGCTGGCTCGATAAAACCCGCTTTACGGCCATGTTCGGCGTTTTTGCCATGGCCGAGGCGGTGAATGCGCTGCAAGATAAAGCCGGTAAACAAGGGCGCTATGGCTTTGATGCCGGGGCCAATGCGCTGGGCCGGCAAATTTCGGCGCGGCTGGAAGCGCTGGTTGCGGCCCGCCCGCTGGAAAATGTGTGGCAAGGGCGCGCCATGCTGCATGCGCAAGCCGGGCTTTCAACCGATACAGGCTACACCCCCGGCCTGCGCATTCCCTACGGCACCGAGCCAGACCCGGTAACGCATATTCGGGCACTGGCCCCGCATCATCAGCATTACCCCTCCGGTATCAGCGAAATTCTGACGCTTGATGAAACCGTCAAGAATAACCCCGAAGCGGTACTGGACCTGTGCAAAGGCGCGTTTGCCAGCGGGTTTCGCGAGTTTACCGCCAATGTCGGCGGCAATGATCTGGTGCGGGTTACCGGCTATATGATCCGGCTTTCGGATGTGGCGAACTTCAACGCCGCAAATGGGTCGCGCACCAATACCACAGCGCTTGGGGCCGAGGCGGCAGACCTTACAGATATTTTGCAACGCAAACCAAGGGTGGTGGCCAATGAGCTTCTTGCAGGCGGAGATCAGTAAGATCCTGACATGGTCTTGCGTTGACGGGCCGGGCAACCGGATGGTGTTGTTTTTTCAGGGGTGCAATTATAATTGCGTGGCCTGCCACAACCCGCACACTATCGGGCTGTGCAATGATTGTGGTGATTGCGTGCCAGCCTGCCCGACAACCGCGCTTTCCATGCGCGATGGTAAAATCAGCTTTGACCCCAGCGCCTGCACCGCTTGCGATGCCTGCCTAGAGGCCTGCCCGATCAATGCCAACCCGATGGTGCAGACCTATAGCGTGGAAAGCATTCTGGCATTGCTGCACGAAAATGCGGCCTTCCTGTCGGGCATCACCGTATCGGGGGGCGAGGCGACAATGCAATTGCACTTTGTCAGGGCGCTGTTTGCCGCTATCGGGCGTGACCCCGCGCTTCAACACCTGACCCGCTTTATTGATACAAACGGCCATCTCGGGCCAAAGGGCTGGGCGTCGGTGCTCGAGGTTACCGATGGTGTGATGCTGGATATCAAAGCCTTTGACCCTGCGCTGCACCAACGGCTAACCGGGCGAAGCAATGCCCGCAGCCTTGCCAGCGCCTATATTTTGCACAAGGCCGGAAAGCTTTATGAATTGCGCTATCTGATGATCCCGGGCCAGACCGACAGCGCCGCCGAACTCGAGAGCCTGAAAGCCTTTGCCCGATCACTTGGCGGGCCGGTGCGCCTTCGCCTGAACGCCTTTCGCAGCCACGGTGTGCGCGGAGAGGCCGCCGCGTGGCCCCCGATGCCGGGCGATGAGGTTGCGGCAGCCGCGCGGCAGCTTGCCCGGGCCAATATCGGCCCCGTGGCCTTGCCGGCCATACTGTAAGCGGCCAGGTTTACCCCACCCAGCGGTGCCCGGGCTGCCCATGCCAAAACCCGTTGGAAAACGGTGCCGGAATATCCAGCGCCGCCAATCTCTCACCGGCTTCGCTGGCTGAAACCTTGTTATCAAGCGTAGCGCGAAAGATATTGGCCACCGCCACCATATCCTGGGTATGCGGCACCAGCCGATAGTGGCTGACCGCCATCGCTTTCATATCGTCCAACCCGTCGAGCAGGTTCAGATAGCTGTGCGACAGGGTTTGAATGCCGTTTACGGTCAAAAACTCTTCCTTGTCCAGCGTGTTCAGCGGCATGCCGTCCTTGTCTTCTTCACATACAAACTGGCAGTTGTCTTTTATCCGGCCATGGGCGCGGGCGTGGTAGCAACGCGCCGAAAGCGCCAGTGAAACCCGGCCAAACACCTGCACCTCAAGTGTTACCCCCAGCCTTTCGGCGGCGGCGGCAAGCAACGCAACCGAGGCGCGCGGCAGTTCGGCAGGCAGGCTGAAATGGGTGGCACCCTTGCCCGCCAGATAGGCCATGGTGTCTTCGTTATAGACATTCATCAAGGAGCCGACGCGGTAATTTTTGCCCTCGAGATGCCAGAGCGCCGCGCTGTCGTTGATCTCCAGCTCATAGTCCTCGAGTGCGCAAAACCCCGCAATCATGTTGCGCTCGCGCTTCAGCATCACCTCGGCCAGCGTTGAAAACACCACGGTTTTGCCGCCGCGGGTCAAGCGCTCGGCGACCTCGTCGTAATGTTTCTCGAAAAACGGTGTGCGTTTTGAGCAGATAACCTCGCCAAGGTAAACCACATCCACCGGGGCTTCATCGGCGATTCTGGCATAGAAATCCAGCTTCCGCTCGGCGCTCCAGTGAAACAGGATCGGGGCTATCGTGAGCTTTGTTTTCATCGCTACCGCCATGTTTTGCTTTTGAAGGCACCTTGAGTTTCCTTTTGCCCCTCGGTCAGCGCCAACAGGTCTGCAATTTGGGGTTCCTGCCCGGCCATGATACTGTCAACCGCCTTGCGAAAGGCACCCACCACCGATTTCACATAGGCGCGGGAGCGCTGCCTGCCCTCTATTTTCAAGGCGGTCACGCCGGCCGCCATCAGCTCAGGCAGCAGGGTGGAAAGGTTGAGGCTGATCGGTTCCTCAAAGGCGTAATAGGCCCCGTCATGGGCCGGGGTCAGATACCGGCCCTTGCAAATGGTCGGATAGCCCGCATTCTCGTCGCAGGAAAAACAGTCAATGGTGAAATCGCCCAGCCTGGTGGAAAGGTTGCCGATATCGTCTTTCAAATACTGCACCTGTGCGGCGGGCGAGCAAACCCCGTCCATATTGGTCGACAGGCCGGTAATATAATTGGTCAGGCTACAGCGCCCCTCTACCATCAACCCATGATTGCCAAAAATAAAGGTCTCGATCTCGCAGGGGATCTCGTCCGCCATGTTTTTGATCTCGGGGATCGTCATGATACGGGGTAAAACCACGCGCTTCACGTTAAACTCCCGCACATAAAATTTAATGGCTTCCGGCGTGGAAGCGGCGGCCTGAACCGAAAGATGCAGCCGGATATCGGGGTGGTTTTTGGCGATATAGTCAGCCACGCCAATATCGGCGACGATAAAGGCATCTACCCCCAGCCGCGCGCCGGTATCTACCGCCTCTTTCCAGAGCGGGAGCTTTCCGGCGGGCGGAAAGGTGTTTACGGCCAGCAAAACCTTGGTGTTACCGGCATGGGCATGGGCGACGGATTTTTCCAGCTCCGCAACCGTGAAATTAAGCCCCGGAAAATTGCGCGCGTTGGTCGCGTTTTGAAAGCCGCAATAAACCGCATCCGCCCCGGCATCAACGGCGGTGCGCATTGCCGAGGGCGTGCCCGCGGGGCATACCAGTTCGGGTCGCTTCATGGCTGGCTTCCTTTTTGTGAATAGCGGCGCTGATTGGCGCGCCTGAGCGCCGCAAGCGCGGCGCGCCCGGGGGGGCCAAACATATCCGCCACATTTTCCGCGATACTGTCGTCGATATCATCCAGCGCGTTTCGCAAACACACAACAGCTTCGGTATTGCCGGTAATGGCGAGGTTGCGCGCAAAAAACAGCGCGTCACCATCGAGATCACCATCCACCAGCATCAGCAGGTCCAGAAAACTGCCGGATATTTTTGCGTCATGCAGCGGTATGCGGTTGCGCTGGTACGCCACCAGCATCAGGTTTTCCGGGTCGGGGCGCAGAACCAGCACAAACGGCAAGTTCACCGGATCAATAACGAAACGCGCGCTATAATGCGGCCCCAGCCTGCCGAACATATCTGGATTATCAGCCGCAATCCGCTTTACGATACGCCGGAGCAAGGGTTGCAGGGCAAATAAAGGCAACGGTGGCCGCCAGCCCCGAAGCCGCCGTGAAGAATCGGAAATATCCGCTGTCGGTTTGATGAATTCCATAAAGCGCCGCGTAACATTTCCCGGACCATGCCGACTTGACGCCTGTCAAGAACGCAAAAAATACTCGCTGCAGGCAGCAATGAGCCCGAGGCCCGCCGGTGATTAACCCTCAAAGTCGCCTGATTTTGCGGTGGCGCGCGGCCTCATAAATACCGCAGGTAAAACAGATAGAGCCCTTCGAACATGTTTTTAACACGGATCAATCTTTTTGAATGCCGGGGAAACAGGTTCCAGAACGGCGGTTTGTTATCAGCGGATCTGTGCAGCCACAGGGCATCATTCTCCATATTGAGGATACAAGAGAGCTCAAACCGGTAGGTTTTGCTTGGTTGCCTGGCGGTTAACACCGCCCGCATATTTTTCGCTGCCGCCTGTGAGCGAAACTGCGCCATATGCGCCTGGTGCGGCACCCATGGTGGCGGATTTTCATGGGCGGCGCAATCTCCGGCCGCGAAAACATGGCTCAGCTCTTTTACCTGTCCGAATTTATCAACATCGATCTGGCCGCCGGCCGAGACCGAAAGACAGGATTCCCGAACCAACCTGGAACCGGTGATTCCCGGCGAAAACAACACCAGATCCGCCGGACGAAAGCTGCCGTCTTTGTCCAGCATCCCGCCAGCGACAAATTCTGCCGGTTCATAGCCGTAGTCAAGAATGATACCGCGCTCGCGCAAGCCGTCGGTAATCGCGCCGGTTTCATCCGGGCTGAGGCTCGGCGCGAAAAAGTGGATCTCGAATTTGTCCCGTATCTTTCTTTCTTTCAGGGCAAAATCCAGCAAAGATGCGCTTTCATACATTTGCCCCGCGCGCCCGGCCACGAACCCGTCTTGCCGGTTGATCTTGAAACCCAGATAAACCACCCCTTTGTCGAGGGCTTGAAGGCGGCTCACGAAGGTTAGCATCTCGTCGGGGCCGCTGCAGGGTGACAGGGTGTGCTCTTTGGTGCCGGGAATATCATCTTCCTGAAACGCCGGCCCGATGCCGACAAATAATGCATCGTTTTTGTAGCTTTCCCCGTTGGCGACAACCGTTCGGCCACCATCCAGTATATCGGTGACTACGCCTTCGACAAAACGAATATTTCTGCGCCGCAGATAGGGGCGGATGTCAACGCGCACATTCTTCATGGTTTTTTTTCCGGTAATGAATTCCGGTATCGCGGGAAAGTAGGTGAACGTGCCGTTGCCAATAAGGGTTATATCGTATCTCGAATAAATCCGCCGGAAAAACCCCGTAAAAAACGGAAAAAACTGAAGGGCGAGAAAATATTGAATGAAGAACAGGGACGCAAATCCATTGCCGACGATGATGATCTTTTTTTTCATGTTCTAAACTCGACTTCCTGTGAATTTTTTGGGTGCCGGGTGGTTCCGGCAACTGGAATCAGGCGGCCCGAAGCCCGGTTTTTGTGCGCAGGGCATAGCCTTGCGGCCCGGCTTGGCCCGGATATGGCCGCAGGCGCATCCGGCGGTTAGGTGTGGCTATTTGAATACGTGAATACATGCGGTGCAGCTATGTCCTCCGGTTGGCCTTGTCAAGGTTACATGGCTTGGCCGATAATCCAAGTAGCGGCGGTTGAATTATGGCCGGTAAAACATTCGCCCAATTCTAGTAGGGCTTTTTGCCCGGAACGCCCGCCAGCCCATGGGCCGCACCGGCCAGCCGGAAAAGATTGCGGCGCTGGTGGCCCAACCGGCTTTTGACGAGTCCGCTTTCACAACAGGTATGGGGCGTGTTATCGATGGTGGCTGGTCCACGACCTGGACACTATAAAATGAGGAGCATGAAATGAAACTTTTGCGCTACGGGCCGATGGGCTCCGAGAAACCCGGGGTGATCGATGCCGATGGCAATATCAGGGATTTGTCGGCGGTTGTTGCTGACATTGCCGGTGAAACACTCGCGCCTGAAAAGCTGGCCGAGCTTGCGGCACTGGATTTTGCCGAATTGCCGCTGGCTGAAAATACCGGCCGGTTGGGCCCTTGCGTATCGGGCACCGGCAAGTTTATCTGCATTGGCCTGAACTACGCCGACCACGCCGCCGAATCCGGTTTGGACGTGCCGCCCGAGCCGGTGGTTTTCATGAAGGCGACATCGGCAATTTGTGGCCCGAATGACCCGGTGATCATCCCGCGCGGATCGTTGAAAACCGATTGGGAGGTGGAGCTTGGCCTGGTTATCGGCAAGCGGGCAAAATATGTGCGCGAAGCAGATGCGCTTGACTTTGTGGCGGGTTATTGTGTCATCAATGACGTGTCGGAGCGCAGTTTCCAGATCGAGCATGCCGGGCAGTGGACCAAAGGAAAATCAGCCGACAACTTTGGCCAAACCGGCCCCTGGCTGGTGACAAAAGAAGAAATCGCCGACCCGCAAAACCTGAAGATGTGGTTGAGTGTCAACGGCGAGATCCGCCAAGACGGGGCCACCAACACAATGGTTTTCGGTGCTGCCCGACTGGTGGCATATTTGAGCAATTTCATGAGCCTCCATCCCGGTGATATCATCTCGACGGGCACCCCGCCGGGTGTGGGAATGGGCATGAACCCCCCGACTTACCTGAAACCGGGTGACCTGCTCGAGCTTGGAATCGAAGGGCTGGGGCAGCAAAGGCAGCAGGTGATCGCCGACCCGGAATAACCACATTGGGGCGGGCAATATTGTTGCAACAGACGGGCAGGCACCGGCACATGAGGCAGGTCGGGCTACCCCTGAAAAAGGGTGATGCCCCCGCGCGCCAGTTTATTTTTCCCGCGTGCACTAGACGATCGGTCTAATCGACCTATATACCACTTTATGGATAAGCAGAGCAACGATACCCGCGCCCGGATTTTGACAGCGGGGCGCCGCCTGACAGCCCAACAGGGCTATACCGGCGTTGGCCTTGGTGCATTGCTAAAGGAAGCGGGCGTGCCCAAAGGGTCGTTCTATCACTATTTCGCCTCGAAAGAGGCCTATGGCTGCGCGCTGCTGCAAGATTTTGTCAAAGCTTACGAGGCGGAGCTGGCCACATCATTGAACCACCTGACGCTAAACGCCCGTGCAAGGCTGCTGACCTATTTTGACGGCTGGCATCAAAACCAGACCAGCCCCAACCCCGAAGACCGTTGTCTGGTGGTCAAACTGTCAGCGGAGGTGGCTGATCTGTCACCG
>Ga0316205_10002831_pt1 | contig 17260 bp, 18 predicted proteins | sample 3monthpyrite_MG_FD_204941 | JGI IMG/M metagenome (GOLD analysis project Ga0316205, IMG submission 204941) | Microbial mat bacterial communities from mineral coupon in-situ incubated in ocean water Damariscotta River, Maine, United States -... | ecosystem: Environmental > Aquatic > Marine >... | reverse complement strand
TTATAATTATTCAAACCGAATGCAAATTGCAATTACCTAATGCATCCTGTTAGTCTATAGTTACTATCACGCTAAAAGGATGTATGCATGAATCACTCTTCACTTAATATTGACGAGCTCAAAGCGTTAAAGCTTCTTCGTAAAAGAATTAAGTCTGCCCAAATACCATCCTCTAAACTCGATAAGACCGTTAATATCGCTACATGGAATATTCGTCACTGGGGCCAAAAAAAACGTAAAAAATGCTCATTACATTATATTGCAGAAATTCTACAGCAATTTGATTTAATCTCAGTTGTTGAGTTACGCCGTGATGTTTCTGAGCTTAAGTATGTGTTGGAGTTACTCGGCGAATACTGGTCTGCTATCTATTCAGATTATATTCCAGATGCAGGTGGTAACAAGGAGCGTATTGCGTATGTTTTTGATACCCGATCTGTACAGTTTACAGGTATGTCTGCAGAAACTGACGGTCCTAGAAAGAAAAATAAAATTACAGGTATTTATGAACCCACTTTTTCCTGGTGGCGAAAACCCTATATGGGTTCGTTCAAAGCGGGGTCGTTTGATTTTGTTGTGCTATCCGTGCATTTGCAATGGGGCACAAGAGGCGGAAGAAAAAAAGAACTTGAAGAATTAGCAATTTGGGTTAAAGAGTATTTAAAAGATGAGTATCGTGTAGACCGAGATATTATATTAATGGGAGATTTTAATATTGATAGTTATGAGTCTGAATTGTATGAAGCGGTATCACAATATGGTTTAAAAGCACCGGATGCTATAATTAAATCAAAATTTGGTAGTAATCTTGCAACTAATAAAAGATACGATCAAATCTTACATCACCCACAACAAACGGGATCAGTTTTTACAGATAAAGGTGGAGTATTAGATTTTTATAAAAATAATTATAAATCATTAAAGCCTTATAAAAATTTGACAAAAACAAAATTTACTTATGAGCTATCAGATCATTTGCCATTATGGATACAGTTAAATATTGATACGGCAGACGAAAAATTAGATGCGTTAATTTCGGGTAAGCGATAATAAAGTATCTAATTAACAGTTATGATAAGGACGCACTAAGTATTAATCTGTATCAGAAAGTATATTACATATAACAACTTGACTGATATACCGTTTTAAGGCGTTTAAAAACATCTCCCGGACAGTTTAAATACTTTCGTCCATCAACTTCGTTTACGGGTATTAACTCTGCGCCAGTGCCTGTTAAAAAGCATTCATCTGCTGCATAAATGTCATATGCAGCGAGTGTCTTAATATGTGTTTTTATTCCAGTCTCATCGGCTAGTTTTAGTATTTGATCACGTGTTATACCCGCAAGTGAACCGTCTATAGAAGGAGGAGTAAAAAGTTCTGCATCACGCACTATAAAAATATTATCAACGCTGCCTTCTGTTATATACCCCTGTTGATTTAGCATAATTGCTTCTTCTACACCTGCATTGTTTGCTTCTATTCTAGCCAGAATAGCATTCAGATAATTAAGGCTTTTTATTCTTGGGTCTAAACAATCTGCAGGTATGCGTCGCGTTGATGCAATAATTGTTCGTATACCCTTTGATTGTGACTGTTCATCAGACATGTTTAAAGGGCTTGCGATAATAATCAATTCGGGGGAGTTGCACAGGGCAGGGTTAATACCAAGCGGTCCTTTACCTCGAGTAATGATGAGTCGAATATACCCCTGATTTTCTTCATATACTTCAATAACTGAAGATAGTATAGAACGGAGTTCACTTGAGCTTTTAGGCATCTTAAGCGCTAGTGACCTAGCTGAAGACTCCAGGCGACTTAAATGGGCGTCTAATAAATATGCTTTATTGTTATAAAACCGAATGCCTTCGAAAATACCGTCTCCATATAATAGACCATGATCCATTACTGAAACTTTAGCGTCTCTTAGTGGGATTATTTTATTTTGAATCCAGCAGATACCTTGAGTTGACATATTAGCTCCTGTTTATTGGTCAATATAGGTGACCTATATTCTCGCAGTAATTGTGTTATTATGTCAACATGATTGACATAAATAAAAAAAACCTTAAGCATAATCGATTAGATGAATTAAATGATGCGCTTGAAGCAATCCATTTTGGTTTTAAAGCGCTAATCGCCAAACCGGATGAACGTCTGGCAGAAATACACTTTTCACGTGTACATCATCGTATTTTGTATTTTATAGCCCGTTACCCTGAGAGCAACGTGAATGAACTACTTGAAGTTATGGGTGTGAGTAAGCAATATTTAAATAGGCCTTTACGTCAATTGACAGATGCGGGATATGTTGATGTGAGCGTAGATAAAAAAGATAAGCGTGTTAAGCGCATTAAACTGAGTAAAATAGGGATAAAGCTGGAATTTGAATTATCTGAGGATCAGCGAAAGCGTTTTGAGAAAGTCTTTAAAGACGCCGGTCCGCATGCGGAAGCGGGCTGGCGAAAAGTTATGGCATTACTGATAAATTCTGGATCTTGATATAGTATTAAGTATGTGATTTAACCCATTGAATAATATCATCTTTACCCATTGCGCCAGGCTGCCTAGCTATCTCTCTACCATTTTTAAATATAGCTAATGTGGGTATGCTTCGTATATTAAATTGCGCGCCTATGTTTTGCTCGTTTTCTGTATTTAGCTTAGCCAGACGCACTGCTGGCTCGAGTTCTCTGGATGCCTGCTCAAAAGCCGGTGCCATCATTTTGCAAGGACCACACCAGGGTGCCCAGAAATCCACAACTACCGGAATATCGTTTTTAGTAATATGCTTTTGAAAAGTAACTGTATCTAACTCAATAGGTTTGCCTTTAAATAGTGGCTTATGACATTTACCACAATTGGGTTGTTCAGTTAAACGTATTGTAGGGATACGGTTAATGGCTGCACAGGCAGGACATACGATATGTTGTGAATCACTCATGATTAATCCTTTGAAAAACGGTTGTTGATTATAAGTGTATTCTTATGAATGTGGGGCTGCATGCATTAATATTCAATATAAGTTAATAACTTTATTCGTATTTGTATTTTAATATGCTATGAAAATACCATTAAGTGGCTTTAAACGAACTAGCAATATATATAATCATAGGTAATCAATCATACTTAAGCGTATTAAATCCTCTATAATCACTCTCCGTTTTGGCCCTCATATATTGCATCAGGATATTACATGAATTTTACTTCTTTAAATTTAGCTCCAGAAATTCAAAAAGCGATAGATGCCTGCGGTTATAAAAAAATGACTGATATACAGGAAAAAGCGATACCACCAGCTCGAAAAGGGCAGGATCTATTGGCAAATGCACAAACAGGTACAGGAAAAACGGCTGCATTTGCTTTGCCTATATTGCAGAAAATTCTTGATCGAGCTAAACCCACAGTAGCAGAGAGGCCAAGGGCATTAATATTGACACCAACAAGAGAATTAGCTGAGCAGCTAGCGTCTACTATAAATGGCTACGCTCAATTTACATCTATTTCAGTAATGGCGGCTTATGGTGGCGTTAAAATGTCTGGGCAGCAAAAGAAGTTACGGGCAGGTGTCGATATACTGGTTGCCACACCAGGGCGTTTACTGGAACACTTATCACAATGTAATGTGCATCTTAATGATATAGAGTTTGTTGTTCTGGATGAGGCCGATCGTATGTTAGACATGGGGTTTATTAGTGATGTTCAGGCCTTACTTAAACAGACGCCAGATAAACATCAAACAATGTTATTTTCGGCTACTATGTCTAAAGCCGTAAATGAACTGGCTCATAAAACGCTAATTAAACATAAGGTTGTTAGTGTTGCTAAACAAAATGCCACGGCAGATACAGTTGAGCATGTTGTGTATGCGGTTGAAGAACGTCGTAAAGCTGATTTGTTTCTTGAACTGCTCTGGGAAGAAAACTGGTTTAAGGTCCTGGTATTTACCAGTACTAAAGCTCAGGCAGATGAATTACAAAAAGAACTTAAATATAATAAAATAAGTTCAGCCGTATGTCATAGTGATAAAAGTCAGGGCGCACGTAGACGAGCAGTAGCTGATTTCAAATCAGATAAAATACAGGTTTTAATTGCAACAGAAGTAGCCGCACGTGGATTGGATATACAGGGCCTTGAACATGTCGTAAATTATAATTTACCTTATCTTGCTGAAGATTATGTTCACCGTATAGGTAGAACAGGACGTGCAGGAACCAAGGGGCAGGCCATTTCATTTGTAAGCAGGGAAGAAGAACGTTCATTAAATAATATAGAACGCCTGATTGGTAATAAAATTAAACGTGTTTCCATGCCAGGTTATGAAGTTGGTAACCGTGATTCATTATTAGAAAAAATAGCTAAAAATAAAAGACCAGCTCGATCTAACAAAGCGACACAGACCAAAATTAAACGAAGAAAAAAATAATTTAAAACAGTACAAAAAAATCTCTATGTGTAAATTATTAAATGACTGGTCACCCTCAAAGGCTGCAATTGATCTGCTTAAGTTAAATGGTGTCGATGACAATCAGATAGCGCTCTCTGTTAAGTATTTAAAGGATCAGTCAGATCTGGTAAATATTGATGATGTTAAAGGTTATGATAACTGGAATTCATTGTTTATAATGTTTTGCATAAAAGCTAATAAAAAAACTGATAGTTAATCATTTTTGGAAACGAATAAATATAATTAATGCATATTTTACCAATTAATGATGTCATAAATGAAATTACCAGTAAATTAAATATACACAATCGCGTTGTATTACAGGCACCACCCGGTGCGGGTAAAACTACAGCTGTTCCTATAGCCTTGCTTAATCAAACCTGGTTAAAAGAGAAACAGATTATTATACTTGAGCCAAGACGATTAGCTGCCCGTAATGCAGCAACACGCATGGCGTTTCTTCTTAGTGAAAAAGTAGGTGAAACGGTAGGTTATCAAATACGTCAGGATAGCTGCTTTAGTGAAAAAACTAAAATACTTGTTGTCACTGAGGGAGTTTTAACACGAAAGTTGCAGGCTGATCCTGAATTAAAAAATATAGCCCTTGTAATATTTGATGAATTTCATGAGCGCAGCTTAAATGCAGACCTGTCTCTAGCGCTTTGTTTGCAAAGTCAGCAAATATTAAATGAAAAATTAAAAATTCTTGTTATGTCAGCTACTTTAAACACCACTTTAATTTCAAAATTACTAGATAATGCGCCTGTTATACAAAGTCAAGGTAGAAGTTACTCTGTCGATATAAGATACTTAGATAAACCGATAAAAAGTCATGGGAATAGATATGAGGCTAATAAGTTACTAATATCGAATATAACAAGTATAGTTAAACAGATTTTGCATGAATTTGATGGTAGTTGTCTTGTTTTTTTACCGGGTGTAAAAGAAATTACCCAGCTTTATCTGCTACTTAAAAAACATATAAAATCAGAATCAATCAATAATGTACTTATAACTCAGCTTCACAGTAATTTAACTAAAGAACAACAGAATCAGGCTATTGCTGCAACAGCTAAGGGTGTTCGTAAAATAGTACTAGCTACCAATATTGCAGAAACCAGTTTAACTATAGAGGGTATAAATTGTGTCGTAGATTCAGGTTTAGAACGAATCCTGGAATACAGTTCATCTTCTGCTTTGAATGGATTAAAAACTCAGTTTATTTCTGAAGACTCAGCAACTCAACGATCTGGTCGTGCTGGTCGTTTGACAGCGGGTACTTGTTTCAGAATGTGGACTTATCAGCATCAAAAACGCTTGGTCAAGCACTCAATACCAGAGATATTACACAGTGACTTATCATCACTGGTGTTAGAGTTGAGTAACTGGGGAATTAAACATGTGGGTGATTTAAGCTGGCTGGATGAACCACCTGAAAAATCGATAAAACAGGCTTCAGAGCTGCTTCAAAATCTAAATGCAATTGATGAGCCCGGTAGAATTAATGAGCATGGACGGATGATGTTAAAGCTGGGCTGCCATCCGCGATTGGCTCATATGATGATATCAGCTATTAGTCTGGATCAAACATATCATGCATGCCTCATTGCGAGTATTTTGTCAGAAAAAGATTTGCTACACTCACAAAAGGATAAGACAGCTGATCTAATAGATAGGGTTAATATTCTTAATGAATTTATAGTTACTAATAATGTGTATCACAATCTGGATAAACACCAATTTCAGCGAATTATTCAAACAGCGGAGGATTATTACAAACGTATAAAAAGTTTCGATCCATCAAAATATAAAAAAATCGATAATAGTCTTACAGGTGTGTTATTGGCCTTTGCTTATCCAGACAGAATAGCTAAACAGCGCAGGGTAAATGAAGCACGATATTTATTAAGTAATGGGAAAGGTGCTGTGATACCCGGTTTTTTTCAACAGCAACTTTATGAATATATTGTTATAGCTAATATTGATGTTTTATCCGATAGAGAGGTGAAAGGCGAAGGGAGTATTTATCTTGCGGCAGAAATTTCTGAATTACAGATAGAAGAATATTTTAATGAAAATATCGAGTTTACTGAAAAAACAGAGTGGAATGAAAGTCAGCAAAGGGTAGAGGTAAAAAAATCATCATCTATTGGTAAGCTTGTCTTAAATGAAGAGTTAATTACGCCTGAAGATAAGCGTTCAATTCATGAGTGTTTACTATTAGTGATTAAAAATAAAGGACTTGATTGTTTAAATTGGTCACCAGAAGCAACTAACCTTAGGCAGCGTTTATTGTTTGTCCAGTATTATACTAAGAATAAAAAGTTAGTTATTAATCAGTCTGCAGCTAGAAATTTCCCTGATTTTTCTGAAGATGGTTTGGTTGCTAACTTAAAATTATGGCTTTTGCCTCATTTGACAAATCAGAATAGTCTCAGGCAGCTAAATAATCTTGACTTATGTGCATTGTTAAAAATGCAACTCAGCTGGGATCAACAGCAATTATTAAATCAATTGGCACCTGATAAAATCACTGTACCAAGTGGCTCAAAAATATTTATAGATTATAGCGATATAGCACAACCTGTGCTCTCAGTTAGGTTGCAGGAAGTTTTTGGGTTATATGATACGCCTGTTATATTAGATGGTTCATGCAGGTTAATGATGCATTTGTTGTCGCCTGCCAGGAAACCAATGCAGGTAACAAGAGATTTGAAGAGCTTCTGGGAAACGACTTACTTTGAGGTTAAAAAAGAACTCAGGGGTAAGTATAAAAAGCATTACTGGCCAGATGATCCGCATACAGCTGTTGCGACAAGTAAAACCAAAAAGAATATGAATAAATAGAATAATATAGTTTAATTTAATTGAGATTAAAAAAACTCTCTGAAAGTTTTACATTTATGTAACAGGGCAATAACACTGGCGTCAGCCAGCTTAACGGGCAGTGGATCTTTTTTCAGTATATTCTGAAGCGTTATGGTTTCAGCATGTAGTGCAGATGCGCATACAGCGGCAGCTGACCCCGATAGTTTGTGAGTGAGGTCATATAGTTTTATATATTCAGATTTTTTGTGTGCGACATTTATAGAATTTTCAAATTCTAATAAACTGCCAAGGAAATCGATGAGTAACTCTTTTGCAATTAATTTATCTCCACCTACTGTTGCTAATGCGTCTACATAGTTGTAGGTTTGTAATATTTCGGTATCCGGGCTTTGTAAGGGGGTTTTAATTGATTGATTTTTATTGTTAAATGTCCATTCACTGATGATTTCATATAAGTTTTCTGGTTTGTAGGGTTTGGCTAGTAAGTCATTCATGCCAGATTCAATAACGTCTACTCTCATATCTGAAAATGCATGTGCAGTTAGGGCTATAATGGGTGTGTCATCACTGCATATTCTAGATTCACGTATTATGCGCGTAGTTTCTATGCCGCTCATATCGGGCATTTCAAGATCCATCAATATTATATCGAAATTGTTATTATTTATTTTATCTAATGCTTCGGCACCACTAACAGCGGAAATTACCCTGGCCCCCTCATTTTCTAATAAAGTAGTAGCAACTTTAAGGTTTATACTATTGTCATCTACAACCAGTATGCATAAACTTGATAAATTATTTTTAATCTCGTTTGTAGATGCCTGTAGTACAAGTACCTCTGAAGTTAAGCTAAAGTCACCAGGCTTTTCAAGTTTTATATTAATACTGAATGTTGAACCTTTATCTGGGATACTGGATAATTTTATATCGCCACCCATTAATGATACTAACCGCTGTGTTATAACGAGCCCTAAACCAGTGCCACCATAACGTCTTGTGATGGAACTATCACCTTGTTGAAAAGGGTTAAATAATATTGCTTGCTGTTCAGGGTGTATGCCGATACCTGTATCATGTACTGATATATTTATTCCAATCTCTTCTTTGGAATTATCTGATTGTTTCAATTCGGAGCATATTTCTAGTCTTAAGGTAATGCTTCCATTATTCGTAAATTTTATAGCGTTACAAATCAGGTTGGTTAAAACTTGTCTTAATCTGACTGGATCTCCGCGCAGAACGCTTGGTATCTTTTTATCAATAAAGGTTCTGAATTCCAGGTTTTTATCTGAAAAATCATTTTTAAATAGAATGCAAATATCTTCAGTTAATTTATAAATTGAAAAATTAGTATGCTCTAGAGTAAGTTTACCCGCTTCAATTTTTGAAAAATCCAAAATATCATTAATTATATTAAGAAGATTATCGGTTGAATTTGTTATATTGGTTAAATATTCTTTTTGTGTTTCGCTCAATGCGGTTTTTTGTAACAAACTAGTAAAACCAATTACGCCATTCATTGGAGTACGTATTTCATGGCTCATGGTGGCAATGAATTCGCTTTTAGCCTGATTTGCCGATTCAGCGGACTCTTTAGCAGATTCAAGCTCCCTTGTTCTGTCTATTACCAGAGTTTCAAGATCCTGTTGATAACTAGTAAGTTTTTTATCATAAACCTGTATTTGATCTAGCATAGAATTAAAGCCGTTAACTAATGTACCGAGTTCATCATTGCTGATTGGTTCAGCCCTGCAACTAAAGTCCTGATTGGCTGCAACTGATTCCATGGTATTTAGTAAGCGCCTTACGGGAATAGAAACAACTCTCTGAAGGCGATTCGAAAGCAACACGGCGATTATCATGGAGATAACAAATATAACGATTAAGATATAAATTTGTTTTTTAATAACAGTGTGAGCCTGGCTCATATCACTAACAATAGTAAAGTTTCCGATTATTTCGTCATCAAATATTATCAGCTCACTTACACTGACAGTGCCAAACAAAAATGATGATTGATTCTGATCTTGAGTGATTTTAATGCGTTCATTATCTGAAAGGTGTTTAAACTGCGGTGACTGATACTCTGCTAGCGTGATGTTATCCAGATTTATCCCCGCCCATATAATGTTTTTCTGAGAAGACAGGGTAGATAGTATTTCTGCTGTTGCAAGTTGGTCTCGATAGGTAATAGCTGCGCTGCTATTAGCACTTAAGACAATAGCTAATGTACGTAGTCTCGCAGCTGTTTCATCCCGGGATGAAGCTATTTCAACAATTATTAGCAATGTAAAGCTAAGTAATAGTACAGCAGTGGCTGTAAGTAATATAATGGCTTCTAGTTTCTTTTTGATAGAGGAGTTTTTAAGTATCAAGGCGCATCCTCTGTGTTTATTACCTCTGCAAGTATAAGTAGTCTTGAGCTTATTTCTAAACCTGATTGGCGTGCTGTGTTCAGATTAATAATCAGGTGTGTTTTACGGTTTTTCCGGTAAAACTGTATGATGCCTCCTGTTTTAACAAAATTGGATAAGTCACTAACAGTGAGAACAGGCTTATTTTTTATAGGTTTTAGTATTTTTTCAACTTTATTTATTTCAGATTTTGCTATGTATAATATATGGCAGTTTTCTTTAGATTGTTTAATCTTAACTGGCTTTATAATTACTGATCTACCTTTTATAAATTTACCACCGAGGCGATTAAGGTCATTAACCAGTTTACTATTACCTATTGTGCAAAGTATGAGAGGTCCATCCTGGCCAGGTGTGTTTTCAGGCCAAATTGTGAATTTGGCAAAATTATAGGTAAAAGCGGCTTTGAATAGACGCTCATCTTCCGATTCCGTATCAGCAGCATGTGATTGAATACTGATGAGAAAGATATACGAAAATACCAATATGTGGATACAGATTTTTTTCAAATCATTCTCCACAAGTATTTAATAGAAATGGCTTTGTAAATTAACTGACAGCGAATTGTATTCAGAGAGTTTACTCTATCTAATGGTTTTCTGGCAGACACTGTAAAGCGATTGATAAGGTATATAAATCTTAGTATATATATTTTGTCTAGTGTTAAATTGTGACAGGGGATAATCATTCTAAAGTTACCGTTTTACTCAGAAGGTGACTTTTTGGTAACGAATGATTGTTGATTATTTTGCAATAAATTCATTGTTGTATATTCCTTTGTTTAAGTCTTCCTGATTTTTTTGAATTTTAAAATTTATAGCGTATTTCAGCATAAGCGTTTCGTTCAGGTAGTGGTAAATCATTTTCAATTGATCTTCCAGTGAACTCTCGTGCATCACTATCAAATAGGTTTCGTATTGACGCTGCAAATTCCAAGTTATTAGTTGCTGCAAAACGAATTGTTGTATCAGCAATTGTATAATCGTTTACAGCTGGACGAAGGTCACCGGTATTTCGATCACGTTTACCGATCCAGCTAGCCTGTATATTCAGGTTCCACTTAGGTAGAAATGCCCAGTCTGTTCGTAAATATGCGTCTTCATCGGGTTCCTGAATGGCTTTCAGGTTGCTATCAGCCTGATCACGCACAGTATAGTTTGCATAAACACTGATACTTTTTGAGGCTTGCCAACGAGCTTCAATTTCTATGCCATTAATGGAGTGATCGCCTGTGTTCTGAAATTGTCCTGATATACCGGTAGGACGTATTATGTCCGTTTGGTCAAACTTATATATATTAAGTCCTAGCTGCAGGTCTTTCTTGGCAATATAAGAAAACACAAGTTCCAGGGTTTCTGAACGTTCAGGTTCGAGGTCAGGGTTAGGTGTCGTAAAAGAAGTTTCATCATAAAGCTCCAGGTAAGAAGGTGGGCGAAAAGCCTTGCCATAAATTAGCTTACTTGTGAGCTTTTCAGAGCTTTGCCATACCAGTGCCAGTCGTGGATTAAATGTACCACCAAAATCTGAGTATTCATCATATCGAGCACCGGCTGTTAACTCCCAGTTATGCGTAATTGTCCAGATGTCTTGCAGATATATATGAGCTATTTCACGTGTGTCTTCTGGTGCAAATGCGTAAACAGAATCTGAAATATCGACTAATGGTCCACCAGCTGGCAAAGGGCTACCATCTGAGGCAGTGCCATAATTAACTTTATGGTTAACTGAATATAAGTCCTGCCAGGTATATCCTGCGCCAATTCTTACGGAATGATTATTAATACCACTGAAAAGTGTACTTATTTCATAAATTAAGCGGCGTTCCGCCGATTCTTGGTGATTTAGCTGGCCATCGGGGTATGTGCCTGTTGTGTCAACATATCCAGGAGGGCGCTCTTGAAAACCGTTTCCTGAGTCATACTCAATGTGTTGGTAACGAAGGTCCATATTTAATTCCCAATGATCACTAAATTCAGCATTGTTATAGAGTAAATCAAGGTTAAAACGACTATCGCTGCCATTAGTTACTGGGTCTAATACTCCAAAACCCGTTAAACCAACTTCCAGATCACTGTGACGTATATAGTCAGTCTGTAAACGCCAATGTTCTTTAGCAAGAGAAAAGCGGATATCTTCATTGCGCCATCCGTAATGGGCATTTCCGGGTGATAATGATACGTTAGTGTTAAATGTTTGATCTCTTAAGGTTTGCCCATCAGTTTCAATAAATGGATTATGGCCATTAGTATCAGATATATTTGCTGTTACAGCAATCTCATATCCGTTTAGATTCGTTCCGTGCTGCATCCAGGCAGTTTTCGAGTCAAAACTACCTACACGTACCCCTATTTCAGAGTGCTCTATATTAGCTGCAGTTTTGGTTATAACATTTATAACGCCTGCTGATGCATCTGCACCAAACAGGGCGGATCCAGGACCCCGAATGATTTCTACACGCTCTATGACGCTAGCTGGTAATCCTTTCCAGAAAATACCAAAATTCCATACAAGATCAACTGTGGAGTTACCATTAATCATTAATAATGTTTGCGTTCCTTTAGCTCCCCTAAACTGAACCAGTGGCCTAAATCCAAACTGACTTTCTCTTATATGAATGCCAGGAACCCCTTCAAGAACATCTACGAGATTAGTAGCACCCGTTGCTTTAATATCTTCTGATGTAATTAAGGTTACTACTGCAGGGGCTTTAGCCGCTGTCTGTTTGGATGCAGTGGCAATTGTGGTTTCAAGGCTAACTAAATCTTCAAGGCTTAAGGAAATAAAGTGATCAAGTCTTTCATCCGAGTCGGATTTAGCCAGGCTATTAGAGTAATAAAGGGATAAGCACAATATAAGAGCTGAGTGATTTAGCAATTTAATAGAAGTTTTATAACACATTTTTAATTGTAATCTACTCATCATGATTTATACATTATGTAGTTTAGTATGATTGGTATCAAAACGCATTCATATAGTGACTATATATGGCTTTATTTAACCCTGATGTAGCTCCAGTTATCTGTGGCACGAATAGATTGGCAAATGTCACATACGGACAAGTCACGGACATTCCCTGATCGTACTATAGCTATTTATTGAAGTTATAAATGGAGTGAATACATTGCCGAGAAAAATAGTACCTAAATTATGCGCATGTGGATGTAATGAATTGACCCGAGGAGGGGAGTTTATTCGTGGGCATGATTCAAAAATTTACAGTGCAATTATTAATCATGTTGGTGGAATTACTAACTTAAGAAAACTGGTTGAAAAAAGCACAGGAAAGGAAATAGTTATACATAAGTCGCATGCTTCTTTATATACAATGGATGAGCTAACAAAAATCTGGAAAAATTAATTCATAAGCTATGTAGTGTAAGAAAGTGAAAAAGCTTATCCGTTGCGTCTTCATGTGAGTTTCCTCACACTATACTTTAATGCATATTTATATAATTACTGGGAAATTATTTGAACTGGTAAAAAATATGAAAAATATATTATTATTAATCTGTTTATTGTGCGTTGTTCTATTTCTCTGGTATTTTTCATTTGTTCTTCCTACTGCAAATACTGCTGATTTTGTAATTGAAGATCATATTTTGAAAATTAACAACTGGTTTTCGATAGTTTCCATGCTAGCTGCTCTTTTTTCATTGAGTCTTGTTGTACTGAAATTAGAATCACAGAAAAAACATTTTGAAATAATATCTCATCAGAATAGTCTTAATCTGGAAATAATGGCGCTATCATCTCTTATCCAGGAAAGTGATGCTACACTGCATAGATATGATCGTTGGGAAGCGGCTGGTATTAAAGGGGACTATGTTAATGCTAAGTCTGGCGTTCGTGAAAAAATGAATACTTATAGAGAAGTGTTAGAATCAAAATTTGAAGAGATACATAGTAGCCGTCTCAAAAATGATTAACATTTTATGAATTTACTTTATCACATGATTTTATATGTGTGGTATAAGATATACTAAATATTATTAGTGGTTAATAATATTAGAGGTAACTAATAATTTATTGAATTGATCTTTATCAACTCGCTTAAAATTTTCACTAAATATACTCAACGCACTCAATATTGAGTAGTCACTTAAATGGTGTAAATATGCAGATAGAAGATCGTTATATATTATCTCGTGTTGCCACGACCGTTGCCGTATTAATAGGCGTGATGTTTGCTCTTATTATGGTTGCTAACAGTATTGCCTAGAGACTGAAATATTTATTTGTTATATCATCTTAAGGCTTTAATCAGTATAAAACGTATTTCCGCTGAATTAGCGGTAATACGTATTTCTTCTATTCTTTTCTAATATTAATATCTTTATACATTTTCATATCTCTTTACTAAAACCTGGATTCTAATTTGGGGTTGTGATTTATCTAATATTATTAATCGTTAATAAGGGTTATACTCAGCGTTTAATATTGTTGAAGGTTGCAAAGATTGATTAAATTAAAACATATTGTTAATGGCGTTGTTGTTTCTGACTTTGAAATTCAGGTTGGGGAATTTACTATCGGTAGGGCTAAGGGTAACAGTATGCAGCTAGAGGATGGGGCGGTAAGTAGTCACCATGCTAAACTAATTGTTGAGCGTAGCCCTTATATGGAATCTATTTTTGATATTACCCTTGAAGACCTGGGTAGCACCAATGGTACCTATCTGAATGGCTCTAAAATATCTTCTCAAAGACTCAGTCATAGTGACCTGATTAAAATAGGTACTCATGAGTTCAAGATATATGATGCCAATTCAGGTATTGGTACACAAACTGAGTTTTATGTGCCTGATGAATAGGGCAGGCATAAAGTGCTAATATGATATTTCAAGCAAAAAAAAGCCCGATTAAATCGGGCTTTTTTATTATTGACTGTTGTAATCAAAAGTTCTTTTGGCAATGATCAAGTCTTGCTTTATAGGACAGTTCACATGAAGCCGGGTTATTACCTGATACAAAGCATTGACGGCGCTGTTTTAATGAATATTGTTTGCAGTTGTCCATTGTAGCGCTTACTTGTAGTATTTTTTTCGTGCGTTCATTTTGACGAGCACGCTTACCAGCCCATGGATTTTTGTTTAATGTCTGCATAGATCCACTATCAGTGCTTTTAAAGTAGTTATTGAACTCATTAGCGATTTGCTGTTTTTCAAAATCTGAGAGTTCTGCGGCATTAACAGTGAAGCTTAATAAAAAGGTAGTGATTACTAGTGAAATACGTATCAATTTCATGATTTATTCCTATAAAAAGGGAGTTAAAAATCTACGCTTTCTATTAATAACCTAACAGGAAATATAAAAGCGTTCATAACAGCTTAAGCTGCAGACTTTAATCATTTTTGATAAGCATTAAGACGGGATAGGTCTGTGCGGTATATCAATGGTAAATAAAGATTGATCTTTATTTGATGATCGGAATATTAGAATATAATTATTAAAATATCAAGCTTATTGTGACATTTAATACATAATTCCCATGTTAACGTGTCCGAAAGCCATATATGGTGGGTTATTTGCTTAAATAGGTAATTTTAATTACTATCTGCTATAGCTAGCTAGAACACATGTTTTTTCAGTTAATATTAGGTGTTTAAGTATAAATGATAAAATTTTGGGGTAGGTCAGGGGCATGTATTAGAGCCAGAAGGCCAGTTATATGATCCGTATAGTCGTAATAAATGCAAAGGGAGGTTGCGGCAAAAGTACTATTTCAACTAATTTAGCAAGCTTTTATGCGAATAAAGGCTTTCATACTGCATTGTATGATTATGATGAACAGGGCTCTAGTACGCGCTGGCTGGATGCGCGCCCCACATCTGTTGCAAGTATTCATGGTGTAACTGCACATAGAACGGCTGCCAAAGGCGTTACCCGAAGTTGGCATATGCGTTTACCCGTTGATATAACACGTATGGTAATTGACACCCCTCCAGGGTTAAAAGGCCCTGATCTTGCTGAGCAGTTAAAGGGTGCAGACTACATCCTTATTCCTGTATTGCCTTCATGGTTAGATATTTGTGCTACTGGTGATTTTCTTCGTGAATTAATCGTTAACTTGAAAGTTCATAAAGGAAAAACACGTATTGCAATAATAACGAATAAAGTGCGCAAAAATACAAATGCATTTAAAGATTTAGAAAGCTTTTTAAATAAGCTTAATATACCTGTTTTAGCTCAATTAAGAGATACACAGAATTATAATAAATTCACAAAATTAGGGCTTGGTGTACATGAGTTGAAACATAACGCGACCGAGATAGACCGTACACACTGGCAATCCATTTTCAATTGGATTGAAATAAATGCTAAGAATGCCGGTATTTTAAATAGCTTACATAAAACGGATGATATAGATAAGAAACCATCATTTAGTAAAGTCTCTTAAATAACGTAGTTTATATGACATATCCTTAAAGCAGTAAATTGGCTTTAAAAATATGAATCGATGGTGGTTTTTTTTACCGGGTTTCCTGGATAATATCCCTGGTCGTAAGCGAAATTAAGATTTTTAACTTTAGTCAAAAACTCTTCTGTTTCTATACCTTCTGCGACTAACTTATTTCCTGTTTCTGAAATCATATTGGCAAGATGTTAAACCATATTATTCAGTCTGCAATCAAGAATGATTAGCGTCAGAGATATGTCGAACTTAACGATATCAACGGGCATTTCAGCTAAATATTTTAATGATGAATATCCGCTACCAAATTCATCATGTGCAGTTAAAAAACCTAAGTCACGTAGACATGATAAATTTTCTGTCGCATTATTATAATCATTGATAATCTATGAATCTTGAGTAATAAAAGATATAGATGAGTCGATTTTCACAGCTGTTTTATATTATTGAATAGCTGTTAAAAATTTAATTCAATTATCATCCCAATTGGTCTGGATATATAAAGACTCAACTTTGTTTCTTGCCCAGGGAGTTTTACGTAAAAACGTCAAACAGGATTTTATGCTGGGTTTGTTTTTAAAACATTGAATGTTTATGTGTTGTGCTAGCTCTGTCCAACCGTATGTTTCTACCAGACGTGTAACTATCGTTTTTAGACTTATACCGTGAAGAGGGTCTCTTGAGGAAGACTGATGCATAATTAATCAACTGTTTTTATGTGTTGTGTCGATAGTGTGTTATATATAAAATTATCTACTTATTGATCTTTGTTTACAAGTGTTTGTAATTGGTTAATCTTGCTAACCGAACCTTCCTATTTATATGTTTAAGAAGGTGAATAGTTAATTTATTTAAGTGTACCTGTATTTTATGGTTTTAGGTCGAGTAAATCTCGTATATTACTGAGAAGTTCATTTTTGCTGAATGGTTTACTAAGCTGCTGCTTATACAAATTACTATTAATTATTGAATTATCGGGCTCTTCATTGAAGCCACTAATTAGCTGAATCTTGAGTTCAGGGTGTTTTTTTAAAGCGAGTATTGATAATTCGTAACCATCCATTTTTGGCATAATTATATCAGTAATCATTAAATCAATTTTATGATCAGTAAGAATGAGTAAAGCTTCCTCAGCATTGTTAGCTTTCAATGTATGATA
>Ga0316205_10002830_pt1 | contig 17261 bp, 15 predicted proteins | sample 3monthpyrite_MG_FD_204941 | JGI IMG/M metagenome (GOLD analysis project Ga0316205, IMG submission 204941) | Microbial mat bacterial communities from mineral coupon in-situ incubated in ocean water Damariscotta River, Maine, United States -... | ecosystem: Environmental > Aquatic > Marine >... | reverse complement strand
TAAGCAACCCCGTGGACAAAAGCGAATACCCGATGCCAAACCCCCTGCGCCCCAGGACCGCGACGATCGCCCCCTTGATGCGCGGGCGCACCGGGATCGCGTGCGCCGCCAGAAAGACGGCCATCGTCGCCACAAACTCCTGCCACCCGATCATGATGCCCCCGCTGTTGCGCTGGGCTCTCTTTGCCGTGCGCAACGTGCGGGCGCAATCCATGCTGACAGAACGCCGCCCCCCGTTTCGCTGCCCCACTTCAACAATGCACGTCAGCAAGGCGTTGACGGCGCGGCGAATTCGCCCAGAATGGCGCGGCTCCGATCCGAGGAAAGCTGCCATGACCCAAACCGTCCCCGGCCCCGATGGCCAACCGCGATGTGCCTGGTGCGGCAGCGTCGATGCGTTCTTTCCCTATCACGATGCCGAGTGGGGCTTTCCCGTCGCCGATGACCGGCGGTTGTTTGAAAAGCTGTGTCTGGAAAGCTTTCAGTCCGGGCTGAGCTGGCGCACCATTCTGGACAAGCGCGAGAATTTCCGCGCCGCGTTTCACGGGTTTGACCTGCACGCGGTGGCGGGCTTTGGCGAGGCGGATGTGCAGCGCCTTCTGGGCGATGCCGGAATCGTGCGTCACCGGGGCAAGATCGAGGCGACGATCAACAATGCCCGCCGTTGCCTTGATCTGATCGCCGAGCAAGGATCGCTGGCGGCCTATGTCTGGCGGTTCGAGCCCGCCGCGGGGGATCTGGCGGAACCGCAGACGCTGACCACCTCGGCGGCGTCGGTGGCGATGTCGCGCGACCTGAAGAAGCGCGGCTGGAAATTTGTCGGCCCCACCACCATCTATGCCTTCATGCAAGCCATGGGGTTGGTCAACGATCATGTCCATGGCTGCGTGATGCGTGAAAAAGCAGCGCAGGCACGGGCCGCCTTCCTCCCGCCGGCCTGAACCACCCTGACCCCAGCGGAAAGAACCCGATGACCCCTGCCTATGACGCCTATCTGGCCCCGGCCCGGTCCACCAGTCAGCCCATCCGGCTGGCTGTCGGTCTTGGCCTGATCCTGGCCGTCTACACCGCCTGGATGACCCTGTTGGGGGCGCTTCTGGGTCTCTTTGCGGTGCGCGGCCAGATCGTCGCCTGGGCACAGGGCGGCGATTCTGGTTGGGTGGCGACTGCGCTGGATATTTTATCCGAGCGCCTGGACTGGATCGGCGCGGGGGCCGACCCCTGGGCGCTGATCTGGCTGCTGGCGTCCTTTCTGGGTGGCTGGTTCGGGGTATCGCTGGCCATGCGGATCCTTCACCGCCGCCGGGGGCGCGATCTGCTGGGGCGCGCGCCCGTCGTGCTGCGCGATTTCGCGCTGGGCGCCGGGATGATGGCGGTGCTGGGCGGCGCGATGGGGCTTGTGCTGATCCCCGCCCTGCCCCGCATCGACCTGGCGACCGAACCGCGGGTCTGGCTGATGTTCCTGCCCCTGGCGCTGGTCGGCATTCTGATCCAGGCCGGGGCCGAGGAACTGGTGTTTCGCGGCTATCTGCAAGGCCAGCTGGCGGCACGATTCGCGTCGCCGCTGGTCTGGCTGGGGGTGCCGACGGCGGTGTTTGGCTTCGCCCATTTTGCGCCCGGCGCCATGGGCGCAAACACCTGGCTGGTGGTGTTTGCCGCCGGGGTTTTTGGGCTTGTCGTCTCGGATCTGACGGCGCGCACCGGCTCTCTGGGGCTGGCCTGGGGGCTGCATTTCGCCAACAACGTGCTGGCGCTGCTGGTTATCAGCGTCACCGGCGGGCTGAGCGGCCTGGCGCTGTTCTCGGTGCCGCAAGGCCCCGAGATGGCCGCCCTGCTGCGGCCGCTGATACTGGCGGACATCGCCGTTCTGGTCATTGTCTGGATGGCCTGCCGGCTGTGGCTGCGGCGGCGCTGACCGTTGCATTCATACGCCGCGCGGATTATCTGGGAACCGCAACAGAGGGCAGCCGATGAACTGGATCACCAATTACGTCCGTCCGACGATCAATTCGCTCTTTTCGCGGCGCGAGGTGCCCGAGAACCTGTGGACCAAATGCCCCGAATGCGGGACCATGCTGTTTCACCGGGAACTGACGGACAATCTTCAGGTTTGCTCGAACTGCGATCACCACATGGCGATCACCCCGCGTGAGCGGTTCAAGGCGCTGTTCGACGCTGGAATCTTTGCGGAAATCGCGGTGCCCGAACCGGTCGCCGACCCGCTGCATTTCCGCGATCAGAAGAAATATCCCGACCGCCTGAAGGCCGCCCAGAAAGCCAATGGCGAGCGCGAGGCGATGCTGGTCGTCGAAGGCGAGATCGGGCGCACGCCGATCGTTGCGGCAGCGCAGAATTTTGCCTTCATGGGCGGCTCGATGGGCATGTATGTCGGCAACGCCATCATCGCCGCCTGCGAACGCGCCGTCGAACGCCGCGTGCCGCTGGTGCTGTTTGCCGCCGCCGGCGGGGCGCGGATGCAGGAAGGCATCCTGTCACTGATGCAGATGCCGCGCACGACGGTGGCGCTGGAGATGCTGAAGGAAGCGGGCCTGCCCTATATCTGCGTGCTGACCCATCCGACCACCGGCGGCGTCACCGCCAGCTACGCGATGCTGGGCGACGTGCAGATCGCCGAGCCCAACGCGCTGATCTGCTTCGCCGGGCCGCGCGTCATCGAACAGACGATCCGCGAGAAGCTGCCCGAGGGGTTCCAACGCGCCGAATACCTGCTGGATCACGGGATGCTGGACCGCGTGACGCCGCGCGGCCGGATGCGCGACGAGTTGATCACCATCGTGCGGATGCTGTCGGGTCTGCCGCCCGCCGTGCACGGGGACCTGCCGGCCCCTGACCAGGTCGATGATGCCAAACCCCGTGCTGAATCCGATGCCGAATCCGGGGCGCCGAAAGCCAGCGCGACCGCCAAACCCGCGCCGGGTGACGCCAAACCGTGAGCACACCGGCATCCGACGCCATCCTTGCCCGGATGATGGCGCTGCACCCCAAGATCATCGACCTGACGCTGGACCGGGTCTGGCGTCTGCTCGAGGCCCTCGGCAACCCGCAGAACGACTTGCCGCCGGTGATCCATATTGCCGGAACCAACGGCAAGGGCAGCACGCTGGCGATGATCCGCGCCGGGCTGGAGGCCGAAGGCAAGCGCGTGCATGCCTATACCAGCCCGCATCTGGCCCGGTTTCACGAGCGTATCCGGCTGGCGGGGTCGCTGATCGCCGAGGACGCGCTGAGCGCGCTTCTGGACGAATGCTACGCCGCGAATGACGGCGCGCCGATCACCTATTTCGAGATCACCACCTGCGCCGCCCTGCTGGCCTTCGCCCGCACCCCGGCCGATTACACGCTGCTGGAGGTCGGGCTGGGCGGGCGGCTGGACGCGACAAACGTTGTTGCCGCCCCGGCACTGTGCGTCATCACGCCGGTGTCGATCGACCATCAGCAGTTTCTGGGCGACACTTTGGCGCAGATCGCCGGAGAAAAGGCCGGGATCCTGAAGCGCGGTGTGCCCTGCGTGGTCGGCCCGCAAGAGGATGACGGGCTGGAGGCGATCGAAACCCGCGCGGCGCGGCAGGGCGCGCCGGTGATCGCCCATGGCCAGCACTGGCACGCGCGCGAAGAGGCCGGACGGCTGGTGTTCGAGGATGAAACCGGGCTGCTGGATCTGCCGCTGCCCAACCTGCCCGGTCCGCACCAGAGCCAGAACGCAGGCGCCGCGCTGGCCGCCCTGCGCGCGCTGGGCTGTAGCGAGGCTGCGTTCGACGCCGCCGTCACCCGCGCCGAGTGGCCCGCACGGATGCAACGCCTGCGCCAGGGACCGCTGAATGATGCCGCACCCGGCGCAGAAATCTGGCTGGACGGCGGCCACAACCCGGCCGCCGGCGCGGCCATTGCCGCGACGCTGGACCGCTTGCCGAAGCGTCCGACCTATCTGATCTGCGGAATGCTGAACACCAAGGATATCGGCGGCTTCATGCGCCCGCTGGCGGGCCATGCCGAGCGACTGATCGCCGTGTCGATCCCCGGCGAGGCCAACACCCTGCCCGCCACAACCACGGCGCAGGCCGCCCGGGACGCGGGCATACCCGCACAGACGGCACCGACGGTGGCGGACGCGCTGCGCGCCATCACCCGCGACACGCCCCAGGCCCGGGTGCTGATCTGCGGGTCACTGTATCTGGCTGGTGCGATCTTGCGCGAAAACGGCTGACGCCCCACCCCGGCCCTGCCAAGAAGCGTTTTGGAAAACGCTTGCAGGGGGGCTTTGCACCCCCCTCTTGGCCTGCGGCCAATTCACCCCCCGCAGGATATTTGAAGCACAAAGATACCGCAGATCAGGCAAAGGCAGATCAGGCAAAGAACGACTCGCGCACCGTGGCTTCGCGAACGCTGTCCGGGGCGTGGACAAAGACCCGGGTATCGGGGTCCCAATGGGTCAGCTTGACCATGCCGATCGCGGCGTTGGTGTTGAAATCGGGCGACCAGGCCGCCGAGGTGACGCGACCCACCGACCGGCCCCTTTCATCGCTGATGGCCCAGATCTCGGTGCAGGGTGGCACGGCAGGCCCGTCGATCTCCAGCGCCCGGATCTGGCGCACCGGCCCTTCCTGCGAGACGCGCAGCAGCGCGTCCCGGCCGACGCAGCCGATCGCCGTCATGGTGTTGCAGAACCTGCCCAGCCCGCATTCATGCGGCGTGTTTTCGCGCGTCATGTCGTTGCCGTAGCTCAGGAGCCCGCCTTCGATCCTCTCGATCAGGTTGGGGCAGCCGGCATGCACATCCAGATCCTTGCCTGCCTCCATCAGCGCATTCCACAGCGGCATGCCCAGATGCGCGCCTTCGACATAGATCTCGAACCCACCCTGGCGCGAATAGCCCGAGCGCGCAATCAAGAGCGGCACGCCCTGGAACTCGAACCAGTCGAAGCGGAAAAAGCGAATGTCACGCACGCGGTCACCGAACACCGCCGCCATCAGGTCATCGGCCCTGGGCCCCTGCACCGCCAGCGGTGAGACGTCGGGTTCATCGACCAGCACATCCAGGCGAAGCCCCCAGACGATCCCCTTGATCCAGATCATCAGGTCGCTGTCGGCGATGGAGATCCAGAAGCGGTCCTCGGCGATCTTCACCGCCACCGGGTCGTTGAGCATCCCGCCGGTTTCATCGACCATCGGCACGTAATAGCATTGTCCCGGCCGCATCGATCGCAGGTCGCGCGGGGTCAGCATCTGCACCAGGCGCCCGGCATCGGGGCCGCGGATTTCGACCTGGCGCTCGCAGGCCACATCCCAGACCTGCACGGCTGATTTCAGGTGATGATAGTCTTCCTCGATCGAGCGGAACATGGTCGGCAGCAGCATGTGGTTGTAGACCGTATAGGCCTTGACGCCGGCGGCTTCGACGCCGGGGGAAAACGGGGTCCGGCGCAGGCGACGGGAGGGCGAGATGAAGCTGGGGGACATGGCGGACCTCGGCGTGGGTGGGACGGTTTCGGCGGGGGATAGGTCAGCGGCAACGCAGACGGCTGTCTGATCGCGACACGGGCATGTCGGTCATGGGAAATGACGCAACGTCCACTTCGATTGGCAGGCTGGAAGCGGACAGTAGAAGTCGCGGAATTATGGACCCGAAGTTCGGGCCGGACCAGGTAAATCGGGAGGATCGAGAGGCTCCATCAGATCCACCAGATCACAAGGCTGCGTTCTTCTTTTCCACCGCCTGCATTCGTGCAAGTGGTGCTTGCACTCACACGCATCGAAGAATTCGGCGCTGTCGAATAACGTGTGTTCATTACAAGAGCGACCCAATATCAGATCGAAAAAATTCACCTACGACCATTGGTCAGACACCCGTTTGGCCGACCGGTCCCCTGCGGCCTGATGTCGGGATGACCACGTGGATGAAACACACAGGAGATCTCATATGACACTCAGGGTAATTGGAACCGGCCTTAGCCGCACCGGCACAATGTCGACACGTATGGCACTCGAACAGCTTGGCTTCGGCCCCTGCCACCACATGATGGCGCTCTTCGCGGATCCCGCACAGGTGGCGATCTGGACTGAGGTTGCCAAAGGCAAGACCACCGACTGGGAGACGGTCTTCGCAGGTTTCACCGCGCAGGTCGATTTTCCCGGTGGCCGGGTTTGGCAACAAACCATTGATGCCTTTCCGCAAGCCAAAGTCTTGCACACCGAGCGGCCCGAAGAAGACTGGTGGGCCAGCTTTTCCAAGACCGTCCTCAAGGTATGGAAGCACCACAAGATGCTGACCCGCAACATGCCCGCACATATTCAAGACATTTTCACAAACCTCACTCCGTTTTATATCGACGATACCTTTGGCGGCCTGCCGGACAAGTCGATGGCGATAGAAGCCTACCGTCGCAACAATGCGACGGTGCGCGAAAGGGTCCCTGCACAGCGGTTGCTTGTTTTCACGCCATCTGACGGATGGGGACCGATTTGCGACTTTCTCGAAGTGCCGGTCCCGAGTGAAGCGTTCCCGCGCAGCAATGCGCGAGATGAGTTCTGGGGCAACTTCGAAGAAGAGCCTGCCGATTGATGACTGGCCACGCCTGCGGTGGCACACGCCATCGCAGGCCGACAGCTCAGTGTCTGGGCTTATTCCAACCCGGTCAGCAGACTCCGCTTGCTGCGCAAGAACGCGACCACTGCGTCCAGCACCAAACGCACGCGGTGCGAGCCTCGCGCTGACTCGTGATAGAGAACCCACGCATCCATCTGGTCAAAGGGCTCCGGGAAGACACGCTCAAGGTTCGAGCAGGTATCGCCCACTGCGCAGAACAATGGCCCGATACCCCCGCCCTGCTCAATGATGACGCGTGCCGAGTCAGAGTTCTCCACGCGCGTTGCCGGTCGATCCGGAGCGGCGAATTTCTCAACCCATCCAAATGCTTTGGCGTGCAACAGTGGGGCACCATAACGGACCAACGTGTACTTGCGCAGTTCCTCGTGCGTTTCAGGGCGCCCATGCCGCGCGAGGTAGTCCTTTGACGCGTAGAGGCAACTACCCCATGTAAACGTATAGGCGATCACAAGCCCGGGATCTTTCGGAGGAATTGTGCGCACGGCGACATCCGCATCGCCCTTGCTCAAATCAATGCCCGAGATTGAACTCATCAGATCGACGTGCAAGCCGTCGTGCTTGTATGCAATCTCATCAACAAGCGGTCGCAATACATGGGCGGCGGTCGGGACGCAGGCCACCTGCACGGTGCCGCGGGGTTCTTCACGCATGGACCGGACGTTGATTCGGGTCGTATTGACGGTCGCATCCATCTTCTCGGCGGCATCAGCGATGGCAAGGCCTTCGGAGGTAAACACAAAATCACCACCGCCACGCACAATCAGTGTGGTGTAAAAAGCTTCTTCCGCAGCGGCCAGTCTGCGGCTGACGGTCGATGCATCCACGCCGAGTTTACGCGCAGCGCCAGCAATCGAACCTTCATTGCGTAGCGCAAGAACAACGCGAAAATCACTCCAATTTGGCTCCGACATGAAAACCCCGCTCACCGAAAGCCGATGCCCGGAACTTTGTGGCCGCATCGGGCAAATGCCTATCCAACTGCTCTTGCATGCGACACATGAGTTGCATTCCAGAATTATTCCAGCTTTGGCGCTATCATGCAATTCGAGAGCCGACCATGCCCCTGCGGCATCGGCTATGTCGCTGTAAAGTCGTCCACAAAAAAGGCCCCGCAATTGCGGGGCCCTTCCAGGTCTCTCAAGCGTCAGATCACGCGGTGGCTTCGGCAGCCTTGGCGATGTTCTTCTTGATGTTCAGCGCGCGCGGCGACAGTTCGATATCCTTGGCCTTGGCCAGGAACGCATCCAGACCGCCGCGATGATCGACGGTGCGCAGGGCCGCAGCCGAGATACGCAGCTTGAAGCTTTGGCCCAACTGATCTGACGCCAGCGTCACATCCACCAGGTTCGGCAGGAAGCGGCGCCTGGACCGGTTGTTGGCGTGGCTTACGTTGTTGCCCGACATCGGGCCCTTACCGGTCAATTCGCAGCGGCGCGACATGGTTCTATCCTCGTCTGTTATCAAGCGCGCGCGGGGCGCGTCGCAAACATCAAAAGGGCGCCACTACGGCAGCGCCCGGAATCTCGTGGGGCGGTTTAGGCGGAAACGTCCGGGGCGTCAAGGGATTCGCCGCCGGCTTGTAGCGCCGCCACCACCGAAAGCGCGGCGGCACCGGGCGCGGCCTCGCCCCGGGCGACGGCATCGGCCCAGCGGGTCATCAACGCGCGGGCCTGCGGGCTTTCCAGCCGCGCCAGCAACGCCTGCCTGACGTCCTCGGAGAACCAATGCCGCGCCTGTTCTGCGCGGCGCCGGTCCCAATGCCCGTTCTCGCGCCGCCATTGGTTCAACTCGGTGATCTGGTGCCAGACCTCGGCCAGCCCCTGTTCATGCAGCGCCGATGCGGTCATCGCCTTTGGAAAGCCCGGCGCATCCTGCGGGCGTTTGCGCAGCAGGCGCAGCGCCCCGGCGTAATCGGCGCAGGTGCGGGTGGCGGTCAACTTCAGGTCGCCGTCCGCCTTGTTGACGACGATCAGATCGGCGGCCTCCATGATGCCGCGTTTCACGCCCTGCAATTCGTCGCCGCCCGCCGGGGCCAGCAGCAGCACAAAGATATCCGACAGTTCCGCGACCACGGTTTCCGATTGCCCCACGCCGACGGTTTCGATCAGCACCACATCGAACCCGGCGGCCTCGCACAGCGCCACCGCGTCGCGGGTGCGCCGCGCCACGCCGCCCAGATGGGTCTGGCTGGGCGAGGGGCGGATGAACGCCCCGGGCAGGCGTGACAGGCGTTCCATCCGAGTCTTGTCGCCCAGGATCGACCCGCCGGTGCGCGCCGATGACGGATCCACGGCCAGCACCGCCACGGTCAGCCCTTGCGCGCACAGCATCGTGCCGAAGCTTTCGATAAAGGTCGATTTGCCCACCCCCGGCGTTCCTGAAAGCCCGATGCGCAAGGCCTGCCTCTTGTGCCCGGCCAACGCCCCCAGCAACGCCGTCGCCTGCGCGCGATGATCGCCGCGTGTGCTTTCCACCAGCGTGATCGCCCGCGCCAGAGCCCGGCGGTCCCCCTCCAGAATCCGGGTAGCGAGGGGGGGAGGGTCGTTGTAAACAGTCATCAAGGCCCCGAATTCGCTGCGCCATCAGGCATGTCTCTGGCCTGCACGCATATCCATCCCGGGGCGAAAAATAAAGCCCGGCCACGCATCCCGCGGCAAACGGAGCCCACATGATCCGAACCTTGCACATGGCCCTGATCGTGCTTGGCCTGCTGGTCCACCCGGCCATTGCGCAGCCCACCCAGCCGGTCACGCTGCGCTTCGACGTGCGCTACGGCCCGTTTCGCCCCGCGCGGTTGCGCCTGGATATCCGAGAGACGGCGCAGACCTATGCCGCCACCGGAGAGGTGCGAAGCAGGGGGCTTCTGGGCCTGCTGCGCCCGTTCTATTTCGACTTGCGGGTGGAAGGGCAGCGCGCGGGCGATACGCTGCGCCCGGGGACATACCGCGGCAACATGGACACCGGCTGGCGGCAGGTTCAGGTCAGGATGCGGTATGTTGATGGCCTGCCGGAAATTCAATCCATCGCCCCGGATGAACCGCGCCGCCCCTGGAGCGTCAACCCCGCGGATCTGGCCGGAACCGTGGACCTGATGAGCGCGCTTTACCGCGTCGCCCGGCCGCAACCGCGCGCCGGTCTGTGCGGCTGGTCGCTGGATACATTCGATGGCCGCCGGCACGCGCGCATCCAGCTTGACGCGGCGCCGCCTGATCCGGACGCCGGGCGTGTGACCTGCCAGGCCGCCTATCAGCGGGTCGCCGGCTACGCGCCCGGGGATCTGGCCGACCGGCGGTCCTATCCGTTCACCCTGACCTATGCCGAGGATCCGGCCGGGCTCTGGCAGCTTGCGCAGGCCGTCGCGCAAACGCCCTACGGTCGGGTTCGGCTTCTGCGTCAGGACTGAAGTCACGCTTCTCAAGGGGATACCCATGACCAGCCTGCCCATCGACGCCTTGCTGCCCGCCCTGCGCGACGCCATCGCCGCGCAGGGGCAGGCCGTCTTGCAGGCGCCTCCCGGCGCGGGCAAGACAACCCGCGTGCCGCTGGCCTTGCTGCCGCAGGTCGCGGGACGGATCATCATGCTGGAACCCCGTCGCCTGGCCGCGCGCGCCGCCGCCGAACGCATGGCCGAAACGCTGGGTGAAACCGTGGGCCAGACGGTCGGCTACCGTATCCGGGGCGAATCGCGGATCGGCAAGGCCACCCGCATCGAGGTCGTCACCGAGGGCATTCTGACGCGGATGCTGCAAGGCGATCCGTCGCTGGACGGCATCGGCGCGGTGATCTTCGATGAATTCCACGAACGCTCTCTGAATGCCGATCTGGGCCTGGCCCTGACCCTGGAATGCCGTGCCGCGCTGCGTCAGGACCTGGTGCTGGTGGTGATGTCGGCCACGCTGGATGCGGCACCGGTGGCCGCGCTGCTTGGCGAGGCCCCCCTGCTGACCGCCGAAGGACGGGCTTTTCCGGTCGAAACCCGCTGGCTGCCCGCCCCGCTGCCGAAAGGCGCCCGCCTGCCTGCCGCCATGGCCGACCTGATCGCACAAGCCGCCGCCGAAACCGATGGCGGCATCCTGGCCTTTCTGCCCGGCGAGGGCGAAATCCGCCGCACCGCCGCCGCGCTGCATCATCGCCTTCCAGCCGACATGCATCTGCACACCCTGTTCGGCGCGATGGAGTTCGCGGCTCAGCGCGCCGCCATCGCCCCGGCCACGCAGGGCCGAAAGCTGGTTCTGGCCACCTCGATCGCCGAAACCTCGCTGACCATCAGCGATATCCGCGTGGTGGTCGATGGCGGGCTGGCCCGGCGCGCACGGTTCGATCCCAACTCGGGCATGAGCCGGCTGGTCACCGACCGCGCCAGCCTGGCCGAGGCCGAGCAACGCCGAGGCCGGGCCGGGCGCGTCGCACCGGGTGTCTGCTACCGGCTTTGGACCAGGGGGCAGGAAGGCGCGCTGCCCGCCTTCGCACCGGCTGAAATCGAAACCGCCGATCTGTCCGGGCTGGCGCTGGAACTGGCGGCCTGGGGCTCGGATGACGGGCTGAGCTTCCTGACCCCGCCACCGCCCGGCCCACTGGCCGAGGCGCGCGCGCTGCTGCACGATCTGGGCGCGCTGAAAGCCGGGCGCATCACCGGCCACGGGCGCGCGATGGCCGCCCTGCCGCTGCATCCTCGATTGGCGCATATGCTGCTGCGCGCCGGGACGGGCGCCGCGCCGCTGGCCGCGCTGATCGCCGACCGGGACCCGCTGATCGGCGCGCCCGCCGACCTGTCGCTGCGCCTGAAGGCGCTGGACGATCCGCGTGCCTTTCGCGCCGACCATCCCTGGAACACGCGCGTCGAAACCCTGGCCCGCATCCGGCATGAAGCCCGGCGTCTGACGCGCCTCGCCCCCCCCGATCAGGGCCTGACCCCGGCCGAGATGGCCGCGCTAGCCTATCCCGATCGCATCGGACTGCGCCGCAAGGGGGACGCGCCGCGTTACCTGCTGTCGGGCGGCAAGGGGGCGGTGTTCGACCCCGCCGACCCGCTGGCCGGGTCACGGCTGATCGTCGCCACCGATCTCGATGGCGATCCGCGCGAAGCCCGCATCCGCCAAGCCCTGCCGATCGCCGACTCAGCCTTGCGGGCACTCTTTTCCGACCAGATCACCTGGCAGGACCTCTGCGACTGGTCCCCGCGCGATCAACGCGTCGCCGCCCAAAGCCGCGAGACGCTGGGCGCGCTTGTGCTGGCCGAGCGCCGTTGGGCGCCACCGGTTGAGGTCCGCGCCCGTGCGGCTCTGGACGGGTTTCGCCTTCTGGGTATCGCGCAATGCGGCATGACAGCAGCGGCCCGGCGCCTGCAAACCCGCGTCACCCTGCTGCGCGATCAGGGTGCGGCGCTGCCGGATTTCAGCGATGCCGCGCTGGCGGCCAGCGCCGAGAGCTGGCTGTTGCCCTACCTCACCCAGGTGCGAACAGCAGAGGACCTGCGAAACCTGGATATGCTCGCCGCCCTGCGCGGCGCCTTGACCTGGGAGCAAACCCAAAGGCTGGACCATCAGGCGCCGGCACATTTCATTACCCCGCTGGGCAACAAGGTGCCCATCGACTACGGTGATGGCGCGCCGCAAATCTCCGTCCGGCTCCAGGAGATGTTCGGCGTCACGACCCACCCCTCGATCGGCCCCAAACACCTGCCGCTGAAAGTCACCTTGCTTTCCCCGGCCCGCAGACCGCTGCAAACAACAACAGACCTGCCGGGGTTCTGGGCAAGCTCCTATGCAGACGTGCGCAAGGACATGCGCGGGCGTTACCCGCGCCACCCCTGGCCCGAGGATCCCACCCAGGCCGACCCGACACTGCGCGCCAAACCCCGCGGCACCTGACGCGTCGCTGATTTTTTGAGTATTTTTTGGAAAGATGAAATCAGCGCGCCCCGCGCCCCCATCATCTGTCCGAAAATATCCCGCAGGGAGAATGGCCGCAGGCCAGAGGGGGCGCGCAGCCCCCTGCTCGCCGCCCGGCGAGCCGCTGCGCGGGGGGTCGATCCCCCCAAGCAGCGGCTTAACAGTTCACACCAGTTCGCCCTGCATCAGGCGCGGTTCCGACGCGTTCAACCCGGCAGCCTCGCGGATGAAATGGCGCCGCAGGGCGGGCAGCGCGTTCACCGCGCCCAGCCCCAGCCCACGCGCAGCCTCCAGCAGCGGGTTGCCGTTGGAGAACAGCGTGTTCACCGCGTCCATCCCCAACGCCAGCCGCACCACGTCAAAGCGCCGCCATTCTTGATAGCGTTCCAGCACGTCGGGCGCAGCGATATCCTCGCCCCGGCGCGCGGCCTCGATCAGCACCTCGGCCAGCGCCGCCACGTCGCGCAGACCCAGGTTCAGTCCTTGCCCCGCAATCGGATGCACGCCATGCGCCGCATCCCCGACAAGCGCCAGGCGCGGGCCAACGAAGGCTTCGGCCACGGTCAGGCGCAGCGGGTAGGCGAAGCGCGCCCCTGCCAGTGAAATCTCTCCCAGAAAGCTGCCGAACCGGGGCCTGAGCACCTCGAGATACTGGGCATCATCCAACGCGTTGACCGCCGCCGCCGTATCGCTCCGCTCGCTCCAGACGATGGAACTGCGGTTGCCCGGCAACGGCAGGATCGCCAGCGGCCCGGGCGGCATGAAGAACTGATGCGCGATGCCCGCGTGCGGCAGGTCGTGTTCTATTGCGCAGACCAGCGCGGTCTGCCCGTACTCCCACCCCCACCGCTTGATCCCGGCCCGACGCGCGACGGCGCTGTCGCGCCCGTCGCACCCCACCAGAACGCGGGCGCGCAGCTCTCGCCCATCCGCCAGGCTCACCTGCATCCCGGCGGCCTGTGCCCGCTGATCGATCACGGTTGCGCCCGAATGCAGGGCGATCCGGGGCTCCTCGTTCACGGCGGCCAGAAACGCGGCATAAAGATGGCGATCCTCAACCATCTGGCCCATCACGCCCTCTTCGATTTCAGCCGCATCGAAGCCCAGCATCAGCGGCGATGCGCCCTGCCCGGCATGGCCCTGGCTGGCGCGAATGCCCAGGATCGGCTGCGCCGAATCGCGCAGCGCCGGCCAGACGTCCAGCGCCTGCATCACCCGCACCGAGGCCAGCGCCAGCGCATAGGCGCGCCCGTCGAACCCGGCATCGGCGCGCGCGGAGGCCGGGCGCGCATCGACCACGGCAACCTTCAGCCCGCCCCTGGCCAGCGCCAGCGCCAGAGCCGGGCCGTTCAGCCCGCCGCCCACGATCAGGATATCGGCATCATGTTCCATGGCGCCACTATGCCGCCCTGTGCGGGATTGTCCATGCGCCCTCCGCAGGTTAGCCTTGCGTCACATTGCCCGCGCCAATCTGGACAGAGCCGGCCGGCCACACACGAATGAGGACCGCGATGAGCGACACATGGCGCACCCAGAGTGCCGCAGACCTGGGGCGCGGCATCGAGACCGGGGCGATCTGCCCGGTAGCTCTGACCGAGTGTTTTCTGGACGCCATCGACGCCCACCCGCTGTCGCCCCGAATCTATGCCCGCACCATGCGCCGCCAGGCCGAGGACACCGCCATGGCCGCCCGCAGACGCGCGCGCATGGGCTTGCGCCGGGGTCCGCTGGACGGCGTGCCGGTGTCGTGGAAGGACCTGTTCGACACCGCCGGCGTTGCGACCGAGGCCGGCAGCGCCTTGCTCCAGGGGCGCGTTCCGGCGCAGAACGCCACCGTGGTCGACCGGCTGACCGGCGCCGGGCTGCCGCCGCTGGGCAAGACGCACATGACGGAACTGGCCTATTCCGGGCTTGGCCTGAACCCGGTCACCCAATCGCCGCCCTGCATCCATGACCCGGACCGCGTTTCCGGTGGCTCGTCCTCGGGCGCGGCCACGTCGGTGGCCTGGGGCCTGGCGCCCCTCGGCATGGGTTCGGACACCGGCGGATCGGTGCGTGTGCCGTCGGCCTGGAACGATCTCGTCGGGCTGAAAACCACGGCCGGACGCATTCCGCTGACCGGCGTGGTGCCGCTGGCCGCCAGATTCGACACCATCGGCCCCCTGGCCCGCACGGTCGAGGATGCGGCCCTGGCCTTCGCACTGCTCGACAACAGCCCCGCCCCGGACCTGCGCGGCGCCTCGCTTTCGGGCGCACGGATGCTGATCCTCGACACTGTCGGCACCGAGGATCTGCGCGAGGCCCCCGCCAAAGGGTTCGAGCAAGCCGTTTCCCGGCTGGCGAAGGCCGGTGTCCAGATCGACCACGCCACCAGCCCCGCCGTGGCCGGGACCATGGACCTGGCCGGCGTGCTGTTCGGCGCGCAATGCTACGGCACCTGGGGGGCGCAACTGGAAGTGCAAGCCGACAAGGTCTTTGCGCCCGTGCTGGAACGCTTCCGTGGCGGCAAGGCGTTTTCCGGTGCCGAGTATGTCGCGGCCTGGCACCGGCTGGACGCCCTGCGCGCGCAGTATCTGGCGTCAACCGCCGGGTATGACGCGGTGATCCTGCCGACCTCGCCCTGCACACCGCCCCTGATCCAGGATCTGCTGGACGACCATGCCTATTTTGCCAGCGAAAACCTGCTGACGCTGCGCAACACGCGGATCGGCAACCTGATGGGCCTATGCGCCCTGACCCTGCCCACCGGGATCCCCATGACTGGATTGATGATGATGACCGCGCCTGGCCATGAGGCGCGGTTGCTGCGGCTGGGGGCGGCGGCCGAGGCCGCGCTGGCGCGCTGACCGAATGCCCGATCTGCCCGCCACCACCACCATCGACGCGCAGGGCAACCTGCTGCTGCCCCGGGCGTTGCAGGGTGAAAACCGCCTGACCATCGCCTGCCCACCGGCCTGGCTGGACGATGGCAAGTTCCAGTTGGTCGACTACAACACCATGATCGCCATCACACACCGCATTGCGCGGATGCGAACATCGGGCGCAATGGCCAATGTCGCGATGATGGAGGCCGCCTATCGCACACACGCCTCAAGCTGCCGGATCGATCCCGACACCGGCACACTGCACTTGCCGGCCCGGTTGCGTGCGCGTTTCGCACCGCTGCCCTGCATCGTCACCCTGACCGACCGCGACGGCCCCGTCACCGTCACCCGCGCCGACTGACAGGCACACCCGCCGCCCCCCATCTTTGTGCCTGAAATATCCTGGAGGGAAGGCGCGTCAGCGCCGCGGGAGGTAAAACCTCCCGGCGGGGCGAGGGGGCTCGATGCCCCCGAGAACCGCACCCAACAGGCCCCGCAGCCTGGCTACCCGGTCAAGTCAGTTCAGCAACCCGGCATGGCGCATCGCGGCGTCGATCGCCTCTGCGGTTTTCGGCGTCACGCCCAGCAGCGGCAGCCGCACCTCGGCGCTGCATTTGCCCAGCCGCGACAGCGCGTATTTCGCGCCCACCAGCCCGGGCTCCAGAAACAGCGCCACATGCAGCGGCATCAGCCGGTCCTGAAAGGCCAGCGCCGTGGCATAGTCGCCCGCCAGCGTCGCCGCCTGGAAGTCTGCGCACAGCTTCGGCGCGACATTCGCCGTCACCGAAATCGCGCCCACGCCGCCATGCGCGTTGAAGCCCAGCGCCGTCGCATCCTCGCCCGACAGCTGGATGAAATCCTTGCCGCAGGTCTGGCGCTGCATCGACACGCGCTCCAGCTTGCCGGTGGCGTCCTTGACCCCGATGATCCGCGGCAGCATGGCCAGTTCGCCCATCGTTTCGGGGCTCATGTCGATCACCGAACGCCCGGGAATGTTGTAGATGATGATCGGCAAGGTGCAGGCGTCATGCAGCGCGGTGTAATGCGCGATCAGCCCGGCCTGGGTCGGCTTGTTGTAATACGGCGTCACCACCAGCCCGGCATCGGCGCCCACGGCCTCGGCGTGCTGCAGGAAGCGGATCGATTCCACCGTGTTGTTCGATCCCGCCCCCGCGATCACCGGAACCCGGCCCGCCGCGTGTTTGACCACGGCCTCGATGACCTGCTCGTGCTCGTCATGCGTCAGCGTCGGGCTTTCGCCAGTGGTGCCCACCGGAACCAGTCCGCTGCTGCCCGCGGATATCTGCCAGTCCACGAACGCCGCGAGCGTCTCAAAGTCGACCGCGCCATCCTTGAACGGCGTGACCAAGGCAGGAAGCGAACCCCGGAACATCTGTGACTCCTTTTGCGGCCACACCGATCTCTGAAAGGCCCCGTGCCCTGACCGGTTTGTGTGTTGCGCAGCCGTGCTAGGCGGTTAGACTCATCGACTGACCATTTCAAGAGCAACCATGCATCCGACCCCCGCCGCCTTTGTGTTCAGTGTGATTGCGCTGCTGTTTTCGCCCGCCTCCGCCCAGGAGTCGCCGCCGCCGCCCCGCGCCGCCGGGGCCATCGGTGCGCTGGTTGGCGCCGTCCAGGCCGGCGATGTGGACGCCGTTCAAACCCTGCGCGACGCCGCCGGGCCGCTGGGCGCGCGGATTGCCACCTGGCGCATCCTGCGCGACGGGATCGCCGGCGATCTGGCCACCTTTCAGACCTTTTACGCGACACACACCAACTGGCCTGGCATGGACCTGTTGCGGCGCCGCGCCGAAGACCGGTTGTCCGGTGCAGGCGCGCAGACCGTGCTGGCCTGGTTCGCCGATCAGCCGCCACAAAC
>Ga0316205_10002829_pt1 | contig 17262 bp, 12 predicted proteins | sample 3monthpyrite_MG_FD_204941 | JGI IMG/M metagenome (GOLD analysis project Ga0316205, IMG submission 204941) | Microbial mat bacterial communities from mineral coupon in-situ incubated in ocean water Damariscotta River, Maine, United States -... | ecosystem: Environmental > Aquatic > Marine >... | reverse complement strand
TATACGATTTCCCCTACAAATGACACCGGATGCATTTCGTGAATTTGCTCCCTACGTAATCATTATAGCCGTTTTTACAGCACTTTATGGCGCTTTCGTTGCCCTGGCACAGACCGATATAAAACGGATGGTAGCTTATACGAGTGTTAACCACATGGGATATTTGGTATTTGGAGTTGCCATCGCAGCCGTTACTACTACCGCCTCCGGTATGATCGCCCTAGACGGTGCAGTTCTGCAAATGATAAGTCATGGAGTAGTTACGGGGGTACTTTTCCTGCTGATTGGTGCCTTACAAGACCGTACTAAAACGCGGGAAATGAGCGAGATGAGTGGACTACTGAAAGCGTATCCTGTTCTAAGTGGATTTTTTATACTGGCAGCATTCGCATCGCTGGGACTACCGGGGCTGGCTCATTTCCCAGCCGAGTTTCAAATCTTTTTAGGCGGTTTTGATGTGTTCCCGGTCGCCGTGGGGTTCATTATTATCGCCTTGCCGATCACAACAGCCTTGTACCTTCGCGCCATACAAAAAGTATTTTTAGGCACATTGCCGGAAGAATTCAGCGGAGTTAGTGATTTGGGAAAACGAGAATTATGGGCCATTGTTCCACTGATATTAGTTACCATATTGATTGGTGTATATCCCGATTCCTTGCTCTCGATGATTCACGCTACAACTAATTTCTTCGGATTATAATAACGATGGCCACTGATTTACTGAATATTTTACCACAGCTTATTGTTTTACTCACAACGGTTATCGTTTTATGTCTGGAAATGGTCCGATCGCCTCGGGCCGGTCTTTGGGTAATGATAGTTGGTATGTTTTTAGCTGCTGGTTTTGCGGTTGATATGTTGGGGACTGACACAACTGCCTTTTCAACAACTTTTCGCGTTGATTCACTTAGCCTATGGGCCGTTATCATCCTGGCTCCGGCAACCATCCTTTTTGCACTTTTGGGCAGGTCAGAACTAAAAGAATCGGCACGTGAAGGTACAATATATAGCCTGATGGGTTTTTCAGCATTAGGAGCTATGATTCTTGCCGGTAGCGGAGACCTCATGTTTATTGTACTTGGTCTGCTTATTGGTACGCTGTCCGGTATGGCCATGGCGGCTCATCCGAGGAACGACCGTTCTAGCGAAGGAGCGATGAAGTATTTTATTTACGGTTCGGTGGCCGGCGCTATCATGCTCTTTGGCTTGACTTACTGGGCAGGCCTTGCAGGCACAACACTTATTTCAGGGATTAACAATCCTGATTTGTCTTCTTATGCTGTAATGTTCGGTTTTATAACGCTGATAATAGGACTCGGCTATGCGGCGTCACTATTTCCCGTTCATTTCTGGACACCCGATACTTTTGAGGGGGCGCCTGTTTCAATCGCAGCCTATCTGTCGGTGGTTCCTAAAATTGGAGCCCTGTTCGCACTCGCACAAGTAGTTCGCGATCTTCCGGTTTCCCTCGTTGATTGGCAATTGATACTGGCTGTTCTGGCAGCGCTATCCATGACCTTTGGCAATGTGGTTGCGCTTTGGCAGGAAAACGTGATCCGGCTACTGGCCTACTCAACCATTGCCCAATCAGGTTATTATTTGTTGGGAATAATCGGAGTGGGACAGAGTGCACTTGCGTTCGATTCACTGGTGGTTTTTGGGGCAGCATATCTATTTATGAACACCGGCGCTTTCGCCATTACTTTGGGTGAAGGCACCCGACTAAATGATTTTAAAGGTATGGGAAAACGCCGACCATGGCAGGCTGTGGGTATGACCATCTTTTTATTATCGCTGGTAGGAATGCCTCCTTTGGCTGGTTTTGCGGGTAAATTTTTACTATTTGGGGCTGCTATACAGAGCGGTTACACATGGCTGACCGTTATTGCTATCCTAAACAGCGCTATTTCGCTTGCCGTATATATGCGTATTGTAGTGCCTATGTTTTTTGAGGAGGCGGAGGGCGAGCAAGTCGAAGCTTATGCTCCGGGAATATCTTTCGTATGGATAAGCACTTTCATTTTGACAGTAGTTATGGGAATTGGCGTGCAGTGGTTTTTGACCTAATAAACAACTAAGATATGCACGAATCTTATCTTATTTCCGGTATCGCCATTCTTGTCGTAATCGGTTACGACTTTTTCTATACCACGCTGTCTTTCAACGGAGCCGGTTTTTTGTCCCGGTTAATGAGTCGGTTCCTTTCTGCTCTTTTTCTTTTTTTGAACAAGTACATTCCCCAGCGAAAAGTCCTGCGGTATTCGGGGGTAACACACATACTTTTCCTTATCGGATTATGGATCGGTTTATTGTGGCTTGGTTTTTTCTTGCTGTTGATGAGTGATCCTGACTCGGTAGTACAGGTCGGTTCTGGATCTGCAGCAAGCGCCCTCTCCAAACTATATGTAAGTGGCTATACCCTGTCCACTCTGGGCGTGGGTGATTATATAGCCGGTACAGAAGGATGGCAAATTGTGATGGCGGGTTTTTCGTTTGTGGGATTCGTTTTCATAACCACGGCAATGACCTATCTGATGGCCCTTACCTCCGCCGTCATCCACAAAAGAAACTTCAGCCTGTTTATTGCAAATATGGGGGAATCTCCCGAAGAAATTGTTGCCAACAGTTATGACGGAGAAAGCTTTTCGGGGTTGCTTAACGTAGCTCCCACGCTTCGCGAGATGATTAACAAACACAACCAGAACCATTTTGCCCATCCGGTGGTGCATTATTTTTACAGTCGCTCCAGACCCGAATCCCTTTCTATCAATATCACCAACCTAGATGAGGCACTGTCCATCATGTTGTATTTATCCGAAAAGCAGGCTTCCACCGCCATTGAACTCCGCTCTCTCAGAAATGCAATTGATCACTATTTGGACTCCATTAGGCACAACTATTTTTCCCCTGCCGAGCATGACATTAAGTATGTGCCCGATTTTAAACTTATGGAAGAACGGCAAGTAACTTTAAGTAGCCTCAGGACGGCAGAAGATTATGCCAAATCGGTTTCAGAAAGAAGGTCGCTGTTAGCAGGGCTTCTCCAAAGCGATGGCTGGAGTTGGGAGGATATATGTGTAACGGCCACGACTGACCCGACAGCAAATATCTGACTTTTAACCCCTTGAATCACGGTCGGGCAGCTTAACCTCCGACTAACGGTTTTTAATTCAGCTTTTCAAGCTAAGTTAGAACCATCCATCAGACGGTTTACCTGTCAGATGGATCTCATAACCGGGTGTACATTCTGTAAGAAGCACTCTTGTCGTATTGGTATTTTCCCCTGAGAAACGGAATGAGGAATATTGGGATAACTCATCTTCTTTCCCTTTCCTAAAAATGGATCAGGTTAATATGATAAGTTTTTTTTCTGTTTGTGAGTGATTTCGGCTCGGTTACAAACCTCCTCATTAAAGTGATAGTCATTGTATGTATCATTTCCATCCATTTAATGAATGATTCACCAAAAGAATTACAGGTTGCAAACAATGATGGTAAACATTTTTCTATCTTGAATGACATTGTTATGAAGTTGCAGGAAATGACGAACTAACACTTTCAAAATCAAACCAACAGAAATTTTAAAAAGCACTTTAATATTCATGCGAGTCATTATTTTTTTCTTAAACACTATAATTTTGTTAGGGTTAATTCCGGTACATAGCCTTCATGCTCAACAATCGGGGGAAATGCTTCTTTTTGAAATTGACAGTAACCGATATGAAAAGCGCAACTTCAACAAACAAGATCAGTTGCAATCTAGCCAAAAACTTATTGTTGGCTCTATCGAAGAAACAGAAGACATCTACCGCCTTGCTCTTGAACTGTATTCGTACAATGCCGAAGGGGAGCTTCAGGACAGTACCAAAACGACCTACTCCTGTCGCCCTGATGAACAGCAGGTACTCTTGAACATTTTTCCTTTTTCAGACTATGGTAACGGCAATGAAATAAAGGTCAAACTCTTGGATACGAATACTTTTTATCCGATTGCACCTGAGCTCGGGTGGGAGATGGAACCTATTGAATTTGCTTTGAATATTGATAAAGGATTAGTGGGGTTTTTGGGAGGAAAAAGTAAAATTAACATCTACGAACGCCGTGTGGTATCCAATGATACTTTGCAAACCGGGCAATATGAAATTAATTCTCAGGTAAATTTTAGCGTGTTTGTACTTGGTATTAAAATGAAAGAGATAGCCTTTCAAGTCATCGAAATTATTGACAAAGACAGGGGAATTATATGGCAAAAATTTACTCGCAAAGATGATGATAGCTATTTTGTGATTCGTTTAATTTGAACTCTTGTTGTTGTCAGTTCACTTTAAGCATTCGGATCAAGAATCACCGTAGCAAAATTGGCTTCTGATGCCAATAGGATCAAAACACGTTTTGGAACAAGCTCAATATCCCTAGCAGCAAAATACTTCTTTCATAGGGGCAATGAACATAATTTCATTTCTGGTAATCAAGACATTTAAAAAAACAGATAGTCGGTAATTCATAATAAAAGTAATAAAGTAATTTTTTTCAGGTCTATTTAAGGGGCAGTACAGTATGTTTTATGCAACTAATAAATAGCATCATACCAATGAGATCATCCATACCGTATTGCAATATCGACAATGCCGTTAAAAATACTATGGCGCTGGTACTTGCCGGTGGACGTGGCACTCGTCTCAAGGAGTTGACCCAGTGGCGTGTGAAGCCGGCAGTGCCCTTTGGTGGAAAATTCAGGATCATTGATTTTGTCCTCTCAAACTGCGTGAATTCTGACATCCGAAAAATTGGTATTCTCACACAGTATAAATCTCAGTCGTTAATACGTCATGTGATGAGAGGGTGGGAGTTGTTGAGATCAGAACTCGATGAGTTTATAGAATGTGTTCCTGCTCAACACCGATATGGAGAGCACTGGTATACCGGAACTGCGGATGCCATTTATCAAAATATTGACCTTATCCGGTATTATAATCCCGAATATGTGCTGATCCTAGCCGGAGATCATATTTATAAAATGGATTATCGTCATATGCTGGTTTTCCATAAAGGATCAAAAGCTGACTTGACCGTGGGTTGCATTGATGTGCCACTGAAAGAGGCCCGCCGCTATGGTGTGATGAGTGTAAACGAACAGTACCGAATTACAGGTTTCCAAGAGAAACCGGAACAGCCTGTAACCATGCCTGAACGCGACGACAGGGCGCTGGCTTCAATGGGAATTTATATTTTCAATACTTCTTTTCTGGTAGAACAGCTTCTGTTGGATGCCAAAAACGAACAGTCTTCTCACGACTTTGGTAAAGATATTATACCTTCAGTAATTGACAGTAAACGCATTTATGCATTCCCTTTTATTGATTTCGAAAATGGTCGTCCCTTCTACTGGCGAGATGTAGGCACCGTTGACTCCTATTGGGAAGCCAGTATGGAACTGATCGGTGTTTCCCCCGGACTAAATCTCTACGATATGGACTGGCCTATACGTACATCACCCTATCACTACCCCTCTGCCAAGTTTGTCTTTAACGAAGAAAATCGACAAGGTAAAGCCATAGATTCAATCGTTTCCGAGGGGTGCATTGTTTCCGGAGCCGAAGTGCAACATTCATTGTTGTCCACTAATGTGCGCATAGAAGAACAGAGTTTTGTAAAAGATTCCGTTATTCTTCCAAATGTCAGAATTGGACCTCGGTGTCGCATTATTAATGCTATTATTGATAAGGAGTGCGTGATACCGGAAGGCACGATAATTGGAGAAGACCCGGACGAAGATCGTCGCCGTTTTGATATGAGTAAAGGAGGCATCGTATTGGTGGAACCGGAAATGTTGGGACAAAAAATCCATCAAATCGAATAGTGGCAGAAGTCGCAATATACACGTGGCAAAACGCATCGGGGTGATTGCAAGTTTTAATGAAAATGAATTTATCCTTTGAATGAAGTAATTGATACGAAATTGAAAACAAGGATTTAAGAATCTCTTTTTTAACCCGCATACAAGTTTGATATGAATAAAAAGGCGACCGAAGAAAAACACGTTAATAGGTGGGAGCAACAGGAAGGTACTCCCTACCCGCTAGGCGTTACAAGCATCGACAGTGACCATGCCTGTAATTTTGCTCTGTATTCCGAGGGTGCCACCGGTGTTACGCTGCTGCTTTATGCCAAAGATGAAACTGACAAACCCTGCTATCTGTATCCCTTAGATCCAACCATCAACAAAACTGCGCATATATGGCATTGCCGTATCCCACACTCCATTATGCACAAGGCAGCTTACTATGCCTACCGGGTGGCGGGTCCGGACGATCCCGGCACCGGAAAGCGATTTGATCTCGATAAAATATTGCTCGATCCTTATGCCGAAGCGGTCTATTTTCCACCGGATTTTGATCACAAATCGGCACAAAAAAGAGGCGGAAATGCTGGTAAAGCACCCCTGGGAGTTATACACACCCATGCCCCGGACTTCGATTGGGAAGAAACGGTAAAGCCTAAACATACTCACGATACCATTATTTATGAGCTGCACGTTCACGGTTTTACCCATCATGGCAGTTCTGGTCTCTCCCCAAATAATAGGGGAACGTTTCGTGGCTTGATTGAAAAAATACCTTACCTCAAAGAACTGGGAGTAACTGTAGTAGAGCTGATGCCGGTGCAACAGAATGACCCTCAAGAAGGTGAATATTGGGGGTATATGCCCCTAAATTTTTTCTCCCCAAATCGTGGGTATGGCAACTATAAGCACCCGGATTCGATTATAATTGAGTTTCGTGCTATGGTTAAAGAACTGCATCGTGCAGGTATTGAAATAATCATGGATGTTGTATACAACCATACAGCTGAAGGTGATGAAAATGGCCCAAATTACAGCTACCGTGGAATTGATAATGAAACTTATTACCTGCTTGATAGTGACCGACGACGATACAGAAACGATGCGGGCACCGGCAACGTGCTGAACTGTGCACATCCAGCCGTCCGAAAAATGATTCTTGATAGCCTGCGTTTTTGGGCTAAGGAGATGCAGGTAGACGGCTTCCGGTTTGACCTTGCCTCTATTTTTACCCGAAATCGTGATGGCTCTCTAAACCTTGACGACCCTCCCCTGATCGCTGAGATTACCAGTGACCCTGCATTTTCAAAAACTCGTCTTATTGCCGAAGCTTGGGATGTAAGCAGCTACCAGTTGGGCATCCGCTTTCCAGGCATCACTTGGATGCAATGGAATGGAAAATTCCGCGACGATCTTCGTCAATTTGTAAAAGGAGATCCCGGTATGGCGGGTCCGGTTATGACCCGCTTGTACGGCAGCGACGATCTATTTCCCGATTCACCAAATTATGCTTGCCATGCTTGGCAAAGCGTTAATTTCATCAATTCGCACGATGGGTTTACGCTGTACGACTTGGTATCACACAATCACAAGCATAACAAGGCCAACGGCCATGACAATCAGGATGGGACAGACCAGAATTTCAGCTGGAACTGCGGTTGGGAGGGAGATGAAAACGTACCGGAAAATGTAGTAGAGCTGCGCAGGCGGCAAGCTAAAAATTTCTGTTGCCTGCTTTTTATGGCAAACGGTACACCTATGTTCCGTGCCGGGGATGAGTTTTTAAATACCCAGTACGGCAACAACAATCCCTACAATCAAAATAACGAGATCGGCTGGCTAAACTGGAATCGGAAAGAAGAAAACGAGGAAGTATTTCGTTTTTTCAAACGGATGATCGCATTCAGGAAACAGCATCCTTCTTTGGGCCGAAGCCGTTTCTGGCGCGATGATGTTCAATGGTTAAGTACTGACGGTCCGGCCAATACTTCCTTTGATTCTCACAGTTTTGCTTTCTATCTGGATGGAGCATCGGAGGAAGATGATGATTTATATGTGATGATTAATGCGTGGTGGCATAATCTGGACTTTACCATTCAAGAAGGGAATACGACTGAATGGAATAGGGTAGTTGATACGAGCCTACAAAGCCCGGACGACATTACCGAACCCGGAGGGGAGCAACAAATAGAAAATGCCACCTATGCCGTAAAAGCCCGATCTGTAGTTGTGTTGATACGGAAGCGCTCCGATTAGGTCCATTGATCCGAATATTCGGTCTGATTATTTTCTGAGCGACACTCATATTTGGGTAATGTGGATATAAATGGATGGGAAACCTCTAAATTATAAATATTTACCCTTGGTTGTGTCATTCATATGATCAGCGAATAAGCCAAACAAATATTCTAAGAAAAAAAATCCTAACCTATAGTTAGCGGTCTACTATCAGTGGTAGTTCAACAACAAAAGCACTGCCCTTATTAAGTCCGTCGCTATATGCTTTTATTTTACCATCGCATTGTTCAACTATTGCTTTTACTAGAGGCAAGCCAAGTCCACTTCCAAGTTGTTCTTGAACTTCTATATCTGAAGCTCTATAAAATCGTTCAAATAAGCGGGTTTTTGTTTCTGCGGTAAAGCCGATTCCAGTATCTGTTACGTGAAGTATAGCTTTATCACCAGAACGTTTTAATTGTACCTGAATAAAACTCTTTTGAGGGGAGTATTTAATAGCATTATCCAAGAGATTACTAGTGATTTCTTCTATGTAAGTCGCTTCCGCTTTCACATATAGATCCGGTCGGCATTCAATATCCATTATTATGTTTTTTTTCAAAGCGATATTCTTTTTTTGCAAAGAAACACTCTCTATAATCCGACTAATGTTGATTGGGGACGGTTTACTACTTTGAACAGATTCTACTCTGGATAATTGGAGAAGAAGTTGCACCATTTCGTTTATTCTCAAAACTTCATCGAGCATAAGCTCTACTGTGTTTTTGTATTCATCTTTCGTTCGGGGCCTTCTCAGCATAACCTCAGCCTCGCTCCTAAGCGAAGAAAGTGGGTTCATTAATTCATGTGCAGCATCAGAAGTAAATCTTTGTTCGCGTTCAAAGCCTTTTTGTAATCTATTTAACATAACGTTGAAGGTCTCGGTAAGCTCTGTTAGCTCATCTCTAACTTTATAATCTATTGGTATACGCGTATTCAGGTCACCTGTGGTTAAAAACCGAGCAGTTTTTGTAATGGAAGAAACAGGTGATAAGGCTTTTCTAGACAACCAATACCCGCCTAATAGAGAGAAAGCCACATTGATCATTAAAATGATTAGCATGTATATTCTAAACTGACTTATTTCTTCATGAAGTGACCACTCAAAGCCGGTTACTTCTAACCACCCTTTAAACTCCAAATCGTTCCACAAGGGATAATAAAAAGTTCTTATTGGATAGGATAACCATGCATTGCTTCGTGAATATTCATTGATGGTTTCCGGGATAAAAGTTTCAAGTTGTTCTTCAGTTTCAATAAATAAAGGACTCTGATATACTAGTTGCTCATTTTTATCATACAAACGAACGTAAGTCTTGTACTGTATCCCTTCGTTGGGTCTTTCATACATTTGATACCCTGTAAGATCGATAGTTATTTTTTCACTTTCGATGTCCATAAAAGGCAAAATGTGTTCCGCTTCAAACTTAAGATGCCGATCATAAATATTATGAACTGAGTTATGAAAAGTCTCATATAGAAAAAACCCAAACAAACTTAACATGATAAAAAGGCTGAACCCATACCATAAAGCAACTTTTTTTGATATTGATAAGTAATTTAAAAATGGAAGTATATTTTTCACGATAGAATCTTACTAATGGGTCAGTAGTATATTAAGTCTATAGCCTGCTCCGCGGATAGTCTCGATAACCTGCTTGTCTTTAGATAGAGGCATTTCGTCACAATTTTTTAAAGCTTCAAAAAGTTTTTGACGAAGTGTTGAAATGGTAGCTTCGATGGTATTATCGCTCACATAGTAGGCAGAACCCCATACCCGTTCTGCAATTTGTGTTTTAGAAAAAACGGATTCCGGATGCTTTATCAACAATTCTAAAAGTGTAAATTCTTTGGGCCGAAGAGAAAGTTTACTCCCACATACTTTAACAAAATGTTTACGAGAATCTAATTCTATTGGGCCAGCAGTTACTGCCTTGTCATTAGAGCTTAGCTCAGAAGAACGCCTGCCTAAAGCTCTTACCCGAGCCAAAAGCTCATCAAAAGAAAAAGGCTTACTCATATAATCATCAGCTCCGGCATCTAATCCGGATACCTTATGGTTCAAATCACCTAAAGCGGTTAACATAATTACAGGAAACATTCTTTCGTTATCTCTCCATTTTTTAAGTATTTGCCTCCCATCTCTTTTGGGCAACCTCCAATCCAGAATCACAACATCATAGTCATTTACCATACCATCAAGTTCAGCCTCTTCTCCGTCGTGAATCATTTCTACTACGTGACCTTCTTCTTCTAAGCCACGCTTAAGTGATTGAGCAAGTTTTATTTCATCTTCAACTAAAAGTAGCCACATAAGTAAAGTTCTTTGATCTTAAATAAGTAAAAAAAATAAAAGTGTGCCATAAATTTTGCAGCAAATATTCACTTTGAATAGGAATTACCAGAGAATATTTTTTTTGTCAACAGAGTTCGTTTAAAAAAATAAATAGTGCTAAATTTAACCCATAATCTTAAATGATAGTAATAAACCTTAACAAATAATTTGATTATGCCAATGCAAACAGATTTTACAAAATATAAGTACTCGATATTAGCTTTATTTTTTATTGCATTAATAATGCCGAAAACTACGCAAGCACAAACTGCGACTTGGGAAGTTCCTGATAGCTCCTTAGAAATTCAGAACACTCTCGAAAGCTCGGAAAGAGTATTAACAGCCGGTAAGAACATATACACACAACTATGTGCCGTTTGCCATGGTAATAAAGGCGCTGGTGATGGAATTACAGCTGCTGCCCTTCAACCGAAACCGGCAAATTTTTTAACCTCTGCTTTTCAGGAGCAAACTGATGGCGCTATTTTTTATAAAATAAGTGAAGGCCGCCCACCAATGCCCGGTTTTAAAACACAGTTAAATGAGCAGCAAACTTGGGCTATTGTTCATTATTTAAGATCACTTGTTGTCGAATAATTCAATAAAAATAATTTAAAAAAAAATAAAAATTCGCAGTTATGAAAAAAGCTTTTTCAATTCTGGTACTTACGTTAACATTTTATGGGTTATCTAATGCCCAATCGTATAACGATGAAATCAAAGAAGATTTAGATTACATAAAACCCGGTACAACAAATTTTTTAATGAGAGGATATTCTCATTCTGGGTATCAATCAGTAGATGGGAACGGTTCCTTTGTGAGCGGTCAATTTGCGCCGATAATGCTTTGGCAGCATGGTGATAAACTTTTGTTTGAAAGTGAATTAGAAATTGAATTTGAAGGTGATGGAGTTCAATTCGCTTTAGAATATGCCAACATTTCCTACATTCTAAACGACTATGCCACACTTAGAGTTGGTAATTTCTTAACACCATTTGGGGCATTTAACGATAGAATACATCCTGCTTGGATTAATAAACTTTCAACAGCACCTTTAGGAATGGGTCATGATCCTGTTGGACCTACAACAGAATTTGGCGCAGAATTACGCGGTGCTTCAGATTTAGGAAAATCAAAAATCAATTACTCGTTTTACCTTTCAAATGGTTCCATTCTTAGTGTTCACGACGAAGACTCGACAGAGGCACCAACCACAAGTTTAACAGGTCTAAACTTCGAAGATAATAACAATGAAAAAGCTCTCGGGGGCAGATTTGGTTTTTTACCATTTAATAATTCTTCTTTAGAACTAGGGATTTCCGCCCAATATACCTCAAACATAGGAGATAGAAATTCTGAGTTAGGTGAAATTGGTGCATTAAATTATGCCTTTGACATGTCTTATGTAAAAAACAGCATAGCATCTATTAAAGGAAACCTTGACTTAAAAGCCCAATGGAATCAAGCAAATGTTGACGAGTTTGAAGTTGTACTCCCTGATGGTGATGAATTGATTTTTAAACAAGAAACTAGCGCTTATTACGGTCAAATAGCATACCGGCCTTCATTAGTAAGTAGCCCATTCTTGAGTCGATTAGAATTTGTTGGACGATTCTCCGGAATTGACCTGCCTGAGCCTGCCGAAGAGCATGGTGACGAAGAAGCTGCTGTTAATTCTAAATTACTTAGTTCAAGATTTTTACCTGTTAGTCAAATTTTTAACCCAGAAGTGGGTGGAGGTGAAGAAGGTGAAGAAGAAGTACACAACGAAGGTGACAGAACCCAGATTGCATTTGGTGTGAACTATTGGCTGAGCTGGCGTTCAGTTATAAAATTTACGTACCAAGTTACAGATAGCGATGAAGAATCTGTACCTGGTTTCTACCTTCATTACGCACTAGGATTTTAATTCGAAACAATTATAGACATGAAAATTACAAGCAAAATAAAATTACTTTCAATTCTCACCATTACAGTTTTTAGCCTTACCATTTACGGTTGCAGCACTAGTAGTAAGGCTGTTTCTAATACTTCTTCAGACGATGGATTAGGTGATTTTTCTTCGTTTACAGTAGAAAAATCTGGTGCTGTGTTATGGGGCGAGAATTGTAGCCGATGCCACAACGCACCCGACCCAACAGCATTTAGTGATGTACAATGGGATGCGATTGGTAATCACATGCGTGTTCGTGCCGGCCTAACCGCCTCCGAGACCGAAAAAATCGTAACATTCCTTCAACAAAGTAACTAATAGTTGTAGGAATAATACTTCACTAGCTTTTGTGCCTTTTTTAAATAAAAGCAATAATATTACTTTAATACTTGTGCTCATTCTTAGTAGCACAAGTATTTTTTTTGCTTTCCACACTCATCATAAGTTTGAGTGGACTTCTTATAATTCTAAAGAATATTCTAAGATTAATATAGAAAGTACTGAAGTATCTCTCTGCCCAATATGTTCTTATCACTCGAAAAGTATTCCTATTCAACAACCTTCAGGGCAGGTTTTTTTGAATAACTTTTTTGTTTTAGAGATTCCCAAAGATAATTTTTACTCCCTTTTCTCTCTTTTTAAAAAATCAACAAGAGCTCCTCCGATTTCAGTTTAAAAGTAGTTAAACAGCAGCTTGCTTTACCATAGCAAGTACCTTTTTTTCACATTAATCTGAATTAATGAAAAATCTCTTTTCTCCTAGGTGTTTATTCGTCGTCGTTTTTTTATTTATAAGCACAAATAAATTATATGCTCAGGAACTTACAGGCATTGTTCTAAGCGAAACACTAATTCCACTGCCGGGCGTACAAGTTCATATACCTGCTATTCATCAAGGAACATTAACTGATAAAGATGGCAAATTCAGTTTAACGAAACTCCCACAGTCCGTTTTTACGGTACAATTTTCATTTATGGGATTCAAAACTGAAAGCCGGCAGATTAATCTTTCTACGGTAGAACAACCTATCCGGATTGTATTGGTGCAAACTTTACTTGAACTACCCGGCATAACGGTAACTTCAAACCCGCAACCCACTGATGCATTGGGTACTTCCCAATCTGTGGCTTCACTCGATGCAGAACAGCTGTTCAGGAACCGAGGCGCTGCCATTATGGAATCGCTGGAAGATATTCCCGGCATAAACACTTTCACAACAGGCAACGGTATTGTTAAACCGGTCATCAGGGGATTAAGTTCACAACGCGTCCTCATTCTTGTGAATGGAGTTCGGCAGGAGGGTCAACAGTGGGGCGATGAACATTCTCCTGAAATTGATTCTTATAGTGCTGAGCGAATGGAAGTTGTAAAAGGACCAAGCAGTGTTTTGTATGGAGCTGATGCCCTTGGAGGAGTCATAAATATAATTAAGGCGGATTTACCTACAATTGAAAACGATCCGTTATTAGACGGTAAAATCGACCTTACTGGATATTCCAATAACAATTTGCTGGGTAGCTCTTTGACCTTATCCGGTGCCAAAGGTATTATTGGCTATCGAGGATCGATAAGCAAACGAAATTCGGGCGATATAGAAACAGCCCGGGGTATATTGAAGAATACCGGTGTAGAAGAAACAAATGGTAGTTTCGCATTCGGTACAAAACAGCAATGGGGCGAACTTTCGCTTGATTACTCGCGGGTAGATCAGCGGATTGAAATTTTTGAAAACCCGGCAGATGAACCAGACGCAAGCCCATATCAGAGCGTAGTACACGACCGGCTTCAATCGGATATGGACATACATTTTCCAAGATTCAGACTCGAGGCTCAAACGGTATATCAAAATAATAACCGCAAAGAGTTTGAAGAGGCTGGTGCGATCGATCCGGAATTAAACTTGCTTCTTAGAACAGGTACAACCGATTTAAAATTGCACCACAAGCCTATTGGAAATTTATTTGGTACGATAGGAATTTCCGGCATGGCTCAACGCAATGAAACGATTGCCGAAGAAAAACTGATACCGGGATATGTACTTTATAATGTAGCCGGTTTTATTTATGAGGAGCTGAAACTGGATCCATTTAACATTTCCGCAGGGTTTAGGTTTGACAAGCGAAGCCTAAATGCCGGAGCTACACCGGAACTTAATGTCGAAAGGCAGGAAAAAAATTATAATGCCTTCAGTGGTAACTTGGGTATAGTATGGCGGATCTCCAATCCCGCTGCTTTGGCTGTTAACATTGGAAGAGCCTGGAGGGCACCTACTGCGTTTGAGTTGTATGTAGATGGGGTTCACGAAGGCACCGCTCGTTACGAAATCGGCGATAGTAAATTGGATCCGGAATCATCTTTAAATATAGATGCATCCTTTAAATACATTTCCGGAATTTTTCAGAGCGAACTTGCTGTTTATAATAACCAAATCAATGATTATATATTTCCAAATCCGACCGATGAATTAGATCCTGAGTCAGGATTTAAAAAGTATCAATATCAACAGGCTAATGCCCGGCTTTATGGGATGGAATATTCTCTACAAGCACAGGCGTTATCGTGGTTAATCCTGTCGGGGGGATACAGTATTGTAAGAGGCACAAACCAACGTATTAATGCACCTCTACCCTTAATGCCTACAGATCAGCTGAAATTGGGCGCAAAATTTACACAATCAAAAATGGGACCTTTATATGAACCATACGTTGCGTTAGATACCCAAGTATTTGCTAAGCAAGATCGGATAGCTGGATTTGAGACCCCAACCGCCGGATATACTCTATTAAATCTGAGTATTGGTAGCAAGTTACAGGTGGGTTCTAAAAAACTAAACATTATTCTACAAACTGAAAATATGCTTAACGCAGCCTACCGATCGCATCTGAGCCGATATAAGGATTATGCTCTTAATCCTGGTCGCAACATTAAGCTGAAAATAAATATTCCTTTTACTCTGGCTGAGTAAATACATGCTCCATATAGAAAGTATAAACGTCAATCCTTCTTAAAAACTCAATTTAAATAACTGGCTGGTGAAGAATTCGCTCAATCATCTTCACCTAAGTGAAGAAGCACGTTCAGGAGTTATGATCTTGTGAAACACAATCATTAAAATCAATGGGCAAAACCAACCGAATTCAGATCGGCACATTGTAATACAAAGTTTTATTGAATCATTAGTTGAACAAGAATTCTCTGAATATTTACAATGGTTACCCGTTATTTAAAGTTTATTTTACTAAACCTGAACTATAAAATTCGCTTGCAAAATTTAAGCTTCACTTAAGGTTTCACTAACTATACTATCTTTGGCATCAAATTAAATCTATAACAGATTTACGTATCTTCAATCCTTTCAATCAAAACATTATGGAAAATCTATTTTTGCCTGAGTGGGCACCCAACATTCACCCAATGCTCGTGCATTTCCCCATTGCTCTATTTATGGTTGCAATTTTTATGGATTTAGCAGGATATATTCTTCCGAAAGAGTGGTGGGACGAAAAGAAAAATTTAATTCTTTATGGTTTATCAGGGCTAGCGGCGGTAGTAACATTCTTTTCAGGCAAACAAGCTGCCGACAGTGTATTCATTGAGGCCGAAACACAGAATCTGTTAACAGCACATGCAGATTGGGCAGAATATACCGTTTGGTTTATTGGGCTGTACGCTTTACTTCGAATTGGATTGTATGTATGGGTGAAGTCGGAAATGCCGATTTTAAAAATTGGAATGACATTAGTTTCGTTTATTGGTGCGTTTCTGTTATTTCAAACGGGTGACCGTGGCGCTCAAATGGTTTACCAGTATGGTGTTGGTGTTCAAGCCATTGATTTAGAGAACCCTATACAACATGATCACGAAGTTGATCATGATGAATCCGGTGAAGCTATGGATGAAGATTCTGAATCGGAAGAAAATGGGCATAACGAAGGTACAGAAGAACAAGGTACTAACGAGAGTTCTGCAAATGGTGCCACTTCTTTTAATGTTATGGATAATGGAAATTGGGAATGGGAAATAGATGAAAATGCTGTGTCCGATTTAAACAACAACTTCCACTGGTTAACTGGAAGTTTAAATGAAGCAAATGCCCAAGTTGTAAGCACAGCCAATGGTGGTTATGCGCTTTCAATTAGTGGAGAGAATCTAACCGGGTTTTTTGTAGGGCACGACGAATCTTATATAAAAACACAAGTAGATTATTATATAGACATCACCGAACTTGAAGGTACGGTTTGGCTAACGAGTAATGTACAGGATCAAACTAATTTTGATTTTGTTTCTATTGCTTCAAATGGTGAGATTAAGCAGGGTCGGATAGCAGCTGGGGAGGAAGAAGTATTTGAAAAGGGTACTGCTGATGTTTCAAAGACGCTGTTTGTACGTGTAGTTGCCAATGGCGATCATTTTAGAGGATATATAGATAAAGAAATGATAGTTCATGGTCACGCTGATGCACCAAAAGCAGGAGCGGTTGGTGTGAAAGTTGATGGTAGTGGTACCGTGAAACTAGAAAAAATGATCCTGACAAAATTGTAAGAAATTAAATTTGTAACCTTAAAACATAAAAACTAAAACATCATATTTATGAAAAAATATATACTCACACTCCTAATTATATCTGCCTTCGGAATGGTTTATGCGCAACATAATGATCACGCAGACCACAGTGAAATGGCAACTTCTGAAGAAACAGAAGCGATAAAAAAAGTTCTGAAAGACTATAAAAACGCCCTCGAAGCATTAGATATAACTGGAACCCAAGAATTATTTACCGAAGACGCAGATATTTTTGAAAATGGAAAATATGAAGGCAGTTATAAGGACTATGTAGATCATCATATCGGGCCGGAACTGGGTCATTTTGAAG